>ENA-OUOG01000494-OUOG01000494.1-marine-metagenome-genome-assembly--contig:-NODE-494-length-52188-cov-6.036787_pt1 | contig 52188 bp, 50 predicted proteins | sample MGYA00248635_ERZ508505 | MGnify/ENA primary metagenome ERZ508505 (study PRJEB26176, sample SAMN06267871) | marine metagenome | isolation source: Saanich Inlet, British Columbia, Canada | place: Pacific...
AAGCAAATTGGAAGTAAAAATGTGCATTACAGTCTATTTGACCGAGTTATTGACATTACGGGTCAATATGGTGGAGATAGTTTTTTATACAACGGACATTGGTCTTGGATCTATTTACATGACAATCAAGTCTTTTACGATTACGACAAAAAACCAGTGGTTTGGAAAGCTAAGCCTGTCAGCATTATGGAATGGATGGCAGCACAGCACAAATAGAATTTTACGTCCAGCTTACAACTATGCCGATCGGTGTTTATCTTGAATTTTGGTGCCTCGTGAGGATACTGTAAATTTCTTATAAGCCCTCAGGAGGCAAAATTAATTTAGGGATTTACCCCCTTTTTCACCAGTTCGAATTCGATAGGCTTCATCTACTGGAAGCACAAAGATTTTACCATCGCCGACCCGATCTGTTGCCGCAGATTTTAAGATGGCATTGATTGTAGGTTCTACAAAGTCATCATTGACAACGATCGAAAGATAGCGTCTTTGAATTTCTGAAGTACTGTAGCTAATTCCTCGGTAAACATGGCCTTCTTTTTCATTACCTATACCCGTGACATCCCAGTAGCTAAAAAAATTGACTTCTACTTTGTGAAGTGCTTCTTTTACTTCTTTAAACTTTGATTTTCTAATAATGGCTTCTATTTTTTTCATATTATTTATTTAAAAATTATTCGTTTGAGGTATATGATTTAACTCTAAAAGATACTGCGTCAATTCCAGCCTTTTCTTCTTCCTTTGACACTCTAATCCCAACAGTGATTTTTAGGAGACTCATGATAAAGTAAGTTAAGCAAAATGAAAATAGTGCAATGCTTAATACGCCTATTATTTGTGTGATAAGAAGGGAAGTCCCTCCTCCAAAAAACAATCCGTTGGTTTGTTCGTTTGTTTGCACCAAGCACAATTTCCTATGGTATTTATTATAAAAAAATTAATCCAAGGGTGTTTTTTCCTATCATACGATCCAAAGTAAGAGCGCTTCAAAAAGTGACCAATACAAACCCTTTTTTTTGGTTTACTTACCTGGATTTAAATCTAAAAAGCTACACACTATTTTTTCTAAATTAAGCAATTACCAATGGAAAATTTATTCCTCAGAAATAAAAGAAAACAGTACGGAAGCTAATCTTCATTTCGCACCCATATCAGAAGATGCTTTTTTAAAAGATTTAGCTCAATGCGCTGGCGTTGTCACTGCAGCTGGATTTACCACAACCTCTGAAGTATTATATTTAAAAAAGCCACTATTAGTTATCCCTCTTAAGAATCAGATAGAACAAGAACTTAATGCATTCATTTTAAAAAAAATGGGGGTTAGTGTCATCAAAAATCTCAAAGTAAATAATCTTTCTAAACTAGAAACTTGGGCCGAAACTCTTGAGGTTTTGGAAGTAGATTTTCCAGACGAAACACAACGACTAGTTGATTTACTTTTAATTGATTTTATCAGAGCTAAAATGAAATTAAACCATCTTAATGAAAAAAAGGAATTCAAATTACTCTCGCTAACTGGAATCCTAACAACTTTAAAAAATATTTAGGGGAGCCGCACATACTTCATCTAGTGTTTTCTCTTGAAGTCGGAACGGTGTAGAAAAATCTCCACCATCCTTATAAACCTCACAGTCTCGATACCCAATCAGCTTTTTACGAGTTAAAAACAAAATGTCGTCTGCATAAGCCTTGACCTTCCAGTCCAAGTATATTATAGGATCACAGCTTTCTAAAAAAACAATTGAAAAATGAAGCTCATCCAAGGTGTTTTTTGTGATGATAAAATCATCAATATCTTCAATTATGAAATCTCCAAAGCCTGCACGTGTACAGCTAGAGGTATAAACAAATTGAAGCGGATCATTGAAAAATCCAATATTTGAACTGCCTCCATCATCTGCTTCCCAATAGGTATTGTTGTATTTTTCTAAAAAATTCTGAGGCAGGTTTTCTTTTTCACAGGACATTAATCCAAGCACAAAAATCAATAAAAAACATCTTAACATAGCTGTACGAAAGTAGAAAAAAAATATCGCTCCCACATTGATCTCCTAGTTTTCATGGAACAGATCTACTTTAAAAGGATTAAATCTTATGAATTTGTAAATGAGATCGATGAAAATTAATTAATTTCATAGAGCTTGAACCTAAGCCAATGAAGTATAAAACGTATTTAAGTTAATCAAATTACTAGAGTAAAACTCTTTTGATAACAGCTAGCTTTAAGGTACAGTAAAGTTTAAACTAAAAACAGATGGAAAAAATAATTCTTACATTCCTATTATTTGTTCAATTTATAACTGCTCAAATACCAGAAGGGAAATCGGTAATTAGCTCGTTATACATATATGACATGATTGATAAAAAATCAACTTTAATTACTCAAGAAAAAAGACATTTTGAAGCACCAAATTGGTCACCTAATGGCACTTATCTTTTACTTAACAGTGGAGGGAAAATAGAAAAATATTCTGTAAAAGGCGAACTTTTGGAGATCGTCGATACTGGAAATTTGCAAAAATGTAATAATGATCATGGAATTTCATTTGACGGTAGAACATTATATTTTTCAAGTGGTAAAAAAGAAATCAAAGAACACCGTTCTTTTATTTATAAAGTTTCTCTCAGAGGCGGAGAACCTGAGCTGTTAACCCCTCTTTCGCCATCTTATTGGCATGGAGTATCTCCAGTTGGCAATGACATCGTTTATTGCGCCGAGCGAAATGGAAACTACGATATCTATAAAATGAACTCCAATGGCGGAGAAGAACTTAGATTGACAAGCACTGAAGGATTAGACGATGGCCCAGAATATTCTCCAGATGGAAAATACATTTACTTTAACTCATTTCGAACAGGAAAAATGCAAATTTGGAGAATGTTAGCAAACGGTTCAAATAAGGAGCAAATGACTTTTGACGACTACTCTAATTGGTTTGCTCATATTGCTCCCCATAATCAAAATGCTGTTTTTATTAGTTACCTCAAGGATCAGGGACAGCAGCACCCCTTTGGAAGGAAAGTAAAACTGAGAATACTAGACTTGAACACTAAGGAAGTAAGTGACTTAACCCCTCCCTTTTACGGAGGTCAGGGAACAATCAATGTGCCCTCGTGGAATCCTGAAGGGACACAATTCGCTTATGTGTTGTATTCTTTAGAGGATAAATAAGAAAACGAACGATTGATTTGTGAAGGAAAAAATGAGGTGAATGCTGAACTATGAGTTAAGACCCTAATTTTTTCTTAACTATATCCGAAATTCTTTTCCCATCTGCTTTTCCAGCCAATTGCTTAGAAGTCATTCCCATGACCTTGCCCATATCTTTCATCCCGTTGGCTCCAGTTGATTCTATAATAGCTGCAACAGCACTTTCAATTTCTTCATCGGAAAGCTGTGCAGGTAAAAAAGTAGCAATAATGTCTGCTTGAGCTTCTTCTGGCTCAGCCAAATCCAGTCGATTTTGATCTTTGAAAATAGCCGCACTATCTTTTCGTTGTTTTACCAAGCGTTGAAGTAATTTAATAGCCTCTTCGTCACTCAAACTACCCGAACTTCCACTTGAAGTTTCTGCTAATAAAACTGCTGATTTGATTGCTCTTAATGACTCAAGTTTTACGCTGTCTTTAGCGCGCATAGCGCTTTTTATTTCTTCTGTAAGGTTACTTAATACCCCCATAATATCTGTTTTGTTAGTCTACGTTATCGTGTAAAAAAGAATTGTTAGATCGCATTTGCAAATCGTCATTATTATCCGTAACCAAGGTTGTTCTTGACGGTGATTCTGGCAGGTCTGTATCCAAATCCATTCCTTGTCTTTTATAGGCAGGTTGTTTCTCCATATCTTCTACCCGTTGCATTTGATGCATAAATTTGTGGTTAAATGCCTTTAGATGCTCCTTTCGTTTTTCATTTTGAGCAGCCAGTGTTTCGTCTATAGATTGATTGAACGGATCTTCTTCAGCTTTTGATTGTTGGGTGGTTTCTGATTCCATTTTGACTGGAATTTCGTGCTCAACTTTTGAAAATTCTTGCTCTTCGGTATCTTTTAATTCGAACTTAATTTCAAGGGCAGCTTCATCAAAATCTTTGATTGTTTTATCCTGGTATATGTCCTGCTGAACTTCATAGTCCAGTGAAGAAATTTGTTCGGTTTCTCCTTTTGGTTTTAATGGCATTTCAAACTCCATTTGCATCTGACTTTCAAAGTCTATGGTCTCAGGGTCAACTACTTCCATTTCGAAAGGATCTTTTACTTCAACTTCATTAAAGATAAATTCACTTTCTTGAGCAAGTACATCGGTTAAATTCTCCTTTTCATTTTCTAACGTTTCAAGCTCTACCTTCTCCTCAACAACCTCCTCTTCAGATTCAAAAAATGAAGAAGTCAAGTCGAAATCAAGGGGTGGTGTTTGTGTTTTTTCCTCTTGAGAAGACTCGCTAAGCATTTCCATTTCATCACTAGTAGTCTCCATTTCTGGTTCTATCTCTTCCGCTGGAAAAGTCTGCACAGGTATTTCTTCGGTATTCAATTCGTGAACTGTAACTTCATCCTGCTCTTCAGTCTCTTGCTTGATTGTATTAGACTCCAACACTTCTGGATTCTCAAAGGCATTTTGAACTGGGTCAGTTGCAGGATAAGAAACCACTTCAAAATCAACTTCAATCTCCTGAAGTAATTCATTCATTTCAATAAGTGGATTTTTATTTTCAGAAGTAAACTGTTCAAATTGGGTTCGATCTACCTCTGAGGATGGTTCTTGAAAGTGAATTTGATCCTCTTGCTTTTCAGTATCACTCAAATCATGAACAACTTTTTGATCATCTTCTAAAGAGTGAATGATTTTTTTGGCTTCAGTATTCGAGATTTCGTTTTGTTGCTCTTGACCAAACCCTGTGGCTATAACGGTAACTGAAACTTCATTCCCAAGGGTTTCATCTTCACCAACACCCATAATGATATTGGTATGGTTCCCAGCTTCGGTTTGGATATAATCACTAATTTCTCCGATTTCATCAATAGTAATTTCTTCTGAACCAGAAACTATAAGAAGCAATACATTTTTACACCCGGTTATTTTATTGTCGTTTAGGAGGGGTGAGTCCAACGCTTTTACAATGGCTTCTTGAGCACGATTACTTCCAGAAGCTGTACCAGAACCCATGATTGCTGTCCCAGAATTAGTTAAAACCGTCTTCGCATCTTTTAAGTCAATATTTTGAGTGTAATGATGGGTAATAACTTCAGCAATTCCACGTGCAGCTGTAGCTAAAACTTCATCTGCTTTAGCAAATCCAGCTTTAAATCCTAGGTTACCGTAAACTTCCCTTAACTTGTTATTGTTAATCACGATAAGCGCATCTACCGCTCCCTTGATTTTTTCAAGTCCTCTTTGGGCTTGCTCTAAACGCAATTTTCCCTCAAACTGAAAAGGCATGGTTACAATACCAACGGTAAGAATATCCATAGATTTTGCCATTTGGGCAATGATAGGAGCTGCTCCAGTTCCTGTTCCACCTCCCATTCCAGCAGTAATAAAAATCATTTTGGTCTGGGTTGACAAAATACTGTGAATTTCCTCGTGGCTTTCTTGGGCGGCTTTAGCTCCCACTTCAGGGTTAGCGCCGGCTCCAAGACCTTCAGTCAAACTGGCTCCCAATTGAATTTTTGTAGGTACTCCACTTTCAGATAATGCTTGAGCATCGGTATTGCTGATGATGAAATCGACCCCTTTGATTCCTTGCTGAAACATATAATTGATCGCATTGCTTCCGCCGCCACCAACTCCCATGACTTTTATCACATTACTCCTATTCTTAGGTAAATCAAAACTGATTCCTTTATTTTCTTCTTGATCCATATTGAACACTAATTATGCATTATCTAAAAATTCTTTTAACTTTTCACCAAAGCGGTCTAAAATTGATTTTCGCTTTATTGCAACTTCGGCTGCTTCTTGTTCGCTTTCGTCGCTCTTGGCTTCTTTTTCTTCATTTACATCGGTCTCAACTTCAATCTTATCGCCTTCTAATGCGCTCATTAATAATCCTACCGATGTAGCAAATAATGGGCTTGATACTGTTTCCTGTGTATCTCCTGCCAGATGCTCACTTGGATAACCAACTCGAGTATCCATTCCTGTAATGTATTCCACTAATTGCTTTAAATGCTTAAGCTGGCTCCCACCACCAGTAAGAACTATTCCAGCAATCAATTTTTTCTTTTGCTCGTTATGGCCGTAATTTTTAATTTCTAAATACACCTGCTCAATGATTTCAACGACACGAGCGTTGATGATTTTAGAAAGTGTTTTTAGAGAAATTTCTTTGGGGTCTCTTCCTCTTAATCCTGGAATGGCAACAATTTCAGTTTCCCGATTCTCTCCAGGCCAAGCCGATCCAAATTTTATTTTTAAAAGTTCTGCTTGTTTCTCTATGATTGAGCAGCCCTCCTTAATGTCTTCTGTAATTACATTTCCTCCAAAAGGAATCACTGCTGTATGTCGAATAATTCCATCTTTAAAAATGGCTAAATCAGTTGTTCCACCACCTATATCAATTAAAGCTACCCCAGCTTCTTTTTCTTCAAAACTCAATACAGCTTCCGATGAGGCCAATGGCTCTAAAGTAATATTCGCCATATTTAATCCAGCGCTTTTGATGCATCTTCCAATATTTTTGATAGAAGAAACCTGTCCTACTACAACATGAAAATTTGCTTCCAAACGACCGCCGTGCATTCCTACGGGCTCTTTAATTTCAGCTTGACCATCTACCTTGTATTCTTGAGGAAGTACGTGTATAATCTCTTCACCAGGCAGCATTACCAATTTGTAAACTTGCTGAATCAACTCTTGAATATCATCTTCATTGATGACCTCTTCAGGATGCTCTCTTGTAATATAATCACTGTGTTGAATGCTTCGGATATGTTGTCCGGCAATCCCAACTACTACATCGGTAATGTCGTGGCCTGAATTGAGCTTAGCGTCATCAACTGCTTGTTGGATGGATTGAATTGTTTGCGTAATATTATTCACTACCCCACGATGAACTCCAAGGCTCTTTGATTTCCCGATCCCCAAAATCTCTACCTTGTTAAATTCATTTTTCCTACCAACCAATGCAACAATTTTTGTTGTTCCGATATCAAGCCCTACTGAAATATTTGTGTTTTCCATAATTTAAAGTGTTGTAGCTACTACCTGATTTTTATAGCTTAAATTAATTTTCTTATAGCCTTTTAAACTGTCTTGACTGGTTTGAAAAGCGCAAAAGACGTTTAGTTTTTTAATTTTTTGCTGGAGTTGTGTTGAATCACCTAAGACGACCTCAAAAGGAAACGATCTCAACTCTAAAATGTATTCATTGTTATTTAAATAAATTGCTTTCAATTCCATATCCAATAACGGATCTTTTCTAAGTTTTGTAATCAAGTCAGCAGTTGGGACAATTGTAGTGATTGTACTATCCATTTTAAAAACTGGAAGCTCCAAACTATCAATAGATTGATATTCAAATAAAACTCCTTCCGCATCACCAAAAAAACGTTTATCTGAGGCTACTTCGAAAAGTGGTTTTCGCTCAGTCACCTCAACAGACAATCCACCCTGGGGAAGCATATAAACTTCTATGTTTTGGACCTCTGGTGTGCGTTTCAGTTGGGTTTCGAGCATATTCAAATCTAAACTTTCTTTGAGCTGTTCTGACTGCTTACTTAAGTTTTGTGTTAACAATTTATTAACCAACAGCGTATCTAAAAGCAAGGATGGATGCGTAAAATTAATCTCAACTTCGGTTACTTTTTTAGTCTGGTTTTTTGTGTGCGAAAACCAATAACTTCCTCCCAAAAGAAGCAGCATTAAAACCAAGAAAATTATAGACTTATACGCTTTCATTCAACTAAAGATTCTGATTTTAATAATTGTATTTCTTCTCCAATATCACCGGCACCAAGAAGGGCAAATACTGACGCTTTACTCTCCTCAATCGCTTTTGAAATCTGGTGCTTACTAATTAACTTTTTACACGGATGCTTTAAGTCATCAATCATCCTCGCAGAAGTAATCCCCTCAATGGGCATCTCACGTGCAGGATAAATATCTGTCAAAACAACTTCGTCAAATTCTGATAATACGGATAAAAACGCTTGATAAAAATCCTGAGTTCTTGAAAATAAATGAGGCTGAAAAATGACACATTTTCGCTCTTCTGAATAAAAAGACTGTAGGGTTTTTAAAACACTTTTAATTTCTGTAGGATGATGAGCGTAGTCATCTATCAACCATTTATCACTCCATTTGAAGAGATTCATTCTCCGATATACACCTGGAAAAGAAAGTATTGATTTCAATGCAGCGCTCAACGGTACTCCTGCCTGATCAGCCATAGCTATGGCACACAACATATTGGATAAGTTATGTTTCCCTAGCTGGTTTAACCTGACTTGAGAAAACTTCTGTGTAGGTGTTGTTAGATCAAATTCGTACCCTCCTTTAAGCTGATTTAAATTAAAAATTCGATAATCAGCGTCAACCTCAATCCCATACGTCAATCCCTCGAAAGGTAAACCGTAAGCTACAATTAACTGCTGGCTGACCTGTGATGAAAAAGTAGCAAATGCTTCCTCAAAAATTTCCTTGGTTTGATATACATCCAAATGATCTGAGTCAATTGAGGTAATCGCTCCAACTGTTGGATGAAGGTGTAAAAATGAACGATCATATTCATCGGCCTCAACCAACATAAAATCATCCCCTGTGCGAATTAAATTAGAAGGATTGTCTTGAAAAAAACCACCCATTATGGAAGTAAACGATTGCTGTGTCTCAGAAAAAATATGCGTGAGGAAGGCAGAAGTAGTTGTTTTTCCGTGGGTTCCAGCAACTGCTAATGTGGGTTTACCACCACATAATTCGGCCATAAAAAGCGCTCTTTTTTTAACCGAAAACTTATTCTTAATAAAATATTTTAACTGGGGGTGTGTTTCAGCAATAGCAGCAGTATATATAATTTGAGTTTGAGTATGTAAAACATCAGAGGGAATTACTTCAACTGTATCTTGCAAGATGATTGAAATTCCTTCTCGTTCTAATTCAGTAGTGACTTTAGAATGTACTCTATCATAACCAAACACTTTATTTCCTTGCTGCAAACACAGTCGTGCCAGAGCCGACATTCCAACCCCGCCAATGCCAATAAAATAATATGTCATGGTTTGCTGCTTCATAAAAGTAATCTGATTTCTTTTACAATAGATGATGCTGCATTTGGCTTGGCAAGCGACTTAAGCTGATTGTGCATTCTCTTTTGAATATCGATATCCAGCACCAATGTTCTGAACACCTCTTTAAAGTCTGTTTCTAAATTCTTTTCTTCAATCACAAATGCAGCTTTCTTTTTCTCGAGTGCACTAGCATTGTGGTATTGATGATTGGCAGTTACATTAGGCGATGGAATCAGCAGGAGCGGTTTTCCAACGCTACACAATTCAGAGAGACTTCCTGCTCCTGCCCTTGAAATAATAAGATCAGCTGCGGAATAGAAATGTTGCATCTCGTTAATGAATGAGTGAATTACAACTCCATCCTTAACCTTTTTCTTGTATTGATCGTAATACAACGCTCCGCATTGCCAAAGAACTTGAAAATCAAAACTTTGGATAAAATCAAGGTGGTCAGAAATCAACTCATTGACTCTACGTGCCCCTAGACTCCCCCCTATAATTGCCAAGGTTTGCTTTTTGGGATCCAAGCCAAAAAACTCTTTAGCTTCAGCGGATGCTATTTGCTTTTCTACATTTGAACGTATAGGGTTTCCGGTGATTTGTAGTTTATCCGCTGGAAAGAAACGTTCCATACCGTCAAAAGCAACACAAATTTTATTTACTTTTTTACTCAATAATTTATTGGTTATACCGGGATAGGAATTTTGCTCTTGAATGAGTGTAGGAATACTCAACCATTGGGCAATCTGAAGTACGGGACCACTGGCAAAACCTCCAGTTCCAACAACTATATTGGGTTTAAATTTTTTAATGATTAGAAAAGCTTGAATTAAACTGACCACTAATTTGAATGGGAAAATCAAATTTTGAACGGACAAAGACCTTTGAAACCCACTAATCCAAACTCCTTTAATTGGAAAACCTGCCTTGGGGACTTTTTCCATTTCCATCTTTCCCTGGGCACCCACAAAAAGAATAGCAGCATCTTTAGCTTCCATTTTTATTTGGGATGCTATTGCCAAGGCGGGATAAATATGTCCACCGGTTCCACCCCCAGAAACGATAAGTCTAATGGCTTTCACTGAGTATACTTATTGGGTTAGAACTGATTTCATTTTCTTCTTGGGTTTCAGTGGGTATTACCCTCTTTGCACTTACACTAAGAATGATTCCCATTGCGATACAAGTCATCCAAGCTGATGTTCCTCCACTACTAATCATAGGAAGGTTTTGTCCTGTTACGGGAAGTACTTGAAGTGCTACGCCTATATTGATAAAAGCCTGAAAAATAATCGGAATTCCCAGGCCAATAACCGTCAACTTTCCAAATAAATTCATTGTATTATGAGCAATCACTACAATCCTAAAAAGCAGTAATAGATAGAGTAGAATTAATCCAATTCCTCCTAAGAGTCCAAACTCTTCAACTATAATGGCGTAAATAAAATCAGAAGAACTCTGTGGTAGAAAATTTTTCATACGGCTCTTTCCTGCACCAAGACCAAATATTTTACCACTAACAATAGCTGTTTTTGCTCTTGCTACTTGATAGTTTCCGTCATCACTTTCACCATTGCTGAAATTTTCGATTCTGCTAACCCAAGTATCAATCCGATTTGGAAATGTTCCTGGAAATGCTTTTACCAATAAAAAAAAGAGCAGGACAAAAGCCAATCCCATTCCGCAAATGGTCATCAAGTAACGCAAAGGATAGTGCGCTACAAAAGCCAAGATTAGCACCATTGCAAACAAGAGTGCAGCTGTAGATAAATTTGATGGGAAAATCAATAACACCACGGTAAGTACGGGCAGCCATAATTGGAGCAAAGACTTCGAAAACTTGAGGGATCGTAAGTCCGGTTTAGAAAGGTAATTAGCAGTGAATACCATAAGCACCACAGCGGCCAATGTAGAGGTTTGAAAGCTTAATCCTATAAAGGGTATTTTTACCCATCGGCTTGCGTTAGCCCCGTCAATCACGGTTCCTTGGCTAGCCGTATAAATCAATAATACAATAACTACAGGTAGCATTAAAATTGAAATGCCTTTAAAATAATGGAAGGGTATTTTATGTACGGAATACATCAAGACAAAGCCAATTACTAAAATCACAAAATGCTTTACTAAATACCCCCAAGGAGTACCCCTTCCCACTACGTAAACCAGATTGGAACTTGCACTAAAAACAGGTAAAAAAGAAAAAATAGCAAGCAGGGTTAAAATACCCCATAAAACTTTATCTCCTTTTAGCAATTGAAACATAATCTATAAATTTCTTACAGCAGCTTTAAATTGATCTCCTCGATCTTCGTAATTTTTAAACAAGTCAAAACTTGCACAAGCAGGCGACAAAAGCACAGTATCTTTTGGTTCTGCTAGTTTGTGCGCAATTTTAACAGCTTCAGTCATGGATTCAGTCTCCATAAATACATCACTGGTTTGCTCAAACGCATCACGCAATTTTGAATTATCGACTCCTAAACAAATAACAGCTTTCGCTTTCTTTCTAATTAAGGGCAATAAAATATCATAATCATTGCCTTTGTCAACACCACCTACAATCCAGATCAAGGGCGTTTGGATACTGTCCAGCGCAAAATAGGTCGCATTAATATTGGTTGCCTTAGAATCGTTGATGTAATTTACCCTTTGGATTGTGACCACATTTTCCATGCGATGTGGTGCTCCCTTAAAATGGGTTAAACTTTCTCGGATTGACTTTTTATTAATAGACAACAAGTTTCCAATGGTTGCAGCTGCCATAGCATTAAGTAAATTGTGCCTTCCAGAAAAAGGAAATTCGACTGAGTGTATCATAGTAGTCTGATGTTTATGTTTTAAAATGAGTTTATCATCCTCTAAATAGGATCCTGATATTTCTTGAGAAAGCGTTCCAAAAGGAACTTTTTGTGCGTTTATTTTGTAACTATTCAATGCTTCAACAAGCACCTCATCATCTGAATTGAAAAGGAAAAAATTATTTGAAGATTGATTTTTTGTGATTTTTAATTTGGCTTGGATATAGGATTCAAAACTATAGTCATAGCGATCTAGATGATCTGGAGTGATGTTCGTAATTACTGCGATATGCGGTGAAAATTGGTCAATATCATCCAATTGAAAACTGCTAATTTCCAATACGTAGTATTCAAAATCTTGCTCCGCTACCTGCTTCGCAAAGCTCGAACCTATATTCCCCGCTAATCCTACATGAAGACCTGCATTTTTCAGAATCTCATAAGTCATCATGGTAGTCGTTGTTTTACCATTGGTTCCTGTGATACCAATGAGGGTAGCTGATGTTGATTGTGCAGCAAATTCAATTTCCGAAAGTATTTGAGTGCCGTTTTCTCTCAGGCCTTCGAGCACAGGAATGTCTTTAGGGATTCCTGGACTTTTAACTGCAATTGAAGCACCTTCCATTGATGCCAGAGAATGTTGCCCTGATTCCCAAACGATTCCTTTTTCATTTAAAAGATTTTGGAGTGGCTGTGGAATCGCATTGATGTCAGATAAAAAAACATCATATCCCTTTTGTTTGCCTAGAATAGCAGCACCTATACCGCTTTCCCCTGACCCTAAAACGACTAATTTTTCTTTCATCATCTTAATTTCAAGGTTACAATGCTCAGTACGGCTAGTACAATACCAATAATCCAGAACCGAGCAACAATTTTACTTTCGTGAAATCCAGATTTTTGAAAATGATGATGCAAGGGTGCCATTTTAAAAATACGCTGACCTACTCCGGTTTTTGACCGGGTGTATTTGAAGTAGCTCACTTGTAAAATCACGGATAGAGTTTCAATAAAAAAGACGCCACATAAAAGAGGAATCAATAATTCTTTTCGGACAATAACGGCAATAACGGAGATGACCGCACCTATAGATAAACTACCTGTATCACCCATAAATACTGTTGCAGGAAATGTATTATACCACAAAAAGCCAATGAGTCCTCCTAAAAAAGCCGCAATGAATACTGCAATCTCACCCACATTTGGGATGTACATAATGTTGAGATAGGAGGCAAAATTAATGTTTCCTGACACCCAAGCGAAGACACCTAATGCAAAGACAATGATTGCTGAGGTTCCCGCTGCTAGTCCATCAATACCATCCGTTAAATTTGCTCCGTTTGATACGGCAGTGATAATAAAGATTACAATGGGTATAAAAATAATCCAAGTGTAGCTGCCCTTAGGAATCCCCATCCAGCCAATAAGCCAGTGGTAATCAAATTCATTGTTTTTAACCAAAGGAATGGTGGTTAAAGTCGCTTTTATATTTTCATTTTGAGGTCCTGTATCGCTGTTTATTTTTACAATTTTAGCAGTCGGATTAACTTCAGCTCTTACGGTAACGTCTGGGTGAAAAAATAGAGTCGCACCAACAAGTGCCCCTAAAACAAACTGACCTAAAACCTTAAATTTTCCTTTTAATCCATCTTTATCTTTTTTAAAGATTTTAATGTAGTCGTCCATCCATCCAACAAATCCCATCCATACCATGCTGATGACTAACAACAAAATATAAATATTGTCTAACCTTGCTAAAAATAGGACGGGTATTAGAGTACTCAAAATGATGATGATTCCCCCCATAGTTGGAGTTCCTTCCTTTTCCTTTTGACCACTTAGTCCAAGATCGCGAACAGATTCACCAATCTGTTTGTTTTTTAAATACCTGATAATGCGTCTTCCTGTAATCAAGGAAAAACCAAGTGAAAAAATCACCGCTACTGCAGCCCGAAATGACAAGTATTGGAAAACACTTGCCCCCGGAAATTCATACTGCTGTTCTAAAAATTCAAATAAATAGTAGAGCATTAGCTATTGGTGTTTAAAAATATTTTTTGAGCAATTTCCAAATCGTTAAATGGAATTTTTTTTCCTTCAATTTCTTGATAGGTTTCATGTCCTTTTCCAGCAATGAGTACAATATCACCCTGGTTTACTAGCCTCCCTGCAACTGCAATGGCCTCTTCTCTATGGGTTACTTTTAATGTTTTCTTGTAATCCTCAGCGGCTACACCCTCCATAATTTCTGAGATAATGGAACTCGGCTCTTCATCTCTAGGGTTATCTGATGTGAAAATTACCTTATCACTTAAAGCGGCGGCTTTCTTGCCAATCATGGGTCGTTTTTCACGATCTCGATTTCCTCCACATCCCACTATTGTGATTAATGTTTCATTTCTTGTTCTTATCTTATTGATGGTATGCAAGACATTCTCTAAAGCATCTGGAGTGTGCGCGTAATCAATTATTATTGTAACATTTTCCTTTGTTTGGAAGGTTTCAAATCTCCCTCGAATAGGCTTTAAAGTGCTCATCTGCTTAAGAATTTCCAAGGATGATTCTCCAAGAAGTTCGGCCACTGTATAAACCGCTAATAAATTTTGAACATTAAATTCGCCCACTAAATTGGTCCAAACCTCTTGCCCTTGGATTTTCAAAAGCATCCCTGAAAATTCACATTCCAGTATTTGCGCTTTATAATCAGCGTGCTGCTTGATCGCATAGGTGATTTTTGAAGCCGCACAATTTTGAAGCATGAATGCCCCATTTTTATCGTCAATATTGGTCAGTGCAAAAGCGGTCTTAGACAACTGATCAAAAAACAATTTCTTTGCATCTCTGTAGGATTTAAAATCACCATGGTAATCCAAATGATCATGTGTAAGATTGGTAAATACACCACAACTAAAATTCAATCCTGCAGTTCGCTTCTGAACAATCCCGTGTGATGATACCTCCATAAAACAATGAGAAACACCCGAAGCAATCATTTCAGAAAGATGCTTGTTCAGTGACAACGCATCTGGTGTAGTGTGTGAATTATTCCATTCTGAATTTTGATATGAAATTTTGACTGTGGATATTAATCCACAAGGATAGCCTAATGCTGTAAAAAGCTCAAAGAGCAGAGAAGCAACTGTTGTCTTTCCGTTTGTTCCTGTTACGCCAACCAACTTCAGCTTCTTTGATGGATTGTCATAAAAGTTTGCTGCAATATGCCCAAGACCTTCTGAAGCATTTGCGACAACCACATATACAATTCCCGATTCGCATTTTTCGGGTAGTTTCTCGCAAACTATAGCAACTGCTCCGTTTTCTATTGCATTAGAAATAAAATCATGCCCGTCAGAAACTACTCCTTTTTGAGCAACAAATAGTGTTCCTTTTTGAACCTTACGACTGTCAAATTCAATAGCTCTTATTTGAATAGCAGTACTTCCAATGATACTCTCTATCGAAACCCCATATAATATGTCTTGTAGTTTTTTCACGACAACTCGAGGATTACTTTTTGAACACTTTTGATTTTAGTACCGGCTTGAGGTTTTTGTGCTTTGACGCTACCTGTACCTTTTAACTCTACTTTCAACCCAAGGGCTTTAAGTTTTTCCACAGCTTCTTGACTAGAAAGCCCAGCCAGATTTGGAATTTTAAATTCTTTCCGAAGCTGAGTTTCTTCGATCAAATCAGTAAGCTTTGATGCTTCTAAATGGATTTGTTGTGGAATATCATTAAAAATTTTCTTTGCAATTGTCTTAAAAACTGGAGCAGCAACAGTGGCACCATAGTACCCTTTGGTTTTATCGGGTCGGTGAATAACCACTATGCAGGAATATTGAGGTTTTACGGCTGGAAAATAACCGACAAAACTAGATATGTATTGAACATTGTTCGTGGTATAATCTACTTGACATGTTCCCGTTTTTCCCGCCATTGTGAGTAAAGAGTCCTTAATTCGATAACCTGTCCCCCATTTTTTATCCACTACATTGAACATCATTTTTTGAACCTTTCCCAGTGTAGCCTCAGAGCATATTGAGGGATTCAAAACCTGCTTGGTAAATACTTTATGTGGGACATTTCCTAGATTACCAATTTCAGTCAAAAATCGAGGTTGTACCATTTCACCATTATTAGCAATGGCATTGTAAAAGGTTAGGGTTTGTAAAGGAGTCAAACTTACTCCATATCCATAGGCCATCCACGGCAAGTCTAAACCATCCCAATCTTCATCAGTTGGGTAAGGAATTTTTGGATCTCCCTCCCCTCTTATTGGAAGCCCCAAGTTTTTATTAAGCCCCATATTGTAGAGTCGATCTACAAACTGTTTGGGGTTATTCTTGTAATTATCGTGAACAATTTTGACCAAGCCTACGTTAGAAGAAACCTCAAAAGCTTTTGCCGCTGTGATGGTTCCATAGCCTCCTCTTTTGGAGTCTTTTACTTTGTATTTTCCATAAAAAGTTAATTCACCTTTACCGGTTTCAATTAAGGTGTTTTCATCAATTACTTTATCTTCCAATGCAGCAATCATACCCATCAGCTTAAAAGTAGAGCCGGGTTCATGAGCTTCGCCAACAGCATAATTCAGTTTTTCAAAATACTTTCCATCCTCAGTTCTACCCAAATTGGCAATTGCCTTGATTGCTCCTGTATTAACTTCCATTACCACTACTGTTCCGTGATCAGCTTCATATTTTTCTAACTGACCCAAAAGTGCACTATGAGCAATATCTTGAATATTCACCTCTAAAGTGGTTCGTAAGTCAAACCCCTCAGTAGGTTCTTTTTCATTGGAATCACTGATGGGCTTCCACTGTCCATTTGCAATTTTCTGTTTGAGCCGCAAGCCAGAGTCTCCTCTTAAATACTGAGAAAATGCACCTTCTAATCCTACTCTAAAATAGGTTCCGTCTTTATCCAATTTCTCATACCCTATCGTTCGTTCAGCAACCTTGCCCAAAGGATGCTCTCTTTTTATTTCTTGCTCCATAATCAAGCCTCCTCGGTAGGTACTTTTATTAAAAATGGGGAAACTCTTGTATCGTTTATAAGCTGAATAAGAAACATCGTTAGCTACTGGCCAATACCTACTTTTCTTTTTCCGTGCGTTTTCCAATTGACGCAATACAACCGTTGGTTGAGAACCCGTTAAGGCAGCAATAGAATCTGCAAGAGCCCGTTTATTTTCTTTAAAAAGACTAGAAGAAGGGGTTACAGCGTCCCAATATAAAGAGTACCGCGCAACAGAAGTCGCTAAAATATTTCCATCGGCGGCATAAATATCACCTCGACTGGGCTCTAAAACAACATTTTTAACCAATGCTTCAGGTGCTATCCCAAGTCCTTCTGTGTTTGAATAAAACTGCAAATGGATTAGCTTTCCCATAAGCACAAACCCAAAAATGACTAAACAACTAATCAAAAGATAAAATCTTGATTTGTGAAATCCAGTAAGTGAATTAGCATCATTCATTGACTAGTACTATTTTTATAGGTGGTGTTTTTGCAGGACCAACTCCTTTTTCCGCTAGAACTCGTGTAATATTTGTTTCTTTTCTGAGGACTAGTAATTGCTTTTTCGATTCAATAAAATCACTCTTTAGCGCCTTGATTTGGGTATTCAGCGCAGCGATTTTAAATATTTTTCGATCAGCACTATGCCCACTCCCAATCATAATCAAAGCCAAAACGGACAAAAATAAAATCATGCGCCAATTTTTTAATGCGTCGTTTCGAATCAAAAATTCAATATTCAGAATGGAGAGTAGCTTGTTCATTTTTTTTCTGCAATTCTAAGTTTAGCGCTTCTCGCTCTTCCATTATTTTTGATTTCTTCCTCATTTGGGACGATCATTTTGCCCACCCGTTCGAGCTTGACCTGGGGGTTTCCATAAAAATCTTTTATTACTTCTCCTTCAAAATTTCCAGCTTGAAAAAATCGTTTTACCAATCGATCTTCTAATGAATGGTAGGAAATACAAACCAATCTTCCGCCCGGATTTAAAAACGATTCCGCCTGAACTAAAAATGATTGTAGGGATTCCAATTCATTATTCACCTCAATACGGATAGCTTGAAAAAGCCGAGCTAAAACTTTATTTTCAATTCGCTGAGGAACTTGAGGCTTTACTACTGCAATTAAATCTTGAGTACTCAGCAGTTTTTTTTCAGAGCGTGCATGCACAATACTCCTCGCTAGACCTTTAGCATTTCGCAACTCTCCATAATTAAAAAAAACATTGCTCAATGCCTCTTCTTCATAATCATTGATAACGGAGTATGCATCTAGGGCTTGAGACTGATTCATTCGCATATCCAAACGCCCTTCTGTTCGAATCGAAAAACCTCTTTCACTAGTATCAAACTGATGCGAAGAAACCCCAAAATCAGCTAAAATTCCATCCACCCCTTTTACCTTATGAAACTTTAAATATTGTGACAGATGACTAAAATTAGCAGCAATAAATTCAAATCGCGAATCTTCAATTGCATTTGCAACAGCATCTGGGTCTTGATCAAAACCAAGTAAGCGCCCCTTTTCGTCAAGCTTTTCTAAAATAGCTCTTGAGTGACCTCCGCCGCCAAAAGTTACATCCACATAAACTCCATACGGCTTTATGTTGAGCCCCTCCAAACTGGAATGGAGCAGAACCGGATTATGATATTGAGTCGTCATTTTTATCTCCCATAACTTCTTCGGCCAAAGCTCCAAAATCGAGAGCCGCCTCGTCAATCGCACTTTCGTAAAGCGATTTATCCCAAATTTCAAGAATGTTCACAGTTGAAGAAACCACTACTTCTTTATTTATATGGGCATAGTTTACTAGATCTTTTGGAATCAAAAGACGTCCAGACGCGTCCACCTCAACAGTTTTAACCCCTGCTGTAAATCGACGAATGAAATCATTGTTTTTCTTATTGAAACGATTTAATCCATTTACCTTCTCCATCAGCTGTTCCCACTCTTTAAGAGGATACAACTCAAGGCAAGTATTAAAGACTGCACGCTTAAGTACAAACCCTTCAGTCACAGTAGCTGCTAATTGCTTTTTTAATGCAATTGGCATCATTATGCGACCCTTTGTGTCCGCCTTGCATTCATATGTCCCTACTAAGTGCTGCACTGTATGTGTTGAGATTTGCTATCAAATATAATTGATATTTACCACTTTTTACCACAATTTACCACATTGTTAATAAGTTTCCCTATAGAGCTGCATTTTCGGTTATTAATAAGCGAAAAAATAAAAGCCAAGAACTAAATGTGAAATGTCTATATTTGTTGACTAAACTTTCGGTAAGCTATGATGAATCAAATTGTTCAAGAAGCAGAGTTTCGATATATAGAATCTGGCAAGGGACAACCCATCATTATATTACACGGTCTTATGGGAGGGTTAAGCAACTTTGAGGGAGTTTTAGATTACTTCCCGCCAAAAGGGTATCAAGTCATAGTTCCTGAGTTGCCTGTTTACTCACTTCCCGTTCTTAACACCTCTGTCAAATCACTATCAGAGTTTCTGCAAAGCTTTATAATTCACAAAGGACTAAAAGATGTTATTCTTTTAGGTAATTCACTTGGTGGTCATGTGGGCTTGCTTTACACCAAAAATCATCCAGAAATCGTTAAAGGACTCATCATCACAGGAAGTTCCGGTTTATATGAAAACAATATGGGAGATGGGTATCCCAAACGAGGTGATTATGAGTATATTAAAAAGAAAAGTCAGGACGTTTTTTACGATCCAAAAATTGCTACAAAAGAAATTGTAGATGAAGTATTTGAATCAGTGAACGACAGGAATAAGCTAGTCAGAACTCTCGCATTAGCCAAAAGTGCTATACGTCACAATATGGCTAAAGAATTACCTAAAATGAAAACCCCTACTGCAATTATTTGGGGTGCGAATGACAGTGTAACCCCACCAAATGTTGCAGACGAATTCAACGAGTTACTCCCAGACTCTAATTTGTACTGGATCAAAAGCTGTGGTCATGCACCCATGATGGAGCATCCAAATCAATTCAATCAAATCCTTGAAGAGTGGTTTGATCTTAGAAAGTTTTAGTTTCCAATGTTAGTTAAATCTGCAAGTTTTGTAATCAGTAACACAGAAGTTGCCAAATGTCCAAAAAGCCGACTCCCTGAGTATGCATTTATAGGACGCTCAAACGTTGGAAAATCTTCTCTCATCAATGCGCTATGCAATAAAAAAAACTTGGCAAAAACTTCCTCACGCCCAGGAAAAACTCAATTAATAAATCATTTTTTGATCAATGAAAATTGGCACCTTGTTGATTTGCCTGGTTTTGGTTACGCCAGAGTATCCAAAACTCAAAAAAAGGTTTTTCAAAAGTTCATCACCAATTACTTTAAAGAACGCACACAACTTGTAACCGCTTTCTTGTTAATAGACATCAGGCACCAACCCCAACCTATTGATCTTAATTTCATGCAATGGTTAGGGGAAAATTCAATCCCTTTTTCCATCATTTTTACGAAATCCGACAAGTTAAAACCTAAAGCTATTGAAAGAAGTGTTGCTGAGTATTCGGAAAAACTTCTTGAAACTTGGGAAACACTTCCGCCAAAGTTCGTTACTTCCTCAGCCAATAGGTCGGGGGTTGAAGATGTTTTAGCCTATATAGGCTCCTTAAATCAAAGCTTAAAATAAGCTAGCTGCCTAGCCTTTTTTCAATTCTAATTTTTCTGCAAAAAAGTCACAAAAATCCTTCATGGTTGCAGTCATTTTTTCGTCCTGAGTTGCGCGAAAATAAGTATCACTGAGGGACATTAAAGTCTGATGAAAAAAAAGCTGCATTTGATCCATAGGCATATCTTTTACCCATAAATCCATCTTTAGAGTTTCTTGCTGTTCGGCATCCCAAAACGATAGAAGCATTGCCTTGGTATCCATTTCAGAAACTCCCCCATCTGGTGCGGTCCATTGCATTTGTTCGGGGATATTATTTTCATCGAGATTCACATCTATCGTGATTTTGGTTTTTTTTACAATCGCCATTAACGTTTCGGTTTATATTTTGATAAATTAAATATTTTTTGAGCGGGCATTCTCAAAAGTTCTTGAGTCGAAGTTTCGGGATTTTGATCCATATAACTTTTTACAATTTGCCACCCAACCCATCTCCCTACCCTTCCTGGAGATTCGTTGTCTAATTCTAAATAAAACTTAGAAAAAGGAGCGGGCTCCAACAAGCGTTGCACTAAATCAGCATCAGTTTTATATAAGATTTGACGCTCAATAAAATACTTCCAGATGTACATTTCATTTTCTTTCACCCAAGCTAACTCTTCCTCCGTATATGCAATTTTGATGGCATCGGCTTCATGCGGCAAAAGCAAATCCTGCAAATACATTTTTTTACCCTCATACAGCATTTGAGCTAAGAAGGTTCGGTCTTCTACCGGGGGAATTATATAGCTTGCAAACTTTTCTACTATTTGAGATAAAATATATTTTTGATCCAATTCTTTTCGGATGTAACTTGGAATTCCTTCATAAAGCGGATGATAGGATCCTAAAAAAGTATCCAAAGAAAGTAATAGTAAACTGTCAGAATAGACCGTTTTGATTTGATAATCTACATTATTGGTTAATGTAACAACATGTGGAACTTTTACTTTAGGAAAGTGAAAAAGTATATGTTTAAAAAGATGACTTACTTGATCTTCTAAAGGAGTAATATCTTTAAATACATCTTGAACAGCCTCTTGAAGAATTAATTGTAAACTGTCTTTTTGTCTGGATACCCATACACTATCAGAGAACTGATTTGGAAATAAATACGGATAATCCTTTTTCAGTTTGGGTATGACAATTGCCTCTTGATTGTAAAATTTTAAGTCAAATCGGTCAAATTCAACTTCAACAGCAAGCAGCTCTATTTCGGCCTCATTTTGAATCCCAGATTGACAGGCAAATAAAAACAAGAAAATGACAACAAAAAGTAGAATTTCTTGGAAATAATTAAAAAATAATTGGAGTCTTTTCATTTGCTTCTCTTCAATCCTTTCAAATACTTTAATTTTGAGCAAATTTAATAGCTTAAAACGACTTGAGAATGGAATCAGCAGAAAAAGTAACAGAATACATCACCCAATGGCTTATGGACTACATTAAAAAAGCTAATATGGATGGCTTCACCGTAGGTATTTCGGGCGGAATTGATTCTGCAGTTACTTCAACACTTTGTGCGATGACAGGAAAAGCCGTACTCTGCCTAGAAATGCCTATAAAGCAGGGAGAGGATCAATTAATTCGATCAACACAACACATCGAGTGGTTAAAGTTAAATTTTGACAACGTCAGTTCTATTCGACTTCAACTTGACTCAGTTTTTGACTCCTTTTGCACCATTATTCCAAAACCAGAAAACCAAGATGCACACCAACTAAGCCTTGCCAACACTCGTGCTAGACTTCGGATGAGTAGCTTGTATTATTTCGCTGCACTGAATAGGTATTTAGTGGCAGGTACAGGCAATAAAATTGAAGACTTTGGTGTAGGTTTTTACACAAAATACGGAGATGGTGGTGTGGATTTAAGTCCTATTGCTGACCTTACAAAAACTCAAGTTTTTGGTCTTGCCAAGCATTTAGACATTATCGATGTTATTCAAAAAGCTCCACCAACTGACGGACTTTGGGGAGACCAAAGAACTGATGAAGACCAGCTGGGAGCAACCTATCCCGAACTAGAATGGGCTATGGATGCACACGAAAAAAAACTGTCTTTCTCAGAATTCAACACCCGTCAAAAAGAAGTATTTGAAATTTTTATAAGTCATTTTAATCGAAACCAACACAAGATGCAACCGATACCTGTTTGTCAAATTCCCAAAGAGCTTATCTGAAAAATCCCTATCTTGTGAATGATGTAACCCAAATTTTACATCTTATGATTAAAATTGCCCTACTAGACCCCTACCCTGTTGTCCATTTTGGATTTAAGGCCTTTTTTAGGAAAACTGAGTACATCTCAGTGGTTAACACTTTTTAAAAGCCAAAGACTTATATTCTTTCCTAAGAGATAACACTATAGACGCCTTGATTTTAGAAATGGAACTGTCTGACGAGAGTGCTGTTCGGATCATTAAAAACATCAAAGCCAATTATCCGAAAATAGCTGTTATAATTTACACTTCATTACCTCAAACCATTTATGGAATTTCTTTATTGAAAGCTGGAGCTGTTGGCTATCTTTCCAAAGAGATCAGTAAAAAAGTAATGATAGAAGCGATAAAAAAAGTAGTAGAATACGGGTATCACATCACATCAAATTTTGCGAATGAAATCAATAACAATGTGGATCTTTCGAGACCTCGAAATGCTTACGGAACACTTTCTCCAAGAGAAATTGAAGTGCTCAAACTCTTGATTAAAGGAAAACGAAATGTTGAAATTTCTAACTCTTTAAACATCAACCAAAAGACTGTTAACACCTACAAAACAAGAATAATGCGGAAATTAGAAGTGGAAAATCCCGTAGATTTATTTCAACAAGCTCGAAATTTCGATATCGCTTAAAGCACTCTATTCAATTTTTTTGAAAGTAGCATTTTTAAATGTTGATACTGCATCACATCTTCTAAAAATTCTGATGCACCTTCAACTTCTTCGGCAACTTTAGATTCTTCGAGAAGACTCCGAATTTTTTCATCAATCAAATACCGCCTAAAGGTTAGGATCGTTTCGCTCACCAATTGCCCTACTACACTTTCACGCTCTTTAACAAAAATATTTTTCTTTTCCCAATCGTGAAGTTGATGAACCTCATCCGCCAATAAAATATCTGATACAATCTTTCCTAAGCCAGGCTCTTCTTGTTGCGCTAATTTATCAAGCTTTAGCTCCCCTTCCAATTGGTATGATTGAATCAATTGATCATAAAGTAAGCGGATTTCTGGTTGTATAAATTCCACTTCATCTTGTTGAAGATCTAAGAACACTTTCTCGAATACTTTACTGTGTATTGTTTTAGATTCTTCAATTAGATTTCCATCCTCATCAGAACTTACAATTAATTCATCAAAAGATGCTTCATGATTCCCGTACTGAATTAAAATACTTATAATTTGCTTTTCCAAATACAACAACGGATTGGCAGCTATCTCCTGTTGCGGTATTTTTTGGATTAATGACTCTTTCTCCGCAGAAGTATTCGCAATAGCCCGAACAGGCTTTTGCTTTTTATTTTGCTCCTGTGCTAGAGCATTAAAAAGAACAGGCTCGGAAACTTCCATTGCAGCTGCGCATTGTTTGATATAAATCTCCTGCTGAATCGGATCTGGTATTTTAGAGATACTTTTTACAATTTCACGGACGGTAGCAGCTTTTTTAACCGGATCTTGGCTGGCTTCTTTTAGAAGTATATTTGTTTTAAACTCAATAAAGTCTTTTGCTTGAGTTTTTAAGTAATGATTAATTTCTTCTTGGGAATGAGACTTCGCAAAACTATCCGGATCTTCTCCTTCAGGAAAACTACAGATTTTGACATTCATTCCCTGCTCTAAAATAAGATCGACACCACGAATAGCCGCCCGAAGCCCGGCTGCATCACCATCAAATAAGACTACAATATTGGAAGTTAGCCTGCGAATCAATCTGATCTGCTCAGGAGTTAAGGCTGTTCCTGAGGATGAAACTACATTTTCAATTCCATTTTGAAAGAGTTGAATAACATCCGTATATCCCTCAACTAAATAACAAACATCTTCTTTCGCTATGGCTTTTTTTGATTCGTAAATCCCGTACAGAACCTTACTTTTGTAATAGATTTCACTTTCTGGAGAGTTTAAATATTTTGCAGTTTTGGCCGTATTGGACAAAATTCGTCCACCAAAACCCTGAACTCTTCCAGCCATACTGCGTATTGGGAAAATTACACGCCCTCTGAAACGATCTACAGAACCGCGTTCGTTTTTTATGACCAAACCCGTACCCACTAAATATGCTTCAGAATATCCTGCCTTTACGGCCTTTTCGTAAAAATGATCTTTCTTTTCAGCAGCATATCCAAGACCAAAAAAACGAATTGTTTCATCTGTAAAGCCACGCTCCCTAAAATAACTCAGACCAATAGCCATACCTTCTGAATATTCCCATAAATCTTTTTCAAAAGATTCTTGCGCAAATTGATTGACTAGATAAAGACTTTCCTTGGCATTGGCTTTTTCTTTTTCTTCTTGGGTCTGTTCTGTTTCTTCAATTTCGATATTGTAGCGCTTTGCTAAAAATCGAATGGCTTCTGGATAAGAAAAGTGTTCGTGCTCCATCAAAAATGCCACTACATTTCCTCCTTTTCCACTACTGAAATCTTTCCAAATTTGTTTTACTGGTGATACCATAAAACTCGGGGTGCGTTCTTGAGAAAAAGGACTTAAACCCTTAAAATTGGAACCGGACTTTTTTAAAACCACAAAATCACCAATAACCTCCTCCACTCGAGCGGTTTCATATACTTGATCTATGGTGCTTCTGGATATCAAAAAATGGTGTTTTTTATAAATTTATACATTCTAGGAGAAAGTTAATCTTAAAATAAGGAAATTAAATCTTGCGCTCTGTCACGTAATTAAGCATTAACTCTAAGGCATCGCGGTATTCATTTTTAGGAAACACAGACAACAACTTCATTGCTTCTGTTTTGTATTCCTCCATTTTTTTAATTGCAAAATCAAAACCCCCTTTTTCTTTAACAAGACGAATTAAAGCGTTTACCTTCACTTTGTCATTATTGTGGTTTTTGACGGTATTAATTATCATCCTTTTTTCGTCTTTGCTTACTGTATTAAGCGTATAAATCAAAGGAAGTGTCATTTTTTTTTCTTTAATATCAATTCCAATGGGCTTTCCAATTTTACGCTCTCCATAATCAAAAAGGTCGTCTTTTATTTGAAACGCCATTCCTAATAGCTCTCCGAATTGATGCATTTGTGCAACCTGTTTTGGCGATGCATCCACTGACTGAGCTCCAAGAGCACAACAAGCTGCTAAAAGTGTTGCTGTTTTTTGACGAATAATTTCATAATAAATTTCCTCAGTAATATCTAAGTCTCGAGCTTTTTCAATTTGAAGTAATTCTCCTTGACTCATCTCTCTTACGGCAATTGAAATTATTTTAAGCAAATCAAAATCTTCGTTTTCAATTGAAAGCAACAAGCCTTTTGACAACAAATAATCTCCTACTAAAACAGCAATTTTATTTTTCCATAAAGCGTTGATTGAAAAAAATCCTCTTCGCTTATTGCTGTCATCAACAACATCATCGTGGACTAAAGTGGCAGTATGTATCAATTCAATAACCGATGCGCCTCTGTAGGTTCGTTCGTTTACCTTGCCTTTTCCCATGAGTTTTGCTACCAAAAAAACAAACATGGGTCTCATTTGCTTTCCTTTTCGATTGACTATAAAATGGGTGATTCTATTGAGTAAAGCTACTTGAGAAGACATGGATTCAGTGAACTTTTGTTCAAAAAGATCCATCTCATCATAAATCGGTTTTTTGATTTGCTCAACTACTTTCATACACCGGTAAAGATATCAATTATAAAGAGACTTACTAGACGCATTGAAGCTTGGGTTTAGGAGTTATTTATTTGCTAATTGACCACAAGCAGCGTCAATATCTTCACCTCTAGAACGGCGGTAGGTCACTTGGATCCTATTCGCTGTTAAAATTTTGATGTAAGCGTCAATTATTTGAAGTGGGGCTTGTTTCATTTCGTTTCCATCAATGGAGTTATACTGAATCAAATTTACCTTAGAAGGAACCTGCAAACAAAATTTCACCAATGCTTGTATATCTTCCTTTGTATCGTTAACACCCTCCCAAACGATATATTCAAAAGTAATGCGCTTTTTTGTACATGCATACCAGTGCTGCAAAGATTCAAGTAGTTCATCCAACGGAAATTTAGTCGCAAAGGGCATTATCTGCTCTCGTAATTCTTGACGTGCACTGTGTAAGGAAACGGCCAAGCGAAATTTCACCCCGTCATCTGCCATTTTACGTATCATTTTAGGTATTCCTGAAGTGGAAACAGTAATCCTTTTTGGAGACATTCCCAGCCCTTCTGGATCAGTAATCTTATCTATAGAGGCTAAAACATTTTTATAATTCATTAAAGGCTCACCCATTCCCATAAAAACAATATTGGATAATGGTCTTTGATGATTAGTCAAACTTTGCTGATTGATTGTAACTACCTGATCATAAATCTCATCAGGATTCAGATTACGCATCCGTTTCATTGAAGCTGTTGCACAAAAAGTACAGTCTAAACTACACCCCACTTGAGAAGAGACACACGCAGTAGTTCGAGTTGCTGTGGGTATGAGCACAGATTCCACGACCAATTGATCATGGAGTTTGACTGCATTTTTAACAGTGCCATCTTTACTTTTTTGCTCGACGTCAATTTTGATGTGATTAATTTCAAAATGAGCCTTCAATAATTCACGATGCGCTAAAGCCAGATTAGTCATTGAGTCAAAATCATGAACTCCTTTTTGCCATAACCACTGATACACCTGTTTGCCCCTAAAAGAGGGCATGTGGTGTTCCTCAAAGAATTGAATTAATTCATCTTTGGTAAGAACTCGTATATCTTTTTTAGTGTTTTCCAAAAGTTTGAAAATAAAAAAAACCGCAGTAAAGCGGTTTTTATTTGCTATATAATTAGCATGGCATCGCCGTAAGAATAAAAATTGTATTTCTCTTTAATGGCAACATCGTATGCATGCTTGATAAAATCGGGGTCTGCAAAAGCGGAAACCATCATCAATAAAGTAGATTTTGGTGTATGAAAGTTGGTAATCATACTGTTTGCGATTGAAAAATCATAGGGTGGGAAAATAAATTTGTGCGTCCATCCTTGGTATTCGTTCAGTTGACCTGCCGAGGAAACTGAACTTTCTAATCCTCTCATTACCGTAGTTCCAACCGCACAAATTTTACGCCGCTCAGCAAGTGCTTTATTTACTTTTGCAGCAGCGATAGCATTAATTATTAATTCTTCAGAATCCATTTTATGCTTTGATAAATCCTCCACCTCAACCGGACTAAAAGTTCCTAATCCAACATGTAAGGTCAATTCAGCTAAATCAATTCCTTTGATTTCCAAACGCTTTAACAAATGCTTTGAAAAGTGCAAGCCGGCAGTCGGAGCAGCAACGGCTCCTTCGTGTTTTGCGTAAATAGTTTGGTAGCGTTCCCGATCTTGTTCGTCTGTTTCACGCTTGATGTATTTGGGAAGCGGGGTTTGTCCGAGCTCTTTAAGTTTTGTTCTGAATTCTGCATAGCTTCCGTCAAACAAAAAACGAAGTGTTCTCCCTCTTGAGGTTGTGTTATCAATTACTTCGGCAACCAAACTTTCGTCTTCTCCAAAGTAAAGCTTATTTCCAATTCTGATTTTACGTGCGGGATCAACCAAAACGTCCCACAAACGTTGTTCTTGATTTAATTCTCTAAGTAAAAAAACTTCTATCCGAGCACCAGTTTTTTCTTTATTTCCAAAAAGTCGAGCAGGAAAAACTTTAGTATTATTGAGCACCATTACATCGCCTTCATCAAAAAAATTGATCACGTCTTTAAATGCGTAATGCTCCAATTTTTCTTCTTTCCGATGAAGCACCATTAATCTGGATTCATCCCTGTCCGTTGCAGGTCGCTGTGCTAAAAGGGCATTGGGAAGTTCGAATTGGAATTGAGATAATTTCATTTAAATATTTTAGGTGGCAAATATACCACCTCAACATAGGCCTTGTCAAGTAAATCGGCATTTATCTGCGATTAATTTTAAAATTAATCTGTTCAAGGTCATCCCAAAAGGTTGGATACGACTTAGAGACTACCTCTGCATCTTCAATTGTTAGAGGAACTTTAAGGGCTAAGGGCGCAAATGCCATGGCCATTCTATGATCGTTATAAGTAGGAATACTACAATTCGCAAAAAAATTAGCACCGGGAGCCAATTCTAAACTAGTGTCAGTGACTTGAATACGTGCACCAAGTTTGGTCAATTCATTGTAAAGTGCCTGCAAGCGATCTGTTTCTTTAATTTTCAACGTATGCAATCCCGTGAGTTTACATCCTATTCCAAGGCCATAACAAGTTACAGCAATGGTCTGTGCAATATCAGGCGCTTTTGTCAAATCCCAATGGAGTACCTCAGGGAGACCTAGAGCTTCTTTCTTTAATTTGAGAGTTTGTCCCTCAATTGAAGATACCACACCCAATTGACTGTAAATCTCTCTTAACACTCGATCTCCTTGAAGACTGTTCTCCTTGTAACTGGTCAAATGAACTTCACTTTGCGCTGACAAGGCTACTATACTAAAAAAATAGGAAGCCGAACTCCAGTCAGATTCCACAATTTGAGTTATTCTTTTTGGATTTTTTTGGGGTTCAACTTGAATACTTTGCCCCTCAAATTTTGTTTGTACCCCAAGATTTTCCAATAATGAAAGGGTCATATTAATGTAGGGTACAGATGTGATTTCACCAATCAAATCCAATTGAATTCCTTGTTCTAAGACTGGACCAATAAGCAAAAGTGCAGAGATGTATTGACTACTAATATTAGCAGGGAGAGAAACAGTCCCTCCTTTAAGCTTTTTCCCTTGGATTCTTATCGGTGGATAGCCTTCCTCTTTTTCGTAGCTAATGGAAGCTCCAATTGCCTGAAGCGCTTCAACTAAAATCTTTATGGGTCGCTCTTGCATTCGCTGAGAGCCCGTCAACACAACTTCCCGACCTTCTAAATGAGAAAAATACGCGGTTAAAAATCGCATGGCAGTCCCAGCGTGATGAACATCTACTACTTCAGCCTCCGATTTTAATGCCGCTTGCATAACTATACTATCATCTGATTCGGAGGTGTTTTCAATAGTAAATCCAGAAAATAAAGCCTGGAGTAAAAGCAGCCTGTTGGATTCACTTTTGGAGCCTGTAATACGCAATTGACCGTTGCATTCCGCAGTTGGATGAGAAAGTGATAAAATCATTTTAGTCTTTTAATTTTGGATTGTTCTGATGCCTTTCATGATCTCGTTCAGATTTAAGATGCAGTTTTTTTTCAAAGGCATCTTGAAGATCAACATCAGTTTGGTTAGCCAAACAAATGGCTACAAAAATTACATCCGCTAATTCCTCACCTAAATCTTTACCCTTATCACTCTCTTTTTCAGACTGCTCTCCATAGCGCCTTGCTATAATCCGAGCAACCTCGCCAACTTCTTCTGTGAGTTGTGCCATATTGGTTAGCTCATCAAAATAACGAACTCCATGGGCTTTAATCCATTCATCAACTTTTTTCTGTGCTCCTGCTAAATCCATGATTCAAAAATAACGATAAAACTTGGCATTCATATTTTCAAAATTAAGAGACTTAAAAAAAAGCGTTTAACTCGTGTAATGAATCTACAATAAGACAATTCTCATGGTGTTCTTCCTGATGAGAATTGAAATGAATGGCATGCATACCTTGCGCCAAAGCACCTAAAATATCTGCCTCTAAACTATCCCCTACCATCAATGATTTTTTGGGATCTGCTTTTGTTTGACTCAATGCCTCAATAAAAATTTGCGGATGGGGCTTTTTATATCCGACTTGCTCGGCGGTAAAGACAAAATCAAAATAGGGTTCCAAGCCTGAATTTTTAATTTTAAAATGCTGAACTTGTTCAAAACCATTGGTAATGATATGCAAATTATATCTCGATTTTAACTTTTCTAAAAGAGGAATAGTTCCGTCAAATAAATAGGGAAAACTACTCAAATACTGAATGTAGTCCTCAGATATTTGATTAATCTGATGTTTTGTTGTCTCGTAATTAATTTCGCTAAATGTATCAGCCAAACGATAATGTCTAAGCTCCTCTTGACTAATTCGATTTTCTCTATATTTTTTCCAATAAGCGTGATTTATGGGATTATAAAATGCAATGAATGCTTCCAAATCTATGGGCAAGTTCTGCTCCTTAAAAATTTTTTTAAAAGTAAGCATTGAGTTTTTTTCAAAATCCCAAAGGGTATGGTCTAAATCAAAAAAAACATCGGTTAACACTTCTTGAAATTGAATCACTTAATATAGTCTTTGAATGCTTTTTGCAATGGCAAATTCTGATTTACAGGATGTAAAAAACCATTACTTAGAGCAATTGTTAATCGACTGCAAGTTAAGGGTAAGTTTTGAAAAATATATTCTAAACTGGAAAACACCTCAGAACTTTTTCTTTTACCAAGAGCTGTTTCAGTAGCCACTACAGGGTGCACTTTTAAGGGAAGCTGAAATTCATTGGTCAGATCATAAAAATAAAAAGGGGTAGATGTACCGGCTCTAAATCCAATTTCATCAACATACCCCATACTGTAATCATCAGAAAACTCAAAATCAACCAAATCAGCATACACCTCAGACAATTGTCGATAACTTTTAGGGATTCGACTGATCTTCACTTGCCTATGTGTCAATCCTTGAAAACGTTTTTTTTCTAGATCTAAACCAAGTTCAGGTTTTAATTGGGACTGTACTGAAAGCAATAACCCTAGCGGGTAAGAATCTCCCATTTTTTTAATCCGAGACTGAAGGCTCCGGTTAAATGTGGATACGGTTGATTCATATGCTGAGCTATTGGAATAACGAAAAAACACCTTTGGTTGTAGCCGCGGTTCCTCAAACCATTGACTCCAAGAATCAAAACTGTCGTACGGATCATCCTCTAATCTTAAAAGTACCATCAGTTGATTATAAATATTTAAAGCATTGAATTGTACAACTGATTTTATAAAGGTTTCTAGAGCCACTAAGAATGAACGGTGGAGAAATTTAAAGGTCAAAGGAACATCAATAAGCAGTTCCTTTTCTGAGGGTATTTTTTGGTAGGATTTTATTTCTTCAAAATGCGAACTCATAATTTGATGCACCTTAAACATCCACAGATCAACTACAGGCAACTCTAGAAAACCTTCTTTCACTGCTAAACTATCTTTTGAATCAAATAATTCAGCTGATGTTTTTGTTTGAAAAGTAGCTTCCTCGTAACGGGAAAGGAGAAAAAAACTGGCCGCAAAAACATCATACGGAATAGGACTTTTTTCGTCTGTTTTAAAAAAACTTGGGACTCCATCCCAATCCTGAATTGAGGTGTCATGAGCCACAATCCCACGTTCGAAAAGGAGTGAATGTGAGGCAACAAAAAATTCATTCCCCAAAGGCTTAGCTGTGTAACTCATTTTTGGTCCTGAATGCGCAACAAAAGTTTCTATTGTAGAAGTAAAACTTACCGATATCTCTAACAAATTTTCAAAAACATGTTTAAAGATGTATGTTACTCTCGGTGTAATTTTGTGTGTATAAACCAGTAGCATTTAAATGATCTGTTCGTCAGCAAAGCTAAAGTAGCCTTTTTCTGAAACAATCAAATGATCGAGAACATTGAGATCGACATACTTTGCTGCTCGTTTGAATTTTTGAGTCAACTCTTTATCTTGTTCACTTGGAATTAAATTCCCTGAAGGGTGATTGTGAACTAAGACAAGAGAAGTTGCACCCAACTCAAAAGCACGTTTGAAAGCCAAACGAATATCTACTACAGTTTGAGTAATACCTCCTTTGCTGAGGCAAAATTTTTCTAAAAGTTTAGAAGACTGATTGAGATAAAGGACCCAAAATTCTTCATGTCCAAGGGTTGCAATTTCATAGCGAATATGATCGAAAACTATTTTACTGTGATTCAGTACTGGTGATTTATCTTGCTTTTGTAAGCTCAACCTTCTACTCAGCTCCAAAGCAGCCTTTATTTTAATTGCCTTGGCCATTCCAATTCCATTGAATTGGGTTAACCGTTCTAGAGGAATTTGATTTAATTTATGCAAATCATTTGAAACACTATTCAATATTCGCTTCATCAAATCAACAGCACTTTCCTTTGAGCTACCACTGCCAATCAAAATTGCAATAAGCTCAGCATTACTGAGATATGAGGCACCCTGTAGATGTAATTTTTCCCTAGGTCTATCGGATTTGTCCCAATCTTTGATTGTAATTTTTGTAGGTGGTTTTGGCATTGGAGTTTTTAAATGCCTATAAATTTAAAATAAAAGTTCCTAAATAAAACGCTTTTGAAGTACTTCCCAATCTATTCCTCCGAAATTACCCGAACTCATCATGACTAAAACTTCGTCAGAAAAGACCCTTTCAACTAAACTAGCTTGTAGTTTGGATGCCGAAGTAAAAACGCGAAGTGAATCATGCTTAAACGCTCGTTCAATGGTCTCCGGTGGGAGAGCAACTCTGTTCTTGATCCGCAGCGCTTCAGGATCGTAAAAAACTATAACTTCATCTGCTGCGTCAAGCGAAGCTGCATAATGATTTATAAATTCTGGATCAAGACTACTATAGGTGTGCAATTCCAAACAAACAATTAGCTGCTTTTTTGAAAACTGAGTCTTGACGGCAGAACAAGTAGCTTGCACCTTACTTGGAGCATGGGCAAAATCTTTAAAAAGAGAACTATTCACTCCTTTGACGAGTAATTCTAGTCGCTTCGAAGCTCCTCTAAAGCTTGGTATTGCTTCATAGAAATCGGAACTGTCAAGCCCCATTAATTGGGAAATCCATTGCGCTCCTGCTAAATTTTGGAGATTATGAGAACCAAAAATTATAAGAGGAAGACTACCTTCTTCAGTTTCAAGATAAGTTGTACCTCCCTCTATAAAATGTTTGGGTGTGCTGTATCCCATTTTTTTTATGGGATGTTGGCTGGAATTTACAAGTTTTTTCAGCACCTCATCTTCTTCATTATATAGCAAAACACCACCTGCTTGTATGGAGTTAATAAATAGCTCAAATTGATTTACATAATTTTCGAACGTAGGAAACACATTGATATGATCCCAGGCAATTCCACTGATGAGCGCAATTTCTGGAGTGTACCACAAAAATTTGGGACGCAGATCTACTGCAGAAGATAAATACTCATCTCCCTCTAATAGAACAAAATCATTTTCCGCACTAATGGATAAGGTTTTTGAATTTTTATAGACCGGTGCACCAACCATATAATCAGTTTCTACATCATGATAGTTCAACGCATGTAAAACCATGGCAGTAATCGTTGTTTTGCCATGGCTCCCAGCAATAACAACCCGTGTTTTATTTTCGGTAAGTGATGCCAAAAACTCAGGGTAGGATTGAATTTTTAACTTCAGTTCCTGTGCGCGTTTTAGCTCTGGATTGTTTGCTTTGGCGTGCATCCCTAGAATGACCACATCCAGGTTTTCAGTTATTTTTTCCGGATACCAACCCCAACTTTCAGGAAGTAAGCCCGCCGTTTCAAGTTTTGATTTAGAGGGTTCAAAAATAACATCATCGCTTCCCGTTACAGCATGACCTAATTCTTTCATTTCAAGGGCTAAACTGTGCATTGCACTACCTCCAATTGCTATAAAATGTAGCTGCATATACTGCTCAGGGATTAAGTTGTTTCCAGAGTAAATCTTTCAATTCGGTCAGTTGGTATTGGGTTGCACTTGAAATGATTAAATGGGGAATATCTGTGAAAATTTCGTTCATTTCCTTTTGATATTCTTCTAGAAGCTCTTCATCCAAAAGATCTGCTTTTGAGAGCACCACCGTATAACTTTTATCAAGTAATTCAGGATTGTACTTAATCAACTCATTTTGAAGGATATCAAAAGCTTTTTTTACATCAGGGGTATCTGCAGGAATCAAATAGAGTAAAATTGAATTTCGTTCTATATGTCTTAAGAAATAATGCCCTAAGCCTTTCCCTTCAGCAGCACCTTCAATGATACCCGGTATATCAGCCATTACAAAAGATCTGTAATCTCGATACTCTACAATCCCCAAATTTGGTTTAAGTGTTGTGAATTCGTAATCCGCAATTTTAGGCTTAGCTGCAGTTAAAACAGAAAGTAATGTAGATTTACCCGCATTGGGAAAACCAACTAAACCCACATCTGCTAACACCTTTAACTCTAATGTAATGGGTAGGGTTTCTCCTTCTCTGCCCGGTTGGGCGTATCGTGGAGTCTGGCGTGTTGACGATTTAAAATGCCAATTCCCTCTTCCACCAAGACCTCCTTCTACAATGATTTCTTCCTGACCGGCTTCGGTTATTTCAAAAAGAATTTCATTGGTATCGGTATTCCGAATTACGGTTCCCACAGGAACGTCAATGTATAAATCTTCACCTTGGGCTCCACTGCTTCGGTTTTTACTTCCGTCCCCTCCGTGGCCTGCACCAAAGTGCCTTTTGAATTTAAAAGAGTAGAGTGTCCACAATTGATCATTGGCACGAATAATAACGTGCCCTCCTCTACCGCCATCTCCTCCATCAGGTCCTCCTTTGGTGATGAATTTTTCTCGATGTAAGTGTATAGATCCCTTTCCTCCTTTTCCAGAACTGACATTTAATTTGACGTAATCAACAAAATTTCCTTCAGTCATCGGGGCTTATAAGGTATTGATCAGCTCGGTCAAGCGATGGGTGATTTCAACTATACTTCCTATTCCATTAATGCTATGAAATTTATTTTGTTTGGAATAATAGTCTCTCAAAGGAGCTGTTTTTTGGTTGTATTCCTCAAAACGATTTCTGATTTTACTTTCATCCTGATCGTCTGTACGACCACTCGTTTTTCCACGTTCTAAAAGTCGTTCTAACAAAGTATCGTCAGCAGCCTCTAATGCTATAGTGGCAGAAATTTCCATTTGTTTTTCACTCAAAAAAGCATCCAAAGCTCCTGCTTGTGCTTCTGTTCTTGGAAATCCATCAAAAATAAATCCTTTGGCTTGGGGATTTTGATCCACTTCAGTTTCTAGCATATCGATGGTAACCTGGTCCGGCACAAGGTCACCTTGATCCATATAAGATTTTGCCAGAACTCCCAAGGGAGTTTCATTTTTGATGTTACTCCGAAAAAGATCTCCGGTAGAAATATGAACTAGGTTGAATTGCTTTTTTAAAAATGCAGCTTGAGTACCCTTACCTGCACCTGGCTTGCCGAATAAAACAAGATTAATCATGAAAAAAATATTTCAGCAAAGATACCCATTTTAGATGGCTTTTTTCGATTCCAAAAAACTTATGCGTATTTTTGCCAAAAGGATATGATGGGATTTTTCTCCACTACAAAAACGATTGGAATCTTAGGAGGTGGTCAATTGGGCAAAATGCTCCTCAACACAACCCGTCAATGGGACATTCAAACCAAAGTAATGGACTCCAGCGATCAAGCCCCAGCACGCATCGCATCCAATAGTTTTATTCAAGGTGATTTGATGGATTACCAAACCGTTATGGATTTTGGGCGAACCGTAGACATACTCACCATAGAAATAGAGAATGTTAATACGCTGGCACTAGCTGATCTTGAAAAAGAAGGTGTCCAAGTATATCCTCAAGCAAAAGTTATTCAAACCATACAGAATAAATGCCGCCAAAAGGAATTTTATAAAAAAAACAATATCCCTACCGCTCCCTTTAAATTATTCAATTCTAAAGAAACACTTAAAGATGCCGTGGGACGCGGTTTAATATCTTTTCCTTTTGTTTGGAAGTCTGAATCAATGGGATACGATGGCTATGGAGTCAAAATCATTCGCTCCAACCAAGACCTAGAAACGGTGAACGAAGGGGCGTGTATGGCTGAAGATCTAGTAAATATCGACAAAGAAATTGGAGTTATTGTTTGCAGAAGTGTCAGTGGAGAATCGGTAAATTATCCTAGTGTGGAAATGGAATTTCATCCTACTGCCAACCAGGTAGAATATATACTTAGCCCCGCACGAATTTCAAAGTCCATAGAATACAAAGCACAAGAAATTGCCCGTCAAGTATCCCAAATCTATAAGCACGTTGGCCTATTGGCAGTTGAATTATTCTTAACCAATGAAGGAGAAATTTGGGTCAATGAAGTCGCTCCAAGACCTCACAATAGTGGGCATTACAGTATTGAGGCTTCCTATACCTCGCAATTTGAACAACACATAAGAGCCTTACTTGACCTCCCTTTGGGCAATCCAGAAAATAAAGTTTCAGCTGTCATGGTCAACCTTGTGGGAGCACCCAACAACCAAGGTCCAGTTCATTATAAGAACATGGAGCACGTTCTTGCGATTGAGGGGGTTTGTCCACATATCTACGGTAAAAAAGAAACGCGCCCTTTTCGAAAAATGGGGCACATTACCATTGTAAATAAAAATTTAGAAACAGCGCGACAAATCGCAGAACAAGTAAAAGAAACCGTTGAAGTAATATCGAAATAATATGGCACAGGTAGGAATTATTATGGGAAGTCAATCAGATCTTCCCGTCATGGAAGACGCAATAGGAATTTTAAAAGAGTTTGGAATCGAAGTTGAAGTAGATATTGTATCTGCTCACCGAACACCAGACAAGATGATGGACTATGGAACAACAGCTCACAAGCGAGGAATCAAAGTGATTATTGCCGGAGCAGGGGGTGCAGCGCACCTTCCCGGTATGATCGCCTCATTAACTCCATTGCCTGTAATTGGGGTTCCCGTAAAATCAAGTAATTCGATTGATGGCTGGGACTCAATCCTATCAATTTTACAAATGCCTGGTGGTGTTCCTGTAGCTACTGTTGCTTTAAATGGCGCCAAAAATGCTGGAATATTAGCAGCCCAGATCATAGGCTGTCAAAATCCAGAAGTCCTCAACAACGTAATCAAATTCAAAGAGGGATTGAAACAAAAAGTATTAGATAGCAGTAAAAACATTAAAAAATAAGCAATTGAACAACCCACTACTAAAAGAATTTAAGACTCCTTTTGGATCAGCTCCATTCAGTAAAATTAAAATAGAGCATTTCATTCCAGCCATTGAAGAAGCAATCAAAATTGCTCTTGAAGAAATTGATGCAATTACTGAACAAAAAGAAGCTCCAACTTTTAAAAACACCTTAGAAAAACTAGAAAAGTGCGGGAAACTCATTGGTAGAAATACGTCACTGCTCTTTAACCTTAACAGCGCGGAAACAAGCGACGAAATGCAACAAACTGCACAGCAGGCTTCACCTCTGCTGACAAAATTTCAAAACGATATTCGCTTGAACGATAAACTCTTTGAACGTATTCAAAGCGTTTACCAAAATGAAGATCGGAATCGCTTAACTGAAGAACAAATCACATTACTAGAAAAAGAATACAAGAGCTTTGTTCAAAATGGGGCAAATCTCTCGGTGGAATCTAAAGAAAAGCTTCGCGAAATTGACACCGAACTTTCGCAACTTAGTTTGACTTTCGGAGAACACGTTTTAGCAGATACGCAAGCTTTTCAACTTCTTGTTGAACAAGAAGAAGACTTAAAAGGATTGCCCCCTGCTGTCATTGAAATGGCAGCTGAAGAAGCTCGTTCGAAAGAAAAAAAGGGGTGGATGTTTACCCTTGACTATCCTAGTTATGTACCCTTTATGACCTATGCTGAAAACAGAGCTCTCAGAAAAAAGTTTAGCCTTGCGTTTGGTCAACGTGGGTTTCAGAACAATCCACAAAACAACAGTAAAATCATTTTAAAAATTGTTGGTCTAAGAAAAAAGCGGGCTCAACTCTTAGGCTACGAATCACATGCGGCTTTTGTTCTCGAAGAACGTATGGCGCAATCTGAAGAAACGGTGAAAAAATTTTTAGATGAACTTTCAGAAAAAGCCAAACCCGCTGCTGAAAGAGAATGGAAAACCATGCAAACATTTGCCGCTGAACACTTGGGTTTAAACCAACTTGAAAAATGGGATACTGCCTTCGTTTCCGAAAAGCTCAAACAAGCGGAATTGGACTTAGACGAACAACAACTCAAACCCTATTTTCCGCTTGAAACGGTACTGAATGGCTTATTCGACATTGTCAACAAACTCTACGGGATTGAATTACACGAAAATACCGAAATTGATCCGTATCATCCCGATGTAAAAGTTTTCGAAGTACATAAAAACAAGACATTTCACGCCTTGTTGTATACCGATTTTTTTCCCAGACCTGGAAAACGCAACGGTGCCTGGATGACGAGCTATCGTTCACAGAATAAAAACCAACGTCCCCATATTTCAATTGTTTGTAATTTCACCAAACCTACATCAAAACAACCCTCTCTTCTAACCTTTCAAGAGGTCACTACCCTCTTCCACGAATTTGGACATGCACTCCACGGTATGTTGGCCAATACCACCTACAGTTCGCTTAGTGGTACAAGCGTATTTTGGGATTTTGTAGAACTACCGTCACAAATCATGGAAAACTGGTGCTACCAACCTGAAGCTTTGGCATTGTATGCTAGACACTTTAAAACGGGAGAAGTCATCCCTTCGGTACTGGTGGAAAAAATTAAAAAAGCGGCCCATTTTCAGCAGGGATTACAGACTTTGAGACAGTTGAGTTTTGGTTATTTAGACTTGTCGTTCCACAATCAAAATGCAGATCAAATTGAAAATGTCAAGGCGCATGAAAAAAATCAAATCAGTCACTTACAATTTACCCAAGATACACCTGAAAATTGTATGAGTACCGCTTTTTCTCACATATTCCAAGGAGGATATGCAGCGGGCTATTACAGCTATAAATGGGCAGAAGTTTTGGATGCTGATGCCTTTGAACTGTTTTTAGAAAATGGGGTTTTCAACTCCCAAACTGCCTCTTCTTTTCTAAACAACATTTTATCCAAAGGGGGGACAGAACACCCCATGAAACTGTATAAAAAATTCAGAGGAAAAGAACCCGATCCTTCGGCCTTACTCCGCAGAGCAGGATTGACTTGACTTTAAGTTGCATTTTTTTTAAATTATAGTCCCAAATTTAAAATGTAATGCGCCGCCACATTCTTCTTTTGAGCTTGAAAAGTGTTCTTCTGACCTCAACCGTTTGGAGTCAACTTGCAATTTATGGTGATCTTTATGTCAGCAGGAATAACCAATTACACATTGCTTTTGATGACACTTATTTTAACGGAGGCAAAATCATCACCGAAATTGACAATATTCCAGAGGGGTTCGTTTCTTTTAGTCCCGAAAGCAATTGGCAGCAAGTGCAAGAAAATTCTTACGTAGATGGAGCGGTTAGAATTTATCATCAAGGAGAATTTACGTTCCCTGTTGGATCAGAAAATAACTTTAGTCCAATAACAATTGAGCTATTAAAAAATACAGGCTTTGTACAAACAAAATATATAAAAATACCACCCTTTTCTTATGCTGAATTCGACAATACTTTTGTAACCCCAACGTATCATTATTGGAGTTGGCAAACCAATGGAGAAGTCATCGCAAGAATTAAAACTTATTGGTGGGAGCATCATCGTCTAGATCGTTTGTCATTTAATCAAATCAACCCCTCTGATCTCTACCTTGGACTTTTTAACAGCTCCAGTTGGGAAGCAGCTTTGGGACATCATAGTCCTAATCCTTTTACTAGCAATCAGCCACTGAGTGTAGCCTATGGTAGTGCACTACTCTTAGAACCTTTGAATTTGTCTGATTACCAGGGGCTTAGCTTTACGATTCCAACCAACGACGAGCCCTTTATAGAGAAGCTAGTGAGCCAAATCATCACTCCCAACAACGACGGAATAAATGATGTTTGGAAAATAAAAGGATATCTGTTTTCACCAAAAAGCAACATCAAAATATATGGGCGAAATGGAGCTTTAGTATTTCAGCATCATGGGGAATACATCAATGATTGGGAAGGAACAGACCAGTTAAACGGTGAAAAAATACCCCAAGGAAGTTACTTTTATATGATAGATTTAGATGGCAATCAAGCTACAGATCTCGAGGGTTGGGTTTTGATCAAATACTACTGAAATGAAATATGTCAATTTTTACATTTTATATTTTATCCTTCTCTACTTCTCAGTGGTATGGGGCCAAGAAGAAAACCATTTATTTCTTCTTGACGGGCAATCTCAATGGGCAAACCCCTCAACTATTGGGCAACATCAAGAATCCTTTTTGGGTTTGCTGATTGAAAGCCAATGGCTTGGTATAAAAGACGCACCAAAACAACAAAGTATTTTTATAAATACTTTTAGCGATTCCAAAAAGCTAAACTTAGGAGGTGTAATTCGAAATCGATCTAGATTTGGTGAGCAAAACATTCAATTGCTCATTCAAAGCTCTCACCCTATTCAATTAAGTTCAGAAACCATTATCCGATTAGGAATTCAGGTTTTAGGCGATTATTTTAGTTCTGAATACAATTACTTAAGAAGTGTGGACGGGGTTCAAAATGATCCACTTTTGCAACAGCAAAGACGGTTCATCCCAAATATAGGTGTTGGTTTTTCTTTTATCAAAAAAAACTTTTGGATCGAAGGATCTGTCCCGCGACTTTTGGATCAGTATTTCGTTAAAAATAGTCCGACCATCTACCTGCGAGACCAACTCCATTTTTTTAGTGGAATAGGGATGCTACTTCCGACAAATCAAAGACTACAAAGCCTGAGACTAAGTGCTTACATCCACAATTTAGCTTATGACCAATTGACAGTACAAATCAAAGGAGAATTTGGCCTAAGAATTGGAGAAATACTCCTAGGGGTAAACTCTTCCAGAAACATGGGCATTGGATTTCAATTCAACCAACGAAACGTTCTAAGTATTGGCTATTTTTTTCAATTCCCCTTCAGTTCTTCTTCAGCTTTAAACAGAACAAACCACAGTTTGAGTTTGCGTTTTAAATTATCTCCTAAAAATGACAATTAATGATTAAAAACGAATACTATGAAATCATTTATCCTAAATCTTTTCAGCATCCTTTTTTTCTTAGCCCATCATTTTTAAAATGCTCAAATTAAAATGGGTGACAGTCCTCTTGAGATTGATCCCCACGCCATATTTGAAATTGAAAGCAACAACCAAGGAGTCCTCCTGCCAAGAATGTCAACTGTTGATAGAGATTCCGCCTTTCAAAATAATATTCCCAACGGATTACTCATTTTTAATTTGACAACCAATCGTTTTGAGTTTTACGATGCTATACAAAAACTATGGAATCCGATTCAAACTCCAATCCCCAAACTATCAATACAGGACAACCATCTCTATTTGACCGATGACAATTCTGTTGATTTAAATCACTTAATCGACAATACGGATGAACAACAACTCCACCTTGAAGGGACAACTCTCCGTCTTGATAATGGAGGTGTAGTAGATTTTAATTCGTTGATTTCTGATTCTCAGGCTCAACAAATAAAACTCGAGGGAACAGTACTCACCCTCGAAAATGGAGGATCAGTTAACCTAGGCACCCTTTTTTCAGCCGACAGTGACCAACAGCAGCTCAGTCTTTCAGGAACTAAGCTCTCTCTTGAACGAGGTGGAAATATAGATTTAGCTCCCTTATTTGTGACTCCTACGCCTCAAAAAATAGATCACTTTAAGCTCGTTAGTAATACCCTAGAACTTTCTCTTTCATCCGACGAAGAACCCCCACATAGAGTAACTTTAAATACAATCAATACCGATGCACAACAACTTTCACTTTCAGGAACTAAGCTCGCACTTCAAAACGGCGGCCAAGTAGATTTATCTTCTTTTAACGACAATACAGATGCGCAAAATATTTCACTAAGCATTCCAAATTCTACCACTTTAATATTTGGAATCAGCAATGGTAATTCTATTACCTTATCCAATAGCGGGAGTCTGTCTTTTTCTAAAACGGGAAACACTACCGCTTTACTCCGTGTCACCGAAAGTCCTTTTTTAAACAATCAACATATTACTTCCAACCAACAACAACAATGGGAAGTTGATGATTTTGTATTTGGCAGTCCACAGTTGGATAATGATACCTCCACTACTGACGACAACAAACGCATGTTTTTTGATAAAAGCAAAGCCGCTTTTCGAGCTGGAATAGCACAAAGTGATCAATGGGATGAAACTAACAGAGGAACCTACTCAGTTGCAATGGGAAGAAATACCGTTGCCTCAGGGTATCATGCTACAGCCCTTGGTCTAAGCACCGAATCTCAAGCTTGGTACTCAACCACTATGGGGCAAGGCACTATTGCGCACAGCAGGGCTGAAACCGTTATTGGAAGCTACAATACGGTTTACACCCCCGCTGGTGGAACTAGAGACTGGAACCCTACTGATCGTTTGTTTGTGGTTGGAAACGGAACAGGCAGTACAAGCGCTAGTAGAACAGATGCGTTAATTGTTTTTAAAGATGGTACGGCTACTACAAGTGGAGATTGGACAGGTCCTGGATTCAACAAGCTTTCTGACCGCCGTTTAAAAACAAATATCAAACCCTTGAATCAGAAAGCTGAAAAAATTTTAAAACTTAAGCCCAAGCAATTCAATTACAAAAAAAATTCTCAAAAAACCCAATTTGGCTTTTTAGCTCAAGAGGTGGAAAAAATCTATCCAGAATTAGTGCATCAAGTTTCAGGAAATAATTCTTTAAAAAGCATCGACTATTTTGGGTTAATTCCGCTTTTGATTCAAGTAGTTTAGCAGCAACAGAAAGAAATTAATCAGTTAAAAAAGAAAATCATGAACTGAGCTTCGCTACCAGTTTCTATAGCCTCCTTTAAGTTCATAAACCTTTTTAAACCCTAAGGATTGCATCATTGATGCCGCTTTAGCGCTTCGTCCACCTACTGCGCAATAAATCAAGAATGGTTGTTCTTTATCCAGGCCAGACAGTTCTAATTTAAAGCTTGGAGAATTAAAATCTATATTGGTCGCATTTTCAATATGCCCTCCAACAAATTCTTGAGGAGTACGTACATCAATCAAAGGGTAGTCATTTTGTATGAGTTGTTCAAAAGTTTCTTTTTCAACAGTTTCAATAACAGGAGTTTCTTGAGTACAAGAAATAAAGAGGAGTATTACTAACAGTTTTTTCATTAAATAGTGGATTGGTTAGATTCAAAAATAATAAAATAAAAGGCTCCAAAGAATTGGAATTCCTTCAACCCAAAATCGTGCGTAGTAGAGAGATTGATTTTTATTGCTTTTCCAAAGAAGAATTCCTAAAATAAAAAAAATGAATAGCGTACAAATTGTTATGGAAGAAAGGTGTCCAAAGGAAAATACCATCATTATACCCCCTAAAAACAGTAGGATCAGACCGATTGTTTTTACGCGCAGCACACCATAGCGCTGTGGCAAAGTTTGTAAGTTTGGTTCATCTGAATTTAAATCTCCAATCTCAAAGGGGAGTATGGCAACGAATATATAGATACCCTGTATTCCCACTAATTTGACAAAAAGAAGGGTGTCGAAGTTTTCTGCAGCGGCCAGAGGAACACCCACCGTAAGTGACAACCAACTCAAAACTACCAAATACAATTTCCATCCTTTTTTACTTCTCCAATTGGAAGCACTTTTATGAAAAGGAATTGCGTAACCAAGAACTAAAGATCCACCGAGTACAATAAAACCTAAAACAAGGTGAGGCAGAAAAAAAACAGTAATCAAACTCAAGATAAATGACCCAATGGTAATTAAAAAAATGAATGTGTTTATTTTGGTTCGATTTTGCTCTGTGAAAAGTGGGAAATATTTGATAAAATTATAGGCTGAAAGAGCTGAAGAAAAAATAAATATTAACAATGGAATGTTGCGTTCCAAACCTGCAATTGAAGAAGTTAGTTCAGCTAGAGCAAGAACTGATAAAGCCACATGAGTACTGGATTTAATATAAAAATCAAAACTATTTTTTAAGACTTTTTGCATAGGTAAATATCGAAACTTTATGGCAGTTGTTTTTATTTTTTAAAAAAGTTTTGGACTGTTGAAAAAAATGCATCAAAAAATTAGCTCAGATATGCTACTTTTAAACATTAATTTAAGCGTATGAGAACGGATAAGTTTGTTGAAAGACACATCGGACCCAATGAAGAGGAAGTACAAAAAATGTTGGCAAAAATCAATACTAATTCTATTGAGGAATTACTTGACGAAACCCTTCCGAATAGCATTCGATTAGAAGCTCCTTTAAACCTAGAGCCTGCAATTAGTGAATATGAATTTTCAAGACACATCCAAGCATTAGGAAAAAGGAATGCCAATTTCACAAACTTTATAGGTTTAGGTTATCACCCTGCAATTACACCTGCTGTAATTCAAAGAAATATTTTAGAAAACCCAGGTTGGTATACAGCCTACACACCCTATCAAGCAGAAATTGCTCAAGGTCGCTTGGAGGCTTTATTTAACTTTCAAACGGTTATTTGTGATTTAACCGGTATGGAACTTGCAAATGCATCACTTCTCGACGAGAGTACTGCGGCAGCAGAGGCAATGACCATGCTTTTTGGTGCTCGAACAAGAACACAAAAAAAGAATGAAGCCTGTCACTTTTTTGTAGATGAAAATATTTTACCCCAAACATTATCTCTACTAAAAACGAGAGCAACACCTCTAGGGATTCAACTCGTGGTTGCTAACCCAGATACGTATAAGTTTTCAGCATCCTTTTTTGGCTCCATCTTCCAATATCCGGGCAAAAATGGAAACCTCCCCGAGCTGGAAAGTTGGATGAAAAAAGCGCAAGCTGTTGAAATGACAACAGTGGTTGCCGCAGACATCATGAGTTTAGTCCTGCTTAAAAACCCTGGATCTTATGGTGCTGATGTTGTCGTAGGAACTACTCAGCGGTTTGGAATTCCTTTGGGATATGGTGGACCTCATGCTGCCTTCTTTGCAACCAAAAGCAGCTACAAAAGAAATATACCCGGGCGTATCATTGGCCAAACTAAAGATTTAGACGAGAATCCTGCGCTTCGAATGGCATTGCAAACCAGAGAGCAACATATTAAGCGAGACAGAGCGACTTCAAACATCTGTACGGCTCAAGTATTATTGGCTGTAATGGCAGGAATGTACGCCGTTTATCATGGCCCAAAAGGTTTAAAATACATTGCAAACAACATACACACTAAAGCATGTCAGCTCAATTCTCAGCTCAAAAAATTGGGAATCAACCAAAAAAATAATTTCTTTTTTGATACACTTCAAATTGAAATCGAAGCTGAAAAAATCAAAAAAATTGCTGAATCTAAGCAGCTAAATTTTTACTACCCTGATGAAAATACTGTTTGTGTTTCACTCAATGAGACTACTACTTCAGATGATATTGAACAGGTTGCGTCCGTCTTTGCTGAATTATTAGCTAAAGAAAAACCTCTGCATGATGAAGGGGTTTCAAACCATATACCAGCTGCTCAATTGAGAACCAGCCCATTTTTAACACACAGTATATTCAATTCACATCATTCGGAAACGGCTTTGATGCGCTATATAAAAAGTTTGGAACGCAAAGATTTGGCCTTAAATCACTCCATGATTTCCTTAGGATCCTGTACAATGAAATTGAACGCCGCTGCAGAAATGCTCCCACTCAGTGATCCCAATTGGGGAAGTATTCACCCTTTTGTTCCTCAGGAACAAGCACAAGGATATCATGAAGTGCTTGAAAAGCTTACAACTCAACTTAACGAAGTTACCGGATTTTATGCAACTTCATTACAACCTAATTCTGGTGCACAAGGAGAATACTCCGGACTGATGGTGATTCGAGCATATCACGAATCTCGAAATGACAGTCATCGTACTATTTGTTTGATACCCGCATCTGCTCATGGAACCAATCCAGCTTCTGCAGTTATGGCAGGTATGAAAGTAGTAGTGACAGGTACAGATGAACGAGGAAATATTGACTGGGATGATCTTCGTGAAAAAGCCCTAGAACACAAAGATAATTTAGCGGGATTGATGATTACCTATCCGAGCACCCACGGTGTTTTTGAAGCAAAAATTAAAGACATCACCCAGCTAATTCATGAATGTGGAGGACAGGTATATATGGATGGAGCTAACATGAATGCCCAAGTTGGATTAACCAGTCCAGCAGCAATTGGAGCTGATGTTTGTCATTTGAATCTTCATAAAACATTTGCCATTCCTCATGGAGGAGGTGGCCCAGGAGTAGGCCCTATTTGTGTTGCAAAACATTTAGCACCCTTCTTACCCGGCAACCCCGTCATACCCACAGGAGGTACGCAAGCCATAACAGCAATATCAGGAGCACCTTTTGGTTCAGCATTAGCGTGCTTAATTTCTTACGGTTACATTAAAATGTTAGGAAGCTCAGGGCTACAAAAAGCTACTGAGATTGCTATTTTAAATGCAAATTATATCCAAAGGCGCATTGAAGGAGCCTATGATATTCTCTATACTGGAGAAAAGGGAAGAGCCGCTCACGAACTCATTATTGATTGTCGACCTTTTAAAGGGCAAGGAATTGAAGTTACTGATATCGCAAAACGATTGATGGATTACGGTTTCCATTCCCCAACAGTATCTTTTCCTGTAGCAGGTACAATGATGATCGAACCCACTGAAAGTGAGAATCTAGCAGAAATTGACCGGTTTTGTGATGCCATGATTTCCATACGTATGGAAATTGCCTCTGACAATCCAAACGATCATGCCTTACTGAAGAATGCTCCACACACTTTAGCCATGATTACGAGAGATAATTGGGAATTTCCATATTCCCGACAAAAAGCAGCATTTCCTCTTGAATACGTCGCAGAAAATAAGTTCTGGCCCACAGTACGCAGAGTAGATGAAGCTTATGGAGACCGTAATTTGGTATGCAGTTGTTCACCGATAGAGGAGTACATAGGAAACTGATAATCAATACTTAATAATAAACAAAAGGGTCAAAAGATTACTTTTTTTGCGGTTTAGGTTTCGTAGTGTTTTTTTGAGATCTTATCGGCCTAGCCTCGAAAAAAAGTAATTTTACTTTTTATGATGACTATAAAAATCACAGGTAGCGGAAGTAGTATCCCTGATCAAATTCAATCGAACTCAAAGTTTATTGAGAATTCTTTTTTCGATGTTGAAGGAAATCCCATTTCAAATTCCAACGATGAAATTATTGAAAAGTTTAAGGCCATTACTGGAATTGAACAACGTCGCTACATTAAAGATAATCAAACCGTAGCAGATATTGCCATAGAAGCAGCTCAACGTGCTATTCTAGATGCTCAATTGGATGCTGAAACCTTAGATTACATTATTGTTGCCCACAACGTTGGAGATATTGACAAAGGATCTAATCAGGTAAATACCCTACCCAGCCTTGCTTCAAAAGTAAAAGCGGGTTTAAAAATTAAGACTCCTAACTGTGTTGCGTATGATATTCTATTCGGATGCCCTGGTTGGGTGGAAGGTGTCATTCAGGCGAAAGCTTTTATCAAAGCAGGAATGGCCAAAAAATGTTTGGTTATTGGAGCGGATACTCTTTCAAGAATTTTAGACCAAACAGATCGAGACTCGATGATATATGCCGATGGTGCAGGAGCTGCTGTGATAGAAGAAATAGACAGAGAGGGTGGGATTTTATCGCACAAAACGGCAACCTACACCTATGAAGGAGAAGCTGAATTTATCTTTTACGGTCCCTCAAATGAAACCAAAAAGGGAACGAAATACATAAAAATGCACGGTCGTAAAGTCTATGAATTTGCATTGAGTAAAGTTCCTGCTGCCATAAAAGACTGCCTTGACGAATCTGGTGAATCCATAGATGATATTAAAAAAATATTCATTCATCAGGCCAATCTTAAAATGGACGATGCAATAATCAAACGACTGTATCGTCTCTATAAAAAACCCATGCCAGAAGGGGTGCTGCCAATGAACATTCAAGAATTCGGGAACAGTTCAGTGGCTACAGTGCCTACTCTTTTCGATTTGATTCGAAAAGAAAACTATGGTGGACACGAACTAAACAAAGGAGACTTGATCATTTTTGCTTCCGTAGGAGCAGGAATGAACATCAATGCAATTACCTATAGGGTGTAGCTTATAAATTACATTTCATAAAAGTGTTTTAATGGTAAAATTGCTACCTTTGGAAGGGTATGAAAATTCTTTCAAAAATTGGCAAATACTTCCTAATGCTCAAGAGTATTTTTGGAAAATTCACCAAATGGAAAATCCTAAAGCAACTTATTCTAAAGGACATTGACACCCTCATTATTGGATCACTTGGTATTGTCTCTTTTATCTCGTTTTTTGTAGGCGGAGTTGTTGCCATCCAAACAGCCTTAAACCTAGAAAACCCTTTACTCCCAAAAAATTTGATTGGCTTTGCTACACGCCAATCTGTAATACTAGAATTTGCACCTACCTTCATCTCCGTGATTATGGCTGGTAAAGTTGGCTCCTATATTACATCGAGTATTGGAACCATGCGTGTAACAGAGCAAATCGATGCCTTAGAAGTAATGGGAATCAATACCTATAACTACCTTATTTTTCCGAAAATTATAGCCCTATCACTCTACCCATTAGTCATTTGTATTTCAATGTTCCTTGGAGTCTTTGGTGGATATATAGCCTGTGTATATGGAGGTTTTTCTTCTAGTGCAGAATTTATTGAGGGCATTCAAATGGATTTTATTTCTTTCCATATCACCTACGCCTTTATAAAAACAGCGTTCTTTTCTTTTGTTTTAGCCACTATTCCTTCCTATCATGGTTATTTTATGACTGGTGGAGCATTAGAAGTTGGAAAAGCCAGTACCGTCTCTTTTGTTTGGACGAGTGTGGTTATCATCCTATTGAATTATTTAATCACTCAAATGCTCCTTACCTAAAATGATTGAAGTACAAAATATCATAAAATCATTTGATGGGACCGAGGTTCTCAAAGGAATTTCTACGGTTTTTGAAAAAGGAAAAACCAATCTTATTATCGGGCAAAGTGGCTCGGGTAAAACGGTGTTTTTAAAATGCCTGTTGGGTCTCTTTGAAGCTGACAGCGGCAAAATTCTTTTCGAGGGAAAACGACTTAAAAAAATGACCGTTAAAGAACGGTCAATACTGCGCCAAGAAATGGGAATGGTATTCCAGGGGAGTGCACTGTTTGATTCCATGACTGTTGAAGAAAACATAATGTTTCCTATGCAGATGTTTACTCAAAAAACTGATGATGAAATTCGTGATCGAGCCAACCAGGTCATCAAACGAGTTAACCTCATCAAGGCAAATGAAAAATTTCCTGACGAAATATCTGGGGGAATGAAAAAGCGTGTCGCCATCGCAAGAGCTATAGTGATGAACCCCAAATACCTCTTTTGTGACGAGCCTAATTCGGGCTTAGACCCAAAAACAGCTATTCTTATCGACAATCTTATCCAAGAAATTACTGCTGAATATGGCATCACAACAGTCATCAATACGCACGACATGAATTCGGTGATGGAGATTGGTGAAAAAATCGTGTTTTTAAAAGACGGAATAAAATCTTGGGAAGGCACTAAAGAGGAAATATTCAATACCTACAATGAAGCAGTAACCAACTTTGTTTACTCATCAAACCTGTTTAAAAAAGTTCGTGAAGTTTACCTTAAAGACGAAAGAGAAGAAGAGGACACTGGAACTACTTCTGCATGAGGACTAAAAAGATAAATTCTACCATTTTTTAATTCTTTACATTCAAAACGCGTTCGACGCTTTTTAATTTTCATAAAAGTTCTTCCGTTTTCCAAATGAAATTCTTGGCCATTTTCCAATTCACAGATTGGGATGGTCGTTGAGGGAGGATCATACTTTTTAAGTGCCATAACCAAATGAAAATCTCGATCAGTACTTGCTTTGGGATTTATCATATGAGTCGCCAATAAAGAACAAAGAGGTTCTGGAAAAATTACCGGATTTAAAAAGGGAAGTAGGGTTTCCCGATAAGCCTTTTTCCATTCTTTTCCGTGTGGTCTTGTTCGATAAAAAACTGACTGAGAAACTTTAAAATGAGCCAATTCATGCAAAAGTGTAATCAAAAAACGATACGGATTTGAGGTGGCATTCAGCGTGATGAAAGAAGTCCCATCTCTCATTTTTCGAAAATCACCGTGTTTGGTTTGTCGTTTTTTTGTGATTTTAATGGAAACTTTGGAAGTTTCTAAAACATTTAAAACTTGATCTTTAGCGTCTTCAGGAACGAAGGATAAAATTTGATCCATAACGCTATTAGGGGGTTGATGAAGAAACAGGTAAAATTTTTCCATTGAAAAACTGCTGTCCTTCTAATGCAAATTTCAGGATATAAGCTGCCATTTCATTAGCTGAAACTGGTGCTTGAACTCCTGGGAAGGCTTGTGCCAGCATTTCTGTTTGAACCGCACCCAAGGCCAACGCATTAAATGCAGGGCCGGTTTCTTTATACTCTTCCGCTAACAGCTCGGTTAAAATGTTTACCGCTCCCTTACTACTGCTATAGGCTGCCAAACCCGGAAACTTTGAACTCCCATCTACACCACCCATACTGCTGATGTTCAGCACATGACCTTTGACATTTATATAGGGTAATAACATCCGGGACAGGGAAGCCAATCCAAAAACGTTTACCCGATAGATTGATTCAAAATCTTCAATTGTAGTTTTACTAAAAGACTTATTAATTAAAGCCCCAGCATTATTTACCAATGCGTCAATCTTTACACCCTCTTTTTGAAGCTGATTTGCAAATGATTTTAGTGCATTTTCATCTGTGATGTCCATTGAAATCGGATGAACTAAATCTGTCTTTTTTAAGGAACTTATATTGCGCGATAAGGCGTAAACTCGATGGCCAGCAGCAGATGCAAGTTGAACCAATGCATGACCAATCCCACGACTTGCTCCTGTAATTACTAATGTTTTAGACATGTTTTAAAGGTAATAAAATTTATTGTTGAAGTATTTTAAACTCAGCTAATTCAAAAGTTTTTTGCAGCATTAAAAAATTGGTCAATAGAATAAAAGTAAATGAAATTCAAAATGACTCTTGAAAAATTTTGATATAAAATAATAGAAATATTATATTGGTTAATGTTAACGGAAGTAAATAAAACAATTATTTTTCACTTTATATGAGGATCTACTTTTTATGGTTTTTATAAGTCTAGCCGCTTTTGTAAACTATTTATATATAAAAAATGCTGCGTAATTTTCTTTTTTTAGGACTTTTAGTTTTTGTTTTTTTCTCATGTAAAGATCAACCTAATTCAGACACCCTACCTCCCATAGAATCCGTTACAAAACCTTGGACTCGGTGGTGGTGGCTCGGGAATGCTG
>ENA-OUOG01000496-OUOG01000496.1-marine-metagenome-genome-assembly--contig:-NODE-496-length-52074-cov-4.757909_pt1 | contig 52074 bp, 43 predicted proteins | sample MGYA00248635_ERZ508505 | MGnify/ENA primary metagenome ERZ508505 (study PRJEB26176, sample SAMN06267871) | marine metagenome | isolation source: Saanich Inlet, British Columbia, Canada | place: Pacific...
TGTTTCTTCAGTGGCTTTCACAACAGCGTCAATAGGGCCAAATTTACGCATTGTCACACTATCGGAACTCGCCGCAGCACTAACACCCAGACGACCAATTTTAAACTCATTGCCAAAACGGTCACGTTCCAAAACGCGCTCGGGCGTTGCCACGATATCCATCAAAGCGTTGCCGCGTTCGATAGTGAAGGTTAGGTTTTGATCTGCATTCACCGTCACAACACGCTGAACATCGTTAAACCCATCCACCTGATTACCATCAATTGCAATAATACGATCACCAGCCGTAAAGCCTGCACGCGCAGCGGCACTATCTTCAATGACTTGCGCGATAATTGGCCGAACAATTTGCTGACCAAACGACATAAATAAAGCCGAAAAAATAACAATTGCCAGAATGAAATTCGCAATAGGACCTGCAGACACAACGGCGACACGTTGCCAAAGCGGTTTAAAGTGTAATGACTTTCCGCGCTCATCATCGCTCATAGAATGAAGCTTTTCCGAATCTGGCACACTTGCTGCGTTCTCATCACCTGAAAATTTCACATATCCACCAAGGGGGATCCAACCAATTTGCCAATCTGTACCGTGCCGATCTTTCCAACGTAAAAGAGAGCGGCCAAACCCAATCGAGAAGGTTTCAACACTCACACCACACCGGCGAGCCACCCAGAAGTGACCTAATTCGTGAAAGAAAACGACGATCGTCAACACAAAGACAAAGGGGACAATATAGCCCACACCAATTCCCTGTAATGATGATAAAAATTCCACGAACATCTCCTTCAAATTATAATCTATCTTAGCTTTTAACCATTATGCCCAAATATCGATTGATGGAAAGAGAAACTCCAAAAAACCTATAAAAAACAAGTCATTTAGACATATTTTTTACTAAATCATTAGCTAATATGCGAATTTCGTGATCAAACGCAGAAACTGCCTCTAATGTATCAAAAACCTGCGCTGAATCTGGCGCAGAAAGAACCTTGGTCATAACATTTTCAACCAGGTCTGCGATTGACAGAAAACCGATCTGTCCGCTCAAAAAAGCATCGACAGCGACCTCATTCGCAGAATTCAAAGCCGTTGGTGCAGCACCACCGACACGCATCGCTTCTTCGGCTAAGGCCAAGCATTTAAAAACATCACGATCAGCTTCAAAAAAAGTTAGCATACCAATATCAGCTAAATTGAGTTTATCCATATTGGTCGATAACCGCGCAGGATATCCCATACAATGAATGATAGGAGCGCGCATATCTGTTGGCGCCTTATGGCTTATCATTGTGCCATCACTCAATATGACAATGGCATGGACAATAGATTGCGGATGAACCAAAACATTCAAGCTGTTATGTGGGAGGTCAAATAAATATCGGGCCTCTATGAGCTCAAGTCCTTTATTCATCAAGGTTGCGCTATCCACCGAAATTTTCTGACCCATTGACCATGTCGGATGATTCACAGCTTGGGCAGGCGTAACATGCACCAAATCTTGGCGTGATTTGCCCAAAAAAGGCCCCCCCGAAGCTGTTAGAATTAAAGTCTCGAGATTTTGAACACCATGGGCCTCAATAAGTTGAAGCGCAGCATTATGTTCAGAATCAACAGGCAAAACACGCGTCCCATATTTTCTGGCCTCGTTCATAAACAAAGCGCCTGCTGCAACCAAACATTCCTTGTTAGCCAAACCAACCCGCGTGCCCTGCTTAAGCGCCTCAAGTGTTGGCGCCAAGCCCGCAAAACCGACAATGGCCGCCATAATGAAACCGGCATCAACTTGCGCAACCTCAATCAGTCCTTGCGCCCCACTGACAACTTTTATATTGGTCCCAGCAAGTTCACTGCGCAGAAGATTCTCTTTTTCAGGATTACCAATCGCTACGAGCTCAGGATTATATTTTTTAGCGATTTGCGCTAAGCCAAGCGCATCATTATGAGCACTCAACGCCACGATCTTAAAATGATCAGGATATTGATCAACAACATTTAGCGTACTCGTGCCGATTGAACCCGTTGCTCCCAACAAGGAGACACGTAAGGTCATCTCACATACCCCACAATAATGTGATCGGGGACTCACCCATCTGGTGCAAAGCAAGTAAGAGGTATAACCCAACGGCGATAAGGGCACTTACCATACCATCAACACGGTCTAAAATACCGCCATGCCCAGGTATAATGCTTCCAGAATCTTTAATGTCATGCAGGCGCTTGATCGACGACTCGAATAAGTCGCCCCCTTGAGCAATAATCGCAATAAGCGCAGCACTCAAAAAACCACCCCAAAGGGCAACATTTACTTCGTTTAAAAAATTATAGAGCATAATTGATAAGGCACCACCAAACATGGCGCCAACAATTCCTCCAAGCAAACCAGACCAAGTTTTATTAGGGGAAATTCTTGGTGCTAATTTGGGCCCACCGATTGTTTTGCCGGCAAACATCGCAAAAATATCCGTCCCCCAAACTGAGAGAAAGATAAAAACAATAATGTATAAGCCGTCTTCAACTTGCCTTAGCCATTGCGCGCACCACAAAGGAAGCCCCACATATAAAATCCCACCCGCAATGATAGATGCACGACGTTTTGTGAGAAAACAAAAGAGGCCAACGATGAGCACCAAAACTATCAAAGCCATGAGCGATGTGACATGACTATCAACAAATTGCAAAATAAGCAGCGCACTCACGGCGCCAGCAAGAAGAGAGCCCGTCAGCCTAGCTTCCATACTTTGCAATAGACGCACCCACTCACCCGACATGGCAATCGCAGCCAAAACCAGCAAGACAAGAAAGGGAATTTGGCCATACCAAACGGCTGCCCCGACCGGCCCAATCAAAACCAACCCCGACATAACGCGCAAGCCTAAACCTTCAAATTTCATGGCCATTATGCATGTTCCTTATGCGAGGTGATGTCACCAAACCGGCGCTCACGTTTAGCATAATCCTCAATCGCAATATCTAAATCATCGCCTGTGAAATCGGGCCAAAGTGTTTGCGTAAAATGAAACTCTGAATAGGCCGACTGCCAGAGCAAGAAATTGCTAATCCTAAGTTCACCACTTGTGCGAATGACAAGGTCCGGATCACCGACCGTGTTGAATTGCAATGCGCTTGCAAACACATCTTCGGTAATTTCCTCTACCAACATCTCACCAGAGGCAACACGAGCAGCAATATTTTTAGTGGCAGATAAGATTTCTTCACGGCCTCCATAATTAAATGCTATCTGGAGGTTTAAACGATCATTATCTCGTGTGAGCGTTTCAGCGTGTTCAATTAATTTGATCAAGCTTGGCTGTAAACTCTCGCGACTTCCAACTATGCAAACCTTAACGCCATTGCTGTGCAACTCTTCAAGATCCGACTTAATATAACGGGAAATTAACTCCATTAAGAAATTAACCTCTGCCTTAGGGCGGCTCCAGTTTTCAGATGAAAATGCGTATAAAGTGAGCGTGTTTATATGACGTTCCATAACGGCACGAACAATCGCCCGAGCAGTCTCAACTCCCTGGCGGTGACCTTGGGACCGTGACAATCCTCGGCGCTCTGCCCAGCGTCCATTACCATCCATGATGATGGCAATATGGTCGAGCACATTTGTAGGTGAAGGAGAAATTGTCACACAGATATCCGCCGTTAAATTTGCCGGATTTCGCCTTCTTTAACGGTCAAAAGCTCATCAACCTTTGTAACATACTTATCCGTTAAATCCTGCACATCACTTGCAAGGTCTTTTGCCTCGTCTTGAGAAATCTCGCTGTCTTTTTCAGCTTTCTTGAGCTGGTCCATACCGTCGCGCCGCACGTTACGTATGGCCACGCGTCCACTTTCTGCATATTTACCTGCCACTTTAACAAGTTCCTCTCGGCGCTCTTCATTAAGCTCAGGTAGCGGCACGCGCACAAGCTGCCCATCCGGCATAGGGTTGAGCCCAAGACCAGATTCGCGAATGGCTTTTTCGACAAGATTCACTTGCGATTTATCCCAAACTTGAACAGCAATCATGCGTGGTTCTGGAACAGTAATCGTGCCGACTTGAGATATCGGCATTAATTGCCCGTAAGCCTCAACCATAACTGGCTCTAATAAACTTGCGCTCGCTCGTCCCGTTCTCAATCCATTTAATTCTGTTTTGAGCGTCGTCAGCGCACCTTCCATCCGGCGTTCGATATTTGATAAATCGATACTCATCTATTGCTCCCTAAGCTGAAGTCACGTTTCAATATTATATGCCTAATCACGCACAATCGTACACGGCCCTTCGCCGCGTAAAACATTACACAAATTTCCCGCCTCATGAATTGAAAAAACAACAATTGGAATATTGTTTTCTCGTGACAAAGAGACAGCTGAGGCATCCATAACTTTTAAATCTTTTGACAAAACATCCATATAACTCAACTCATCAAAACGTTCAGCTGACTTATTCGTTCTTGGATCATCAGAATAAACCCCATCAACATTCGTGCCCTTCATCAAAGCATCACAGTTAATTTCTGCAGCTCTAAGAGCCGCGGCGGTATCTGTTGTAAAAAATGGATTTCCTGTGCCGGCTGCAAAAATAACAACCCGACCTTTTTCCATATGCCGCATAGCACGACGCCGAATATAAGGCTCACAAATACTGGTCATAGGAATAGCCGATAATACGCGGGTTGAAACACCTGCCCGTTCAAGCGCATTTTGCATAGCAAGCGCATTCATGACGGTTGCGAGCATGCCCATATAATCGGCGCTGGAACGATCCATGCCATCAGCCGCGCCAGAGAGCCCGCGAAAAATATTGCCGCCGCCAATGACCAATGCCATTTCAACACCAAGCTCAATTGCTGCTTGCACATCTTTTGCAACGCGATCGACCGTTGCAACATCAATCCCATATTGGCCATCACCCATAAGGGCTTCACCCGAGACTTTTAAGAGAACTCGTTTGTATTTTGGTTTAACTGTCATTGGCATATCTCCTCATCGTATTTTGCTCGATTCGGGCTTGCCATCACAGTTATCTGTTTTAGGCTTTCCCCGCAGCAGCTGCAACTTCAGCCGCAAAGTCTTCTTCAGGGCCCTTATCGACACCCTCGCCAAGCTCCATACGCACAAAGCCAGCAAGTTTTACGCTTGTACCCAGACTATCAGCAAGACGTTTCACAACATCGCCAACGCGGCTTTCGCCATCGAGCACGAAAACTTGTGAATCCAAAACCACTTCTTCGTAGAATTTACGGATACGACCTTCAACCATTTTCTCAATAATAGCTTCAGGCTTTCCACTTTCTCTTGCTTCAGCGATCAACAGATTGCGTTCGCGCTCAACATCGGCTGGATTAAGATCATCTGTCGATGTTGATAAAGGACGCGTCGCCGCAACATGCATTGCAATTTGGCGGGCCAATTCGAGGAGTTTGTCTTTATCACCGGTAGATTCAAGCGCTACAAGAACACCAATTTTACCCATACCTTCAACGGTCTGTCCGTGAACATATTTAGCAATAACACCGTCGGTGACAGACAGGCTTGTTGAACGACGTACATTCATATTTTCGCCGATTGTGCCAACCATTTCCTGCATATGATCTTGAACAGACTTTCCCGCACCAGGAAATTCTGCAGCAAGAAGCGCAGCATGATCACCATGTGTGGCCAAACCAACTTCGGCAATTTTTTGAACAATATCTTGGAATGTGGCGTTACGGGCAACGAAGTCTGTTTCAGAGTTCACTTCAACAACAACACCTGTTGTGCCTTTCGTGGCAACAACAACAAGACCTTCAGCAGCAACACGTCCAGCCTTCTTTGCAGCTTTTGCAAGACCCTTCGTGCGCAACCAATCCATAGATGCATCTATGTCGCCATTATTTTCATTAAGCGCGGTCTTGCAATCCATCATGCCAGCACCGCTGGCTTCGCGTAATTCTTTAACCATTGAAGCTGTAATATCAGCCATCTCAATCTCCATTATTCACATTATCGGCGGATGACCTGTGTCATCGCGCCAGTCTAATTAAATTAAGCTTCTGTCGCAGTTGGCTCGGCGCCTTCACTTGCTTGAGGCGCTGCGTCTTCAACAATGGCTTGCTCAACAACTGCCGCTTCAACAGCCGGCTCAGCCAACGCACCAAGGTCAACACCAGAACCACGAGCACTTTTTTCAATGCCAGAGATTACAGCTTTGGAAATCAAATCGCAGTAAAGTTCAATAGCTCGGCTCGCATCATCATTGCCCGGAATTGGGTAATCAATAAGATCCGGGTCACAATTACTATCCAAAATAGCCACAACGGGAATACCCAATGTTTTTGCTTCGGCAATTGCGATCGCCTCTTTATTTGTGTCGATCACAAACATTAATTCAGGGCGACCGCCCATATCTTTAATGCCGCCAAGCGCACGCTCAAGTTTTTCGCGTTCGCGCGTCAAATTAAGGATTTCTTTTTTGGTCAACCCTTTAGAGCCTTCGCCTGTAAGCGTGGCATCTAAATCACGAAGACGTTTAATTGATTGCGAAATTGTATTCCAGTTTGTGAGCGTTCCGCCCAACCAACGAGAATTCATGAAATATTGTGCGCATTGTGTTGCATGACGCGCAATAGGTTCTGCTGCTTGACGCTTTGTGCCAACAAAAAGAACACGACCACCCGCAGCAACAGTTTCTTCAACTTTGACCAATGCTTGGTGCAAAAGAGGAACTGCTTTTGACAAATCCATGACATGGATGCCATTACGGTCACCGAAAATATAAGGTGCCATTTTAGGGTTCCAGCGTTGAGTTTGGTGACCAAAGTGAACACCGGCTTCAAGCAATTGACGCATATTAAAATCTGGTAGAGACATAAATATATCCTTCCGTTTCTCCAGTTAATCCGCCGCAGAGCAACATTTGCCAGACCATCCGGCAAACACAGGAGCGCCCGGAAAGGGTCAATCTCTGCGTGAGTAATGACGCGGTTTTAGTCAATTCAGGCACTGATAGCAAGAGCTTGGCGTGTCAATTTCACTGAAAAAAAAACATTAAAGTTAATTTTGGGGGTTTTCGGGCAAAATCAGCTTAAAATCGCTATATATCCTCAACATGAACGACCCCACGAATGGCCTTTATAGCACCCGCAAGCCGCGGCGTTACGGCAACAGAAACGGGTAAGCGCATCTCAACTTCGTGCGATTTTGCCATCAAAACCAAAGAGACCTGGCCCACCTTATTACGTTGAGCCGATTCTTCAGAACCGAATTGAGCTTTTAAACTTGAGACCGCCTCGGGCGTATCAACGAAAATACGAAGTCCCGCATTGGCATTGGCCACCACATCATCGACCCCCCTGATGGCATTGCCGATTAACCGAATTTGCCCTTCTTCACGATCAATTTTTGCCGTAATGACAAGCGACTGACCTGTCTTTAAAATGTCACGAGCAAACCCTAATGTTTCAGAAAAAATTGTGACCTCGAATTGTCCTTGCGTGTCGGATAATGTCAAAAATGCAAATGGCTTTCCTGCTTTTGATTTTCGTTCATCTAGCTTTAATAAAGTGCCGGCAATTAAAACCTCGCTCTCGGTCCGCTTTTCTAAATCATCAAACCCGACAACCCCAACACGCTTAAGAGCACGGGCATAATCGTCGAGCGGATGGCCGGATAGATAAAAACCAATAGCCTTAAATTCATTTGTTAAACGATCAATTTGCGACCAAGCCGGCGCCATAGGCAATTGAATGCTTTCAGCAACATCGGTTTCCCCAAATAAGTTTTCTTGTTGGGTTTGCTTTTCATTCGCCGCTAAACTGGCTTCACCTAAAATAATATCTATGCCTGCAAACAAGCGGGCACGATCTGGCTCGAAGCAATCAAGTGCGCCTGAAAAAATAAGATATTCAAGCAGTCGTCGATTTATGCCAACACCGCTTGTACGTCGCGCAAAGTCAACAACATCCTTATATGGCCCATTGGCTTCACGTTCCTTCACAATGATCGACATAGCCTGGCTGCCCACATTGCGAATTGCAGATAGCGCATAAAGAATACCATCATCACTTATACTAAATTGTACTTTTGAGCGGTTTACATTCGGGGATAAAATTTTAATGCCACGTTTTTCTGCATCTTGCTTAAAGCTCTGCAATTTATCCGTACGCTCAAAATCAAGCGACATTGATGCTGCATAAAATGCCTCGGGATAATTAGCTTTGATAAAAGCTGTTTGGTAAGCAATCAATCCATAAGCAGCAGCATGACTTTTATTAAAACCATATCCAGCAAAACTGTTAACCTGATCAAAGATCATACCGGCTTGCGCTTTATCAACTTTATTTTCGATTGCGCCCTCAATAAAACGCGCCTTTTGCGCGTCCATTTCGGCCTGAATTTTTTTGCCCATCGCGCGACGCAATAGATCGGCTTCTCCAAGAGAATAACCAGACAGCACTTGTGCAATTTGCATCACCTGTTCTTGGTAAATCATCACGCCATAGGTTTCTTCCAAGATAGGCTGCAAGCTCGGGTGTAAATAGTCAGGTTCTTCTTCACCTTTTTTACATTTTATATAGCGCGGAATATTTTCCATTGGACCTGGACGATAAAGCGCAACCAAAGCGATAATATCTTCTAGCGAGTCTGGTTTCATACGACGCAGAACATCACGCATGCCGGCACTCTCGAGCTGGAACACACCGATTGTATCCCCATCGCCCAAAAGCGCATAAGTCGCCGGGTCATCAAAAGCAATTTCATTAATATCAAGCGTAATGCCTTGTTCGGCGAGAAGTGAGACTGCTTTTTCAATAACCGTGAGGGTTTTTAATCCCAAAAAGTCAAATTTAACCAAGCCGGCCTGCTCAACAAATTTCATATTAAATTGAGTAACCGGCATGTCTGATTTAGGATCACGATAAAGCGGCACCAGCTCTTTTAGCTTTCGGTCGCCAATCACAAGTCCGGCCGCATGGGTTGAGGCGTGCCGATAAAGTCCTTCAAGTTTCAAGCTTATCGTCATGAGCTCATTGACGCTGGATTCATTCATTTGCGCTTCTTGCAAACGCGGCTCCATCGCAATGGCCTCCCCCAAAGTCACAGGGTTAGCAGGATTGTTGGGAACCATTTTACACAAACGATCAATTTGCCCATAAGGCATTTGTAAAACCCGACCAACATCGCGCAAAACGGCACGCGCTTGTAATTTTCCAAACGTAATGATTTGAGCAACCTGATCTACGCCATATTTTTGTTGCACATAACTGATCACCTCATCCCGCCGCGACTGACAAAAATCAATATCAAAGTCAGGCATTGAAACACGCTCAGGATTTAGAAACCGCTCAAACAGGAGATTAAATCTGAGCGGATCCAAATCCGTAATCGTTAAAGCCCAAGCCACAACCGAACCAGCCCCAGAGCCCCGCCCCGGGCCAACTGCAATACCTTGAGACTTAGACCATTTAATAAAGTCGGCAACGATCAAAAAATAACCGGGAAATCCCATGCGGTTAATGACATCGAGCTCAAAATCCAGGCGGTCAAAATAAACCTTTTCATCTTTGGCAAGCGGCACCTCTTTTAGGCGCTGCACTAACCCCATCCGCGCTTGCTCGGCAAGTTCTTCAGATTCATTATCGCAGGGAAATGCTGGCAAAATAGGAGAACGACCTTGAGGACGAAAGGCACAACGCTTAGCAATTTCTATTGTGTTCTCAATGGCCTCAGGCAAGTCCGCAAATAGCGTAATCATTTCTTCTGGCGACTTTAGGCGATGATCTGGGGTATAATGTCTGCGGTCTGATTGATCAACATAAGTGCCATCTGCAATACAGATGAGTGCATCATGGGCCCGCGCATCTTCAGCATAGATAAAAAAGGATTGATTGCTAGCCACAAGCGGAACGTTCTGCGCATAAGCCAAAGCAATCAATTTGTTTTCGACATCGAAATCCTCAAAATCATTATAGCGCTGTAATTCGGCATAAAAACGATCGCCAAAACACTCTGCTAATTTTCTAAAAAGAGCCTCAGCATCGCTGTCACGGCCGGCAGCTAAAGCTAGGTTAATGGGCCCCTCAGGGCCACCCGACAAACAAATCAGCCCCTCATTATCCGCAATCAAACGACTTATATCGACGCCAACCCTATCGGAACTATCCAAATGTGCATCACTGCACAAGCTCATCAGGTTTTGATAGCCGATCTCTGATTGAGCATATAAGGCGACATAGCCCAATTCGACATTTTCGTCAAAAAGCCTGAGGGTAGTTGCCGTTATGGGCTGAACACCAATGGCAGATAATTTGTCTGCAATTTCAAGAGCGCCAAATAGATTGTTTCGATCAGCAACAGCAATAGCAGGCATGTAATGCTTTTTGCAGGCCTCAACCAATTCACCTAAGCGAATAGACCCCTCAAGAAGCGAATAAGGGCTATGAACCCGCAAATGCACAAACTTGGCTTCCAAGGAAAACCCCATTCTGAATTGATCAAATCCCAAGCATAAACAAAATTTGTCTGCCCACTAATATAGGCCTAGTAGGAATAATATGCCCTATATGCCGTTGATATTGTCACACAAACAAAAACGCCATGACTTTCATCATGGCGCTCCTACGCGTCTGTGTCATCACACATGGATGACAAAAAGGGGGATAACTCAAGCAGCGATGGCTTGCGCAATCGCACCCCACATCATAATCACAACACCAAAGCCAATGAGACCTACAAAAGCGAGAATATCCTCAACAAATTTGTTCATATCTACCTCCTCTTAAAACAACCGATTCGCTGTCTGTGACTATATATGTTCACCTTTTGTTCTAATTGTCAATCAAAAACATCAATTTGCAAGACAGTCTCCGAATCGGAACAACTAACCAATTGATAAAAATAGAAATTAAAAGAATCACAAGCAGCTTAATTTCGTCTTGATTGACGCCACCTCAGTCGCTTATTGAGCTAAACAATACGGCCATCAACAAAGCGTAGAACGCGATCACATTGAGCGGCAAGCGCCTCATTATGCGTTGCTAAAAGCAAAGCCATGTTAGAAACACGACATGCCTCAAACAAGTAATCACTAACGCGCTTACCAGTCTCCTGATCGAGACTGCCTGTTGGCTCATCAGCGAGTAATATTCGCGGAGAAAGAACAAGCGCCCGCGCAATCGCCACTCGCTGTTGCTCCCCGCCAGATAATTGTGATGGCAAATGCTTCGCACGATCAGAAAGCCCAAACTGTGTCAGCAATTCATAGGCTTTTGCCTCAGCCTCATCGACAGGATATCCATTAATCCGACACGGCATGGCAACATTCTCAAGAGCAGTAAATTCAGGAAGTAAGTGATGGAACTGAAACACAAATCCAATTGTTCCTCGCCTCATCTTGGTACGTGTTGCATCATCCGCGTCTACCGCATGACCAAAAATCTCTATGTTACCAGCGCTTGGCGCCTCAAGCAGGCCCGCTAAATGGAGTAAGGTCGATTTACCAGAACCAGATGGTCCACAAAGCGCAACCTTTTCACCAGCCTGAATGGTCGCATCAACACCGCGCAAAACATGGAGCGCACCTCCCGCCTGCGGGTAGCTATGATGCAACCCATGCAAACGCAAGACAGTTCCGCCTTCATCACCCATAGCAATGCTTGAATTACTACTCATAGCGAAGCGCCTCCACCGGATCGAGCTTGGCCGCTCTCCACGCAGGGTATAGTGTCGATAAAAATGACAAACCTAATGCCATGCCGACAACTCGCAAGACATCCTCCCAAACAATCGTCGCTGGGAGCTTTTGTAAAAAATAAACTTGCGCCGGAAATAAATCAGCGCCCGTAACCCAAATCAAGAATTGCCTTACTTCTTCGATATATAGGCAGAAAATAGAACCTATTCCGACACCAAAAAACGTACCCAAAATGCCAATACTCGCACCCGTTATGAAGAACACGCGCATAACCATGCAACGCGACGCACCCATAGCGCGCAAAATCGCAATATCTCGCCCTTTATCACGCACCAACATCACCATACCCGAAATAATATTCAGCGCCGCGACCAATAAAATTAAGGTCAGAATGAGAAACATGACAGTTCGCTCAACCTCGAGCGCACCCGCCAAAGTTGCATTTATGCTCTTCCAATCGCGCACTCTATAATTCGGCCCTATGGCCAGCTCAATTCTCTCTCTGACATCACTCACTCGATCAGGGTCGGATACATCAATCTCAATAATTCCTCCAGCCTCCGATCGTCCCAGAAAACCAGCTAAAGCATCAAAATCCATAAACATTATATTTGTATCGTAATCACTCAAACCAATCTCGAACACCGCCCCAATTGTAAAGCGACGCACTTTGGGGAGCGTGCCAAAGGGAGTCACCGACCCCTGAGGGGTGATTAAGGAGACCCCATCTCCAAGACCCAAACCGTATCGCTCCGCCAAACGCGCGCCAATGGCTACATGAGATCCACCCACAAGAGAATCTAACTCTCCAGATACGATATTTCCTTTAAGTGACTCTAATTCCTTAATATTATTAACCGGAATACCGCGGACAACCTGACCAAGCACCTGTCCCGAAATAGAAGCCATAACCTGCCCGTCAATCATCGGACGAACTCTTACAACCCCCGCCTGTTGGGCGATAATGGTGAGAAGTGCTTCTTTATCTGTAAAAACACCGGACCGACTTTCAATGCGAGCATGACCATTAACTCCTAAAATCCGCTCCATTAAATCTGCACGAAATCCAGTCATGACGGCCATAACGACAATGAGTGTGGCAACTCCCAAAGCAATTCCCAGAAACGAAATAACGGCGATCACCGAAATATAGCTATCCCTGCGCTTAGCACGCAAATAGCGCCCCGCCATCCCCCACTCAAGAGTACTAAACGGGACACTCATTTTGCGATACTTGGCGGGTGCGCCAATAGTGTTAGAGCCTCGGCAAGCGGCACTTGCTGCTTTTCGCCGGTTGCGCGGTTCTTAATCTCAACTTCACCAGCGGCCGCGCCACGTGGTCCGATAATAGCCTGCCAAGGCAAACCAATTAGGTCCATTTGCGAGAATTTTGCACCTGCCCGCTCATCACGATCATCATATAAAACCTCGATCCCCTGCTCAGTGAGACCGTCATATAATTTTTGAGAGAGAGCATCGCTTGCCTCATCTCCGGTTTTTAAATTAATCAAGCCAACATGGAAGGGAGCAACAGACCAAGGCCATATAATGCCATCATCGTCGTGGGAGGCTTCAATAATACCCCCAACTAAGCGCGACACACCAATTCCATAGGACCCACCATAAACTGGTACATCCTTTCCATCTGGACCTGTTACTTTACAATTCATCGCCGCTGCGTATTTTTGACCAAAATAGAAGATGTGACCAACTTCAATGCCGCGAGCTCGAACCTGATTTTCAGTCGCAACACTTTCTTGAAAAAACGCATCATCATGCTTTTCATCAGTTCGCGCATATAAAGCTGTAAATTGTTCGACAACCGGCAATAAATCGCCATCATAGTGAGCATCGGGTATGGGTAAGCTTAGAACACCTGCATCGCAAAAAATCTCAGACTCACCCGTCTCAGCAAGAATAATAAACTCATGGCTTAAATCCCCACCAATTGGGCCGGTATCGGCCGCCATTGGCAAAGCCTTCAAACCTAGGCGCGCAAACGTTCTTAAATAGGCAACAAACATCTTATAATAAGCTTGTCGCGCCGTTGCCTCGTCGAGATCAAAGCTGTAGCCATCCTTCATTAAGAATTCTCGACCGCGCATAACACCGAATCGCGGACGTACCTCGTCTCTAAATTTCCACTGAATGTGGTATAAGTTAAGAGGTAATTCGCGGTAGCTTCGGATATTGTCACGCACAATTTGCGTGATCAATTCTTCATTTGTTGGTCCATAAACCAGATCACGATCATGACGGTCAGTGATTCGGAGCATTTCTTTCCCGTAATCATCATAGCGTCCCGACTCACGCCATAGCTCCGCAGGCTGCAAGGTTGACATAAGCACCTCATGGGCGCCCGCTTTTTCCTGTTCCTCGCGCACAATATTTGAAATTTTCTGCAAAACACGGTGCCCAAGCGGGAGCCAGCTATAAATACCAGCTGCACTTTGGCGCACCATACCCGCACGCAACATTAAACGGTGAGAAACAATTTGAGCCTCAACAGGGTTTTCTTTAATTGTCGGCAAAAAATAACGTGATAAGCGCATAGAACAACTTTCCTTGAACTTTCTTTATAACACCTGTAAGCCCCTCCGACCAATGAGACAAGTATTGAAAAAGTAAAATTTATATATTGCCAAGAAAAAAATATAAGTTAATGTAAACATGTGTTTAGAGGAGTTAATCTTCTTGGGTTTTGGGAGGAGCCTTCCGATTTATCGGATGACACAAAAAGCGAGATCTAGGCTCCTAGGTCTCGCTTTTTTTATAATCAATTTAAAAACGAAAAAAATGTCTTATTGGCTCGGGGTGTTAGTGACGCCAGCTCCGAGATCTTTAAACCATGGTGCAGCTACAGGAGACGTCAGCACCCAATACACACCCGCAAAAAGCACCAAAGACAAAACCGAGGTTATTATAAAACGGCGCCACATTTGTGGAACGGCCGGCGCGCCTGAATCAGATCCAGGCTCTACATCATTTTCATCAGCTTGCGTGCGAATGCCAAATGGTAAAACCATGAATAAGGTCAGAAACCAAATGATCCCATATATGGCCAGACCAAAGGTAAACCCAATTGATATCATTAGACTTGCTCAAGCTCGACAAGGGTTCCACTAAAGTCCTTCGGGTGCATAAATATAACTGGCTTGCCATGAGCACCAATTCTTGGCTCTCCCGTGCCTGTGATCGTCGCGCCCTTTTCAAGCATCCGGTCACGCGCCACATAAATATCATCAACTTCGTAACACACGTGATGCATGCCACCACTTGGATTCTTTTTGAGGTAGCTCAAAATTGGACTATCGTCACCCAATGGTTCGAGCAATTCAATTTTTGTATTGGGCAATTCAACAAAAACAGTAATCACACCGTGATCTGGCAATGGAACAGCCTCTGAAACGGTTGCACCAAGCGTATCACGATAGATAGAAGCGGCTGCCTCTACATTCGGAACGGCAATCGCGACATGATTTAAGCGTCCAATCATTTTCAACTCCACTGGTTCTAAATTGTTTTTAACGTCTAGCGTCAATATAGATCTATATCATAAATCGACAAACTGCACGTGTACAACAGGCTTTTTGCCCCACTGACGCGACAATATGCGTCTAATGCGCTGTGATATTGCCTCAATTGCACGTTCAGGGGTTATGCGACCATTATCTGGGATAGATAGCTCAATCGCCTCAAGTACCCAATCCGACAATTTAATACCATCGCGATCACGTTCGGGCAAACCGCTAAGACTTACCTTTGGGGCGCCTTGAATACGACCTGTCGCATCAACCCCCATCGCAACACTGACGACGCCAACATGTGAAAGTTTGCGGCGTGCATCTGATGACGCGCCTTTAGAAGACACAAGTATCTTACCATCGAGATACATGCGCCCAGACGGGACTGTATCAATATGGCTAGGCGCGCCAGGGGCCAGCTGAACCATCATCCCATTTTCAATGACCAATGCATGATCCACGCCCAGTGACTTGGCAAGCTCAGCATGCGCAACCAAATGACGGGCTTCTCCATGAACGGGAATAACGGTTTTAGGCCTGATCAAATCATACATATCACAGAGTTCATCGCGGCAAGGGTGACCCGACACGTGAATGTCAGTACCACGAGCCACAATCACACGAATGCCACGACGCGCCAATTGATTTTGTAACGCCATAATTTCGATTTCGTTACCAGGAATCATTTTAGACGAGAAGATAACCGTATCGCCTTTATCGGCAGTTAAGTGCTGATGCTGGTCATTGACCAAGCGCGCTAGGGCGGCGCGAGACTCACCCTGACTTCCCGTACATAGAATAAGTAATTTTTCAGGCGGTAAATAACCTGCATCTTCCTCACTTACCGGAGATGGAAAATCGTCAAGATAGCCTGTTTCGCGGGCCACATTATAAATACGATGCATACCCCGCCCCGCCAGAACAACATGGCGGTCGTTTAGCTTGGCAGCACGACCAATACTTGCCAAACGTGCAACATTAGAAGCGAATGTCGTCACAATAACGCGCCCTTTTTGTTCGGCAATGACAGCACTCAGCCCATCAGCCACATCGGCTTCCGACCCTGAGCGACCTGGTGACAAAACATTCGTGCTATCACAAATAACAGCCTCGACACCAGCATCACCAAGTTCTTTTAGGCGGTCTAAATTACTGGCCTGCCCAATAACGGGATTGGGGTCAATCTTCCAGTCACCAGTGTGCAGATAAGTCTTACCCCCACACTTGATCGCGATTGCTTGCATTTCAGCGATAGAATGGGTTAAGCAAATAAATTCCATATCAAATGGCCCAAGCGACAAAGACCCATTTGGCTCGATGATATGAATCTTAGCGATATCATCAATGCCCATCTCACGTAACTTTCCTTGCACCAAAGAAGCCGTAAACGCCGTTGCATAAATAGGGCATTGAAGCTCAGTCCATAAATGTGCGACCGCCCCAATATGATCTTCGTGACCATGGGTTAAAACCAAGCCAAGCAATCTATCTTTTTGTTTGGCAATATAAGATATATCTGGCGTAATCAGCTCCACACCTGGTGTGTCGCTCCGACCAAACGTAACCCCAAGATCAACCATCAACCAATCACGTTTGCCTTTAACGCCATATCCGTAAAGGTTGCAATTCATCCCAATTTCGCCGGTGCCACCTAAAGGCAAGAATACAAAACTATTATTATCGCTCATTACACCTTTATCCACTCTACTAAGCCCATCATGAGCCCGAAGCACCATCCATATGGGGAAAAAACACATCACCAGCAGCAACATAGTGAAGCGAACCATCTTCCAGACGTAAGGAAAGCTGTCCATCGCTATCTATACCCTCAAAGATACCTTTAAGCGTATGCGTTTCCAGCCTAACTTCTATATTCTCATATAAGCCTTTTGCGTGCCGCAACCAGTTTGCGCGCGTCGGCTCGAAACCATTTAAGCGCCAATCATCATATAAGCGTGTAAATGCATCAGCCAACACCTTTGCCGCAAAAACATTTGTTGGCGGGTTCAATGTCCAAGCGCCAATATGTGTTGCCGGATAAGGCGTATCGCTTGGATGTTGAGTTAAATTAACGCCCATACCAATGACGAGCTCAGAGATTTCGCCATTCTCAATAGATGCCGCTTCAAGCAAAATACCCGACACTTTCTGGCCATCTATTAAAACATCATTGGGCCATTTTAAGCGCAATTTAGAATGCACATCATCGGGCAGCACTTGCTTCACAAGTTCAAGTAAAGCAAGGCCGCTGACGAAAGAGAGCTGAGCGGCTCTATCTGCTTTAAATGGTCCGGGCAGAAGAAGGCTCGTCATTAAATTGCCCGAGGGAGAGTCCCAAGCTCGCCCGCGCCTTCCGCGCCCTGCTGTTTGACGATCTGCAACGATCCAGCAAGCTGTTTTCTCACCAGAACTTGCCCGCCGCTTGGCTTCTTCATTCGTGCTATCAACCTCGTCCATAAAAATGAACGTCGGTGAGGGTGTTTCTGACAAATTCAGACTCACAATGCCATTGACAGAACGGCTTGAGCTCCTGCGGCAGTCATAGCAGCCGCTGCAGCTTGAGCAAGCTCAATAAGTGGCTGAGGATAAACAAAAAACAGAAGTGAAAATGCTGCAAAGATCGTTGAAATCCAGCGCAGCTCTGTAGGTGCAGGATCAATTTGAATATCAGCAGGCTCGTCGAGATACATAATTTTGACAATACGCAAATAGTAATAAGCGCCAACAACACTGGCGAGCACACCTAAAATTGCTAGCGGATAAAGCCCTGCTTCAATAGCGGCACGAAACACATAAAACTTACCAAAAAATCCAGCCAATGGCGGGATGCCTGCCAAAGAGAACATTAAAATAGCGAGCATTGCTGCAAGTGCTGGCTGAGTTCGGCTGAGACCAGCTAAGTCATCAATTTTCTCGACCATTTTCTCATCATTGCGAAGCGATAAGATGCACGCAAATGTGCCCAATGTCATCGCGGCATAAATAGCAATATAGATTGCCAAACTCGACAAGCCTTCACTCGTTCCACTGGCAAAACCAACCAGAGCAAACCCCATATGACCGATAGATGAATATGCCATAAGCCGTTTGAAATTTGTTTGTCCAATCGCCGAAAAGGCACCAAGCAGCATGCTTGCGATCGACATGAAAATCAAAATTTGTTGCCAAGATGCAATAGCCTCAGGCAAAGCAACAAAGATAAGGCGCGTAAACACCGCAAACCCTGCAATTTTGGGCGCTGCCGCAAATAAAGCTGTGATCGGGGTTGGTGCACCCTCATACACATCCGGAGTCCACATATGAAACGGAACCGCAGAAACTTTAAAGGCCAGCCCAGCCATAACAAAAACAATTCCAACAATTTGCAACATATTGATGCTGTCACCATTGGCACCCACTTTAGCAATTTCCTCAAAGGAAACCCCGCCAGATACACCATAAAGCAATGAGCAACCATAAAGCAGCAAGCCCGATGATAAGGCACCCAGAACAAAATATTTAAGACCAGCCTCTGATGATTTTAGCGAGTTACGATTCATCGTTGCCAGCACATAAAGCGCCAAACTTTGAAGCTCAATTCCCAAATACATTGCAATCAGGTCATTGGCAGAAATCATCATGCCCATACCCGCCGCAGAGAGCAGTACAAGCACTGGAAACTCAAACCGTGCAAGATCCGCGCGTTTAAAATAGTCCTGCGCCATAATGACAGAAATCGCCAAAGCGCCAAAGGTCATCACTTTCATGAACCGCGTATAGCCATCGACAACATAGCTGCCGTTAAAAGCACTCATTGCATAACTTTGATGGAAAGATGCAAGGCCTGCCAGTAAAAGGACAAACACAGACCCCCAGCTCACGATGGCATAAGTATGCTTGTCGCTAAAAGCTCCCAACATGAGCAAGCCCATAGCACCAATAAACAGAATAAATTCAGGAAGTGCTGTTACAATATTTTCTAGCATAACGATGCCCCTATTTTACACTGTCTAAGAGCGAACTGCCCGTAGCAATCGCCTGATGATAATCACTCACCAACATCTCGATAGATCCCGATGTCAGTTCAAGTATCGGCATTGGCCATATGCCAAATACTAATGTGGCAATGATGAGCGGAATGAAGATAAACAACTCAAGACGCGTCACGTCCTTAATTTCTTCTAGTCCCTCATTGGCAATTTTACCAAAGACCACTCGCCGATAAAGGCTCAGAGCATAAACAGCAGCGAAAATCACACCAGACGCCGCAAATAATGCTGTCGTTGTGCTGACATGGAACACACCAATGATCGTTAGAAACTCACCAACAAAACCCGATGTTCCTGGTAGACCAACATTGGCCATGGTGAACAACATAAAGATAGCGGCATAAACTGGCATACGATTGACAAGGCCGCCATAAGCAGCGATCTCGCGCGTGTGCATGCGGTCATAAATAACCCCAACACATAAGAAAAGCGCCCCTGAAATCCAACCATGTGACAGCATCTGAAAGACAGCCCCTTGAACGCCCTGTTCTGTACCAGAAAAGATGCCCATGGTCACAAATCCCATATGGGCCACAGAAGAATAAGCGATCAGTTTTTTCATGTCTTCCTGCGCAAAAGCCACAAGCGATGTATAAACAATCGCAATCGCGCTTAAAGCAAAAACCATTGGCGAAAAGAATTCAGACGCCAGAGGAAACATAGGAAGAGAAAAGCGGAGAAAGCCGTAGCCTCCCATTTTCAAAAGGACCCCAGCCAAAATAACCGAGCCAGCTGTCGGCGCCTCAACATGGGCATCTGGCAACCAAGTATGCACCGGCCACATGGGCATCTTGACAGCAAATGATGCAAAGAAAGCCAACCACAGCCAGGTTTGCCACGACGCAGCAAATTCATAATTCATTAGGTCCGGAATATAAGTTGTTCCAGCCTGCCAATACATTACCATTAAGGCAAGAAGCATTAAGACAGATCCAAGAAGCGTATAAAGGAAGAACTTAAAGCTCGCATAAATACGACGCCCCCCACCCCAAATACCAATAATAAGGAACATTGGAATGAGGCCACCCTCAAAGAACAAGTAAAACAGGACAAGATCCAACGCGCAAAATACGCCAATCATCAATGTTTCCAGCAAGAGAAAAGCCAGCATATATTCGCGCACGCGCTTTGTGATCGACTTCCAGCTTGCCAAAATACAAAGCGGCATTAGTGATGTGGTGAGGACAACGAATAAAACCGAAATACCGTCAACACCCATCGCATAATCAATGCCCCCACCCAGCCAAGAGAACCTCTCGACAAACTGGAAACCAGCCATTGACCCATCAAATTCAGTCAACATGAATACAGATAAGACAAGCGTTACAATAGACGTCCAAAGCGCAACTGAGCGTGAGTTAGCAGCAATAATTTCATCAGACCCACGAATGAGTAGAATAAATAATACACCAACCAGTGGTAGGAATGTGATTGTCGAGAGTATTGGCCAATCCATATTACAGTCCTCCACCAAGTATGAACCAGCTCACAAATCCAGCGATTCCAAGCAACATAACGAATGCATAGTGATAAACGTAACCCGTCTGCAATCGAACAAATTGGCCGGTTAACCGCATCACAGAAGAAGCGATACCGTCAGGACCGAGGCCATCAATGACGAGGCCATCGCCTTTCTTCCAAAGCGTATGACCGATCCAACGGACTGGGCGTACAAATAAGAAATTATAAATTTCGTCAAAATACCATTTATTAAGCAGAAACTTATATAAAAGCACCTGGTTCTCAGCAATTTTAGGCGGCAAATCAGGACGGCGGATATAAAAATACCACGCCCCGACAAAGCCAGTAACCATCATAATAAACGGTGAATAAACAACCCAGGATGGAACGGACTTGAGATCCACAAGAATAGTATTGTCAGCTTGGGTGAAAATACTTCCGCCCCAAAACGCAGCTTGTTCAGCGCCAACAAAACTGCCCGCAAATATAGCACCGGCAAATAATGCTCCAAGGCTTAAAATAATAAGCGGAATGGCCATGACAGCAGGTGACTCGTGGACATGGCTTAATGTCTCATTAGAACAACGCGGCAAACCATGGAATGTTAAGAAAATAAGCCGCCATGAGTAGAATGATGTCAGCAGAGCCGCCACAACCAAAAGAGTAAAGGCAAACATATGAGGTCCGATTTGTCCCGCAAAGGCCGCTTCGATAATGGCATCTTTAGAGTAATAACCAGCCGTCAGCGGGAAACCCGTCAAAGCAATAGTACCAATTAACATCATCAGCCAGGTGAGCGGAATCATCTGCCGAAGGCCACCCATATTTCGCATGTCTTGCTCATGATGCATGGCATGAATAACTGAACCAGCACCTAGAAATAGAAGTGCCTTAAAAAACGCATGTGTAAACAAGTGGAACATTGCCGCCTGATAGGCCCCAACCCCTAAGGCAACGAACATATAGCCTAATTGCGAACACGTTGAATAAGCAATCACACGTTTAATATCCGTCTGCACAAGCCCGACAGTCGCCGCAAAAAACGCGGTAATGGCGCCGACAACTGTAACCACTGTTAAAGCCGTTGGTGATAGTTCAAATAACGGTGAACAACGGGCAACCAAAAACACACCTGCGGTTACCATTGTTGCCGCATGGATTAAGGCCGACACTGGGGTTGGCCCCTCCATCGCATCGGGCAACCATGTGTGCAACAAGAATTGCGCTGATTTGCCCATAGCCCCCATAAAGAGCAGCAAACAGATCGTATCAAGCAATGGCACCATATAACCCAAAAATTCGAATTTACCCTCTGCCAGAGCCGAGGCAGACGCAAAAACTGTATCGAAATTTAAAGAGCCAGTTGCCAAATAAATGGCCGCCATACCAAGTATCAAACCAAAGTCACCAACCCGGTTCACCACAAAGGCTTTAATGGCCGCAGCATTTGCAGAAGGTTTCTTATAATAGAAACCAATGAGGAGATAACTCGCAAGCCCAACCCCTTCCCAGCCGAAAAATAATTGTACAAAATTATCAGCGGTAACGAGCATAAGCATCATAAAGGTAAACAAAGACAGATAAGCAAAGAAGCGCGACCGGTATGGGTCGTCATGCATATAGCCAATGGAATAAATGTGAACGAGTGACGATACGGACGTCACAACAACAAGCATCACGCTTGTTAACGTATCTATGCGCAAAGTCCAGTCGACCTGCAAAGAGCCCGAGCTGATCCAAGATAAAACATGAATTCGCTCTTGGGTGTCTCCAAAACCAACATCAAAAAAGACGGCCACAGATAGAATGGCAGAAACAACCAGAAGTGAAGAGGTCACAATCTCTGAGGCGCGATGCCCAATTTGACGACCAAATAGTCCAGCGATCAGCGCACCAATGAGGGGAAGAAAAACGATAGCATGATACATAAATTAGCCCTTCATCTGACTGACATCTTCAACGGCAATACCGCCACGATTTCGAAAATAAACCACCAAAATAGCAAGGCCAATCGCCGCTTCAGCTGCGGCTACAGTGAGCACCAAGAGCGCGAAGACTTGTCCTATCATATTTCCTAGGAAGGCAGAGAAGGCAACAAGGTTAATATTGACTGCCAAAAGCATAAGCTCGATCGCCATTAAAATAACGATGATGTTTTTGCGGTTCAAAAATATGCCAAAGATCCCAATCGTGAACAAGATCGCGGAAAGCGTTAGATAATGTGTTAAGCCAATGCTCATCTGGTAATCTCCTTACAAGCCTTGACCGGGCTTAACGTCAACCAACTCAACACCGTCTTTTTTCGTGCGGGCGTTTTGTTTGGCTATATTTTGTTTGCGTGGTGATGGACGCTTCTCAAGCGTCAAGACAATGGCACCAATCATGGCAACGAGCAAAATCGCACCCGCTGCCTGGAAAAAGTAAATATGGTCAGTGTAAAGCACCAATCCTAAGGCTTGCGTATTGGTCATGCCTTCAGGTGTTGCGCTGGGCAATGGCGAACCATTCCCGCCAATAACCGACGAGGCATAGAGCATAATAAGCTCAATCAAAAGAATGAGACCGACGCTCGCCCCAATCGGTAAATACTGCAAGAACCCCACATTGAGCTCTGCAAAATCGATATCAAGCATCATAACAACAAACAAGAACAGGACGGCGACGGCACCGACATAAACGACGACTAAAATCAGAGCGAGAAACTCAGCCCCCATCAGCACAAATAGGCCGGCAGCATTAAAAAACGTTAAAATAAGGAAAAGAACCGAATAAACGGGGTTACGCGCAGATACCACCATAAAGGCACTCGCGACGCTAACGCCCGCTAAAACATAAAAAACAAGTGAGGTAATATCCATGACCCAGCCTTAACGATATGGAGCGTCTAGCTCAAGATTTTTAGCAATTTCAATTTCCCAACGGTCGCCGTTGGATAACAATTTATCTTTATCATAAATGAGCTCTTCACGTGTTTCAGTAGCAAACTCAAAATTAGGCCCTTCAACGATTGCATCGACCGGACATGCTTCTTGGCATAAACCGCAATAAATGCATTTGACCATGTCAATATCATAACGAATAGTACGACGCGTCCCATCATTGTTACGTGGCCCAGCTTCAATCGTAATGGCCTGGGCAGGACAGACGGCCTCGCATAATTTACAAGCAATACAGCGCTCTTGCCCATTTGGATATCTCCGCAGAGCATGCTCACCTCGAAACCGTGGGCTCAAAGGACCCTTTTCATAGGGATAGTTGATCGTCGACTTCTTCGCAAAAAAGTAGCGCATAGATAAAACAAACGCAGATACAAATTCAGCGAGAAGCAACGAACGCGCGGTACGATCTAAAAAACTCATCCTAGCCCCCTACTGTGCCATTCCAGAAAACTGTAAAAAGCCAGCCGTTAGAACAACCCATAATAATGAAATTGGTAAGAACACTTTCCAACCAAGACGCATTAACTGGTCATAGCGATAGCGCGGCACAATAGCCTTCACCATGGCAAACATGAAAAACACAAAACATATTTTCAAAACAAACCAAACGACCCCGGGGATCCAGGTGAAAATTGCAATATCGGCAGGAGGCAACCAACCTCCGAGAAACAAAATCGTCGTCATGGCACACATCAAAATGATATTTGCCAACTCACCAATCATGAAAACAACATAAGGCGTTGACGCATATTCCGTCATAAACCCAGAAACCAATTCAGACTCAGCCTCAGGCAAGTCAAAAGGTGGCCGGTTTGTTTCTGCCAAAGCAGAAATAAAGAACACAACAAACATTGGAAAAAGTGGGACAGCAAACCAAACAGTCTCTTGAGCGCGCACAATATCAGACAAGTTCAATGAACCAACGCAGAGAAGAACCGTGATAATCACTAGGCCAATCGAGACCTCGTAGGATACCATCTGAGCTGCAGAACGTAAGGCACCGAGAAACGGATATTTAGAATTTGAGGCCCAGCCCCCCATAATCACCCCATAAACACCAAGAGATGAAATGGCAAAAATATACAAAATACCGACATTAATATCCGCAACAGCCCAACCATCGCTGACCGGAATCACAGCCCAAGCACTCAACGCTAAAAACATCGTGATAAATGGCGCCAATAAAAACACAAACTTATCCGAGGTGGTCGGCAGAATAACTTCTTTAAATAAATATTTAAAAATATCGGCAAAACTTTGCAGCAAACCGAATGGACCAACGACGTTTGGCCCGCGACGAAGCTGAACTGCCGCCCATATTTTACGGTCGGCATACATGAAAAAGGCTAATGAGACGAGCAAAACAAGAATAATTGCAAGACTATGCGCCGTGACCAATAGTGTTGGCCAAACATAAGTATCTAAAAAACTATTATCCATTGGTTCCAGTCCCTAATGTCCCACGTGCGGCTCGCGCACGTGCGCATTCTGCCATTGTTGCAGATGCCCGCGCGATTGGATTGGTAAAGAAATATTGCTCACCAACAACATTCACGGCGTTTATAAAATCATCACCAGATATTTTGCCGCCATTAAGTTTTTCAGGAATGCCTGCATTGCTCACCACATCAAGCAAAGCCAATTGAGGTGCCTGCTCAAACATTGCAGCGCGTAATTGTTCGAGCGTATCATATGGAAGATTTTTATTAATTTCGCCTGAAATCGCCCTGAAAATTTTCCAATCTTCTCGTGCATCACCAGGCGGCAGGGTCGCGCATTCAGTCATTTGCGCACGCCCCTCCGTATTGACATAAGTTGCCTGTTTCTCAGTATATGCTGCTGCCGGCAGAATGATATCGGCGCGCGAGGCACCAGCATCGCCATGCGAGCCAATATAGATTACAAAGCTCTTACCGAGAGCTTTCATATCGAAATCATCTTTATTTAATAAAAACACAGTTTTTATGCGCCCAGATTTTGCACCATCCAAGATTTCTTGCGTATTTAACCCGCCATCGACAGGTAAAAACCCAATATCAAGACCGGCCACACGCCCAGCAGCATTATGAAGGACGTTAAACCCATTCCAATCTTCGTTAATAGCGCCAACAGAATTTGCAAGATCAAGCGCAAGATCAAAAACAGCCGCTCCATCTGAGCGGGTAAAAGTGGCCTCGCCTAAAATAATCATCGGGCGCTGCGCCGCTTTTAGAACATCGAAAAACTCAAGCTTACCAGATGCAAGTTTAGCAAGAGCCTTTGCATCTGACCCCAAATAAGTAGTCGTATAAGTTAAGTCGACATCTTCGCCAATCACGGCAATGGGGAAATTTCCCATGCGCCAACGTTTGCGAATACGGGCATTTAAAACGGTTGCCTCTAAGCGCGGGTTCGACCCAACAATGAGCAAGGCATCGGCATCTTCAATGCCATCAATCGATGAATTAAAAATATAGTTGGCGCGCGGCCCAGACATAACCGAACCAGCCGGACGACAATCCATATGCTTGGCGCCAACCGCTTGCATTAAACCTTTGAGCGCAAATTGACTCTCAGCATCTGCAAGATCACCAGCAAGGGCGGCCACATCGTCTTCGCTCTCAAGCCGTGCAGCAACTGCGGCCAGAGCTTCAGGCCAAGAAACTGGCACAATCGCGCCATCGCGACGCAAATAGGGCTGGTCCAGACGTTGGCGATTAATGCCATCCCAAACAAAACGCGACTTATCGCTCAGCCATTCTTCATTCACACTATCATGGTTGCGCGGCATAATACGCATCACTTCGCGGCCACGCGCATCAACACGAATGTTACTGCCAACAGCATCCATCACATCAATGGTTTCCGTTTTCTTTAATTCCCAAGGCCGCGCAGAAAACGCATATGGTTTAGAAGTCAGCGCACCAACAGGGCATAAATCAATCACATTCCCTGATAATTCGCTATCGAGAGACGCCTCGAGATAAGTTGTAATTTCCATGCTTTCGCCGCGACCGATTGCACCAATTTCAGGGACACCCGCTACCTCAGTTGAGAACCGCACACAGCGCGTACAATGAATACACCGCGTCATTACGGTATTGACCAATGGGCCCATATTCTTTTCTTCAACCGCGCGCTTATTATCCGCAAATCGACTTGCATCATGCCCATAGCCAAGAGCTTGGTCTTGTAAGTCACACTCTCCACCTTGGTCACAGATTGGACAATCCAGTGGGTGATTGATCAATAAAAACTCCATAACACCTTCGCGTGCAGCCTTAACCACATCACTCTTGGTGCTAACAACCATGCCCGGCGCAACTGGCATCGCGCAACTGGCAACTGGTTTTGGTGCGCGCTCAACCTCAACAAGACACATGCGGCAATTGCCAGCAACCGAGAGGCGCTCATGGTAACAAAACCGAGGGATCTCAGCGCCGGCCTCTTCGCACGCCTGCAAGATAGATGTACCGGCAGGCACATCAACATCAACACCATCGACCGTTACTTTGACGAGATCACTCATTCAGCAGCCTCCACAATACCCGTTTTTAAACGTGCTTCAATTTCTGGGCGGAAATGTCGAATAAGCCCTTGAACGGGCCATGCCGCCGCGTCCCCTAAAGCACAAATTGTATGACCTTCGATTTGCTTGCTCACTTTAAGCAAAACATCGATCTCTTCAGGCTTAGCATTACCAATCGCCATGCGCTCTAGCACGCGCCACATCCAACCCGTTCCTTCACGGCAAGGCGTGCATTGACCACAGCTCTCATGCTTATAAAAATGGGAGATACGAGCAATGGCCTTTACAATATCTGTCGATTTATCCATCACAATAACGGCGGCTGTTCCAAGACCAGACTGGACCTCTTTGAGGCTGTCAAAATCCATCAAGACCGTGTCACAAATACTTTTGGGAAGAAGCGGAACAGATGAACCACCGGGTATAACCGCCAAGAGATTATCCCAACCACCGCGCACACCGCCAGCATGGCGTTCTAAAAGCTCCTTGAGGGGAATGCCCATTTCCTCTTCAACATTACATGGGTTATTAACATGCCCTGAAATACAGAAAAGTTTTGTGCCCGTATTGCCTTCACGCCCAAGGCCTGAAAACCATGCGCCACCACGTCGTAAAATTGTTGGCGCAACAGCGATGCTCTCAACATTATTAACTGTGGTTGGGCAACCATAAAGACCCATATTTGCGGGGAATGGCGGCTTAAGACGCGGCATACCTTTTTTGCCCTCAAGGCTTTCAATTAATGCAGTTTCCTCACCGCAAATATAAGCCCCTGCTCCATGATGCACATAAAGATCAAAGTCCCAACCCGAACCTGCAGCATTTTTACCAAGCAAGCCGGCATCATAGGCTTCATCAACAGCACGTTGTAACGCCTCACGCTCGCGAATAAACTCACCGCGAACATAAATATAGCAAGCATGCGCTCCCATGGCGAAACTTGCTATCAAGCAACCTTCAATCAATTTATGCGGCTCATGACGCAGAATATCTCGATCCTTGCAAGTGCCAGGCTCAGACTCATCCGCGTTCACAACCAAGTAATGAGGACGTCCATCATTTTCCTTAGGCATGAAAGACCACTTTAAACCTGTCGGGAACCCCGCACCACCGCGCCCACGTAAACCAGACGCTTTCATTTCATCAATAATAGCATCGCGGCCGCGTTTAATAATTGCGGCTGTGCCATCCCAATCACCGCGCTTTTGGGCAGCGGCAAGTTCTGGGCCATTAAAACCGTATATGTTGCTAAAAATCCGATCTTTATCTTGGAGCATTACGCGTCACCTTTTAAAACGGTTTGACCACCTTCAGGCTCAGATGCACGTCGCGAATTTTGCGGACCCGGCGTCACATCTTTACCAGCTTGCAAATCTTTTAAAATTTGCTCAAAATTTTCTGCGGTTAAATCTTCATAAAAATCTTCGTTGATTTGAACCATCGGCGCATTCACGCAGGCGCCAAGGCACTCAACCTCAAGCCAACTCAGCGCACCATCTTTAGTGACCTCGCCCTGCTCGCCAATTAGTTTTCGACACACCGCCTTTAAGTCATCAGCACCGCGCAACCAACAAGGTGTAGTACCGCACAATTGCACAAAATGACGTCCAACCGGAGCAAGGCTAAACATTGTATAAAAAGTTGCTATTTCGAGAGCACGCATATGCGGCATATCCAAGCGGTCAGCAACAAAACGAATAGCAGGTTCTGGCAACCAGCCCCCACACTGTTTTTGAGCCTGCCAAAGCAATGGGATAATGGCGCTGGCCTGACGACCTTCAGGATATTTCGCAATCTGTTCTTTTGCCCAAGCCTCGTTTTCAGGCGTGAAAGCAAACTCTTTCGGCTGCTCTGTGTGAAGACGACGAACACTCATCGGTCAACCTCCCCGAATACAATATCAAGTGAGCCCAAAATAGCTGACACATCGGCCAACATATGACCACGACACAAATAATCCATCGCCTGTAAATGCGCATAACCCGGTGCACGAATTTTGCATCGATAAGGCTTGTTAGAACCATCGGCAACCAGATAAACCCCAAACTCTCCCTTTGGGGCTTCTACGGCCGTGTATACTTCACCTGCGGGCACGTGATACCCCTCAGTATAAAGTTTGAAATGGTGAATAAGCGCTTCCATAGAGCGCTTCATCTCACCGCGTTTAGGCGGAACAATTTTACCATCAGTTGCTGAAATTGGCCCTTCAGGCATTTTTTCAATACATTGCTTCATGATCCGAATTGATTGACGACATTCCTCAACGCGAACCAAATAGCGATCATAACAATCGCCGTTTTTACCAAGTGCAATGTCAAAATCAAAGTCACTATAAGCCTCATAAGGCTGCGAACGGCGAAGATCCCAAGCCAAACCAGAACCACGCGCCATGACGCCCGTTAAACCCCAGCTTTCAATATCATCACGTGTGACCGTGCCAATATCCACATTACGCTGTTTGAAGATACGATTATTGGTAAGCAGACCCTCAATGTCGTCCATGACCTTTAAAAAAGGATCGCAAAAATCATAAATATCGCTCAACAATTCGTTAGGCAAATCCTGATGGACACCACCGGGCCTAAAATAAGCTGCGTGTAAACGCGCACCACTCGCACGCTCGTAAAATATCATTAATTTTTCGCGCTCTTCAAAGCCCCAAAGCGGAGGCGTTAAAGCCCCAACATCAAGCGCCTGAGTTGTAATATTCAAAAGGTGGCTCAAAATGCGGCCAATTTCAGAATAAAGCACACGGATATATTGGCCACGCTTAGGCACAGTAATGCCAAGAAGTTTTTCAACAGCCAAGGCAAAAGCATGCTCTTGATTCATTGGCGCAACATAATCCAAACGATCAAAGTAAGGCACAGCTTGTAAATATGTTTTGTGCTCTATGAGCTTCTCAGTGCCACGATGAAGCAAGCCAATATGCGGGTCAACGCGATCGACAACCTCACCGTCCAGATCCATCACAAGCCGCAACACACCATGCGCCGCAGGATGCTGAGGTCCAAAATTAATCGTAAATTTGCGATCTTCAACAGCGTTAGACATAACTACTCTTCTCCCGTCGCAATATTGGCTTTTTCATCACCAGGCAAACGCATATGTGCGCCCTCCCATGGACTTTCAAAATCAAAATCCCGGAATTCCTGAACAAGACTGACAGGTTCATAGACAACCTTTTTTGCATCATCGTCATAACGCACTTCTACATGTCCTGTTAACGGGAAATCTTTACGCAATGGATAACCCTCAAATCCATAATCGGTAAGCAAGCGCCGCAGATCAGGATGACCAGAGAAACGAATCCCATACATATCAAACGCCTCACGTTCGAACCAATTGGCTGTATCGTAAAGATCAACAACACTTGGCACCAGCATATCTTCGCTCGCTTCAAGTTTAACTCGGATACGCTGATTTTGTGTCATTGATAACAAGTGATAAACAACCTCAAAACGCCGTGATCGTTCCGGATAATCAGCGCCACATAAGTCGATCAACTGAGCAAATTCACAAGCTGAATCATCACGCAAAAATTTGAGGACTGTCACAATAGAGCCAACGCCCGCCTCAACATTTAATTCACCAAATGCAATCCAAACGCGAGAGACATTATCTCCAAGCTTATCTTCAATATGACTTGCCAAATTTTGTAATTTAGAACTCACGACATTAGCCTTTCTGACTAGCGCTCAATATTGCCCGTACGGCGAATTTTCTTTTGCAGGAGCAGAACCCCATATAAAAGGGCCTCAGCAGTGGGGGGGCATCCTGGAACATAAATATCGACAGGCACAACCCGATCGCAACCACGCACAACGGAATAACTATAATGGTAATAGCCACCGCCATTTGCGCACGACCCCATAGAAATCACATAACGCGGCTCTGGCATTTGATCATAAACTTTGCGCAAAGCAGGTGCCATTTTGTTTGTTAAAGTTCCCGCCACAATCATAACATCAGACTGACGCGGCGATGCGCGAGGCGCAAACCCAAAACGCTCAACATCATAACGCGGCATAGATGTATGCATCATTTCAACGGCACAACAGGCCAAACCAAATGTCATCCAGTGCAAAGACCCCGTGCGAGACCAATTGATCAGATCATCAATCGAGGTCATGACAAAACCTTTATCCGCTAATTGATCTGCAACCTGCCCGTAATAAGGGTCTGCCATTGGGGCTGGACGCTTATCATTTGATTGTTTTGCTTTAGCCATGCTCTTACTTTCTAATCTTCATTAACAGGATCACGCTTAAAAACGAAGCTAGTGCCACTCAAGCGCACCTTTGCGCCACTCATAAATAAAACCAATTGTTAGAACACCAAGGAAAAACATCATTGACCAAAAGCCAAGAAGTCCGACATCTCCAAAAGCAACCGCCCATGGAAATAGAAACGCAACTTCAAGGTCAAAAATGATGAACAGAATTGCCACTAAGTAAAATTTAACGTCAAACTTCATACGGGCGTCATCAAAAGCTTCAAATCCACACTCATATGGTGCCAATTTTTCAGGGTCCGGGGATGAAGGCGCAATGACCATTGGTACAAAAAGGAGCGCTAAAGTGATAGCCGCAGCCAAAGCCATAAAGATGAGAATTGGGAAATAGCTTGCCAATAGTTCTTGCATTATCTTGCCTCCCCGCAATGCGCGAGGCCCCCTGGTTAATATGAACACATTCAAAACCGCGACAGAATAAATCAAGTCATATGACCAATAAACGTGCGGCCAAAGTATTCACGTTGAACGCCATAAAAAAGCGTAATTAAGATGCAATGAAACAATACTGAAGATTCGTTTCAACACCCCATATTTGCCGCGGAGTATATGCCTGCAAAGGCATGATGCAAGCCCAAACCGAGATAAAAACGTGTTTTTTTCGACTTTCTTAAGCTCAACCCTTCAGTACTCACAGGAAGAGAGCTTTGCTCTCCAAAATAAGCCCTAAAACAGCATCTCATCAATTGCGTTAGGCTTCGCCCATTAACCATCGATAAGACAAGCCAACAAGAAAAGACCTACCCGCAAAACAACGCAAAAGGCTCTTCTTCAGATAAACTGAACGAGAAAACATCCCAAAATAACATTTCAGGGCTGCATGACACTAATCTGGCAAAAGTGGGGGACGTCGTGAAAAAGAAATGGCGGGAGTGACGGGACTCGAACCCGCGGCCTCTGGCGTGACAGGCCAGCGCTCTAACCAACTGAGCTACACCCCCTAAAGTTATTTCTAATCAATAGAGACGTTGTGGTTTACGATTCTGCTCTTCTTCTGTCAAGCTCACAATAAAGCCTAACAATAGAATTTTGTCGAGACCACAACAAAAGGTATATTCTTTAAAACAAAGCCAGGTCTTAAAGTAAAGATATGTTGAACTTGCGCTTAACATATCAAGGGAATGGTGGGCGGTGACGGGATCGAACCGCCGACCCTCTCGGTGTAAACGAGATGCTCTCCCAGCTGAGCTAACCGCCCCACGCGGATTATTTAACCTAAGCGAAATAAAAAAGCAAAAGAAAACGCCGGCCTTAACAAAAAGACCGGCGCTTCATAATTCGTCAACTTAGTTAAGGGCGTCTTTAAGCGCTTTACCAGCTTTGAACTTAGGAGCTTTTGAGGCTTTAATCTGGATTGTTTCACCCGTACGTGGATTACGGCCCGTTGTTGCTTTACGTTGCGCAACAGCAAATGTGCCAAAACCAACGAGGCGAACTTCACCACCACCAGCAAGCTGACCTGTGATTGAATCAAAGACACTATCTACAGCACGACCTGCGTCGGCTTTTGAAAGACCTGTGTCATCGGCGACTTTACTAATCAAATCATTTTTATTCATGGCGTCCTCTCAAGGCAAATAATTATAAACAAGTTAAGCCTATGCTCCGATTCGATTGTTGGTCAAAAGAAAAAAAGCAGAATTCAGCCATTTTTATCTAGAACTAATGTGCCGCAATTGTAGCATCTCGCGCTGCCTGAGCTGCCTTGGAGGCATTATATGCATCCTCATCCCAGTCAATCGCAAGAGGTGTTTCAACCAATGCATGAGATAGAACTTGATCCATATTCTCGACAGGCACAATCTCAAGCCCAGCCTTAATCGTATCTGGAACGTCCACAAGATCCTTCTCATTTTCTATTGGAATCAATACCTTAGTGATACCACCTCGCAATGCCGCCAATAGTTTTTCCTTCAAACCACCAATAGGAAGCACTCGACCGCGCAGCGTAACCTCCCCCGTCATTGCAACATCTTTGCGAACCGGAATGCCCGTCATAACAGACACAATCGCTGTCGCCATAGCCGTTCCTGCAGACGGACCGTCCTTAGGTGTTGCGCCTTCGGGCACATGAACGTGAATATCTTTTCGATCAAAAAGAGGCGGCTCAATACCAAAAGCGGTGCTTCGCGAGCGTACATAGGATGATGCGGCATTGATTGATTCTTTCATGACATCGCCCAATTTGCCGGTTGTCGTCATCCGTCCTTTACCCGGTAACATAACGCCTTCAATCGTCAACAATTCGCCGCCGACCTCTGTCCAAGCAAGCCCGGTAACAACGCCAACTTGGTCTTCCATTTCAGCAATTCCAAAGCGATATTTCCGAACCCCAAGAAAGTCTGACAAGTTTTCAGTGTTAATAACGACATTTTTCAGCTTACCGCGCACAATCTCTGTCACAGATTTCCGAGCAAGATTAGCAAGCTCACGCTTTAAGCCGCGAACACCAGCTTCGCGCGTATAATAACGAACAATGTCACGAATAACATGATCATCAATGGCACATTCTCCAGCGCGTAAGCCATGCTCTTCAATAGCCTTTGGCCACAAATGCTGCTTGGCTATCTCAATTTTCTCGCCTTCCGTATAACCCGCAATGCGGATAATTTCCATGCGATCCAAGAGAGGCCCAGGAATATTGAGAGAATTTGCCGTTGTCACAAACATAACATTCGACAAATCATAATCGACCTCCAAGTAATGGTCGTTAAATGTATTATTTTGCTCAGGATCAAGAACCTCAAGCAGAGCCGCAGATGGGTCACCGCGATAATCGGCACCGAGTTTGTCAATCTCATCAAGTAATACCAATGGATTGGTTGTTTTCACCTTCTTCATCGACTGAATAACTTTACCTGGCATTGAGCCAATATAAGTGCGCCTATGGCCCCTTATCTCGCTCTCATCCCGCACACCACCCAAAGACATGCGCACAAACTCTCGGCCGGTCGCCTTTGCCAATGACTTACCAAGAGATGTCTTACCAACACCCGGAGGGCCAACCAGACATAAAATAGGTCCACGCAATTTATTTGCACGCTGCTGCACCGCTAGATATTCAAGAATACGTTCCTTAACTTTCTCAAGACCATAATGATCATTTTCAAGAACGCCCTCAGCCACAGCCAGGTCTTTTTTAACGCGCCCTTTTTTGCCCCATGGTACAGCCAGGATCCAATCCAAATAGTTACGGACAACGGTGGCCTCAGCAGACATAGGGCTCATCGCCCGAAGCTTCTTGAGCTCAGCATTGGCTTTTTCACGTGCCTCTTTGGATAATTTGGTTTTGGCGATCCGCTCTTCAATTTCGCTCAGTTCATCAGCACCATCTTCGCTTTCACCAAGCTCTTTTTGAATCGCTTTCATCTGCTCATTCAAATAATACTCGCGTTGTGTTTTTTCCATTTGACGCTTTACACGCCCGCGGATTTTCTTCTCAACCTGAAGAACGCCAACTTCGCCTTCCATAAAACCTAAAATGCGCTCTAAGCGCTCGTTAACAGGCAAAATTTCGAGAAGTTTCTGTTTTTCTTCCAACTTAATATTGAGGTGCGTTGCTATCGTATCTGCCAATTTAGTCGCGCTTTTAATATCTCCAAGGCTCGACTGAACTTCAGGGGGAATCTTACGATTAAGCTTCACATATCCCTCAAACTGAGAGGTCGCCGCCTGCATTAAGGCGTTCATTTCATCCTCAGCACCTTCTTCTTCAGTCAGCGGCAAAGCACTCACTTCAAAGAATGCCTCATTGGGCATGAACTCAAGAGTTCTTGCACGTGCACTTCCCTCAACCAAAACCTTAACCGTACCATCAGGCAATTTTAAAAGCTGAAGCACAGTGCCAATCGTTCCGATTTGATAAAGGTCAGATTCTTCAGGATTGTCTTTTTCACCATCTTTTTGGCAAATCAGTAAAATCTTTTTGTCGTTTTCCATCACATCTTCAAGCGCGCGGATAGACTTATCGCGACCGACAAAAAGAGGAACAATCATACCAGGAAACACAACAATGTTGCGCAATGGTAATACTGGCAAAACCTCGGGTATTGTATCGTGGGGAACCGTCATAGGGTTAGATCCGTCAATCATTTCAAAGTCCTTTCAGTATGTGCTTCTTTTCGCATTTTCATGCGCCACTGCCTCTGATCAGTACACTGACTTTATTACCGGCGATTCCGGCCTTGGGGTCAAAGATATGATCAACAGGACAGTAAAAGCCTGTGCATATCATGTGGCTACACATGACATAAAATTCAAGGTCAATGGCAAGGATAAATCAAAATTTGCAAGACATGATTTAAACCTAGTTGATTGATGTTTCTAAAGCAGCATAGAAGCCAGTTTCAAATCAGAACAATCACAAACAAAAACGGCGCCTTTTCAAGCGCCGCTTAAAGATAGCTGATGGCCGTAATTTTAAACTAAGAGGCGGTTGGCGAAGCCACAGCCTCATTCTCTTTGTTATTTGCGCCATAAATATAAAGGGGTTTTGCCTTACCCTCAACAACGTCGGCGTTTACAACAACCTCATCAATACCATCAAGGCCAGGCAATTCAAACATTGTATCGAGCAAAATACCTTCAAGAACAGAGCGCAATCCCCGCGCGCCTGTTTTGCGGGAAATAGCCTGTTTGGCCATGGCGCGCAGCGCATCTTGCGTGAATGTTAAATTGGCATCTTCCATGCTAAACAAGCTCTGGTATTGTTTCACAAGAGCATTCTTAGGTTCTGACAAGATCGTAACCAGCGCATCCTCGTCTAAATCTTCAAGGGTCGCCAAAACAGGCAGGCGGCCGACAAATTCAGGAATAAGACCGAATTTAAGCAAATCTTCAGGCTCAACAAGCTGCAACAATTCACCTGTTTGACGCTCTTCTGGGGCAACAACAGTTGCACCAAATCCGATAGATGTGTTGGCACCGCGCTTGGAAATGAGCTTATCTAATCCCGCAAAAGCCCCACCGCAAATAAAGAGTATATTGGTGGTATCGACTTGCAAAAACTCTTGCTGTGGATGCTTACGTCCACCCTGGGGCGGCACCGAAGCAACGGTACCTTCCATAATTTTCAAAAGCGCTTGCTGAACACCCTCACCAGACACATCGCGTGTAATCGACGGGTTTTCGGCCTTGCGTGTAATCTTATCAACTTCATCGATATAAACGATGCCGCGTTGTGCGCGCTCAACATTATAATCAGCGGCTTGGAGCAATTTTAAGATAATGTTCTCAACGTCCTCGCCAACATAACCAGCTTCGGTCAATGTGGTTGCATCTGCCATTGTGAAAGGAACATCCAAAATCCGCGCGAGCGTCTGCGCCAATAATGTTTTCCCGCACCCCGTTGGCCCAACCAAAAGTATATTTGACTTGGCAAGCTCAACCTCACCATTTTTACTCGCGTGATTTAAGCGCTTATAGTGATTATGGACAGCAACTGACAGCACCCTTTTGGCGTGCACTTGGCCAATCACGTAATCATCAAGGACTTCTAGAATTTCAAGTGGCGTTGGCACACCATCTGTTGTCTTAACAAGAGATGCTTTACTCTCTTCACGAATAATATCCATGCAGAGCTCAACACATTCATCGCAGATAAAGACTGTTGGGCCAGCAATAAGCTTGCGCACCTCATGTTGGCTCTTTCCACAGAAAGAACAATATAAAGTACTTTTGCTATCGCTTGATCCACCTACCTTGCTCAAACCACTTTTCCTTCTCTAAATCACTTACGACATTTTATGGCAATAACTAACTCTGCAAATATGAACCTTATATGACCACTATTTGCCTTTCCAAGACAAGTAGTATGGAAAAATTAATGATCAAATTGCCTAGTCTTCTTTTGCATCTTCCGTGCCGCGCGAGGCCACAACTTCGTCGATAATGCCGAATTCTTTTGCTTGCTCTGCCGTCATGAACGTGTCGCGCTCGAGGGCATCCTCGATTTTACGCAATGTTTGGCCTGTATGCGTGACATAAATTTTATTCAATCGCGCACGCATATCTAGAATTTCCTGCGCATGGCGCTCAATATCTGAAGCTTGCCCCTGGAACCCACCTGAGGGTTGGTGAACCATAACGCGCGCATTCGGCAAGGCAAAGCGCATGCCTTTTTCACCGGCGCTTAACAGAAGCGAGCCCATAGAAGCTGCCTGGCCAATACATAATGTGGAAACAGCGGGTCGAATATATTGCATTGTATCATAAATCGCCATTCCAGCTGTCACGACGCCGCCTGGGGAATTAATATACATTGAAATTTCTTTTTTAGGATTTTCCGCCTCAAGAAAAAGGAGCTGAGCAGTTATCAAGCTCGCCATATAGTCCTCAACGCCGCCTGTGACAAAAATAACGCGCTCCTTCAAAAGCCGCGAATAGATGTCATATGCGCGTTCACCGCGACTTGTTTGCTCAACCACCATCGGCACGAGTGTACTCATATAGGTATCAACCGGATCACGCATTTTCAGTCCCTGTCTCTCTCAACTATCATTTCATCATAGATGAATCACTGACTCAATGTGGTGCATCTCGCCTCTAATGCCAAGAGGCGAAATGAACAAACACGACATCTTTATCAGTTTATTTTAAGTTTTAATCTTTTTTAGCTTTAGAAGCCGCTGGTTTTTTAGCCGCTGATTTTTTAGCTGCTGGCTTTTTTTCAGCCTTTTCAGCTTTCTCTCCAGCATCAGCTTTTTTTGCAGCTGCTTTTTTCGGCGCGGCTTTTTTCGGCGCGGCTTTTTTGGCAGGTGCTTTCTTCGCTTTTTGAGGCGTGTCATCATCGGCAGGATCACGCGTTAATTCTTCAAGCGATACTTTTTTATCTTTTACACTTGCAAGCTCAACAATGAAGTCGACAACTTTTTCTTCAAATAATGGCGCACGAATTTGTGCCATCGCATCTGGATTCTTTTGGAAGAACTCTAAAACTTCACGCTCTTGGCCTGGGAACTGCTGAACACGTTGCATAAGCGCTCTATTCACTTCATCTTGCGTGATCTCAATTTTATTTGAATTACCAACTTCAGCTAAGACAAGACCAGTGCGCACTCGGCGTTGTGCTATCTCAAGATATTCGGCTCTTAGCTCGTCTTCGCTCTCATCAAGATCTTCGATTTTCTTTTCTTGGCCAGCAAGCTCATGCTCAAATTGATGCCAAATTTGATTGAATTCCATTTCAACCATTGACGGTGGCAACTCGAAGCTATGGCTACTATCAAGCGCATCCAACAAAGCTTTTTTCACATGTCCGCGAGAAAGATCGCTGTAATCGCGCTGAATTTGTTCTGAGATAGCTTCTTTAAGCTTCTCTAAACTTTCCAAACCAAGGCTTTCAGCAAAAGCCTCATCAATTTCAGTTTTGCTTGGCGCACTTACTTCATGAATTTTACATGTAAATACGGCTTCTTTACCCGCAAGCGCTTCACTACCATAGTCATCAGGGAATGACACTGTAACATCGAGGTCATCGCCAGCTTTTGAGCCAATAAGCTGATCTTCAAAGCCAGGTATGAACTGACCTGATCCCAAGACAAGATCAAAGCCTTCAGCAGCACCACCATCAAATGCTTCACCATCAATGCGGCCTATGAAGTCAAACTTAACCTGATCACCCGACTCAGCTGCCGCTTTTTTAGCGCGCGGCTTAAAGCTTGTGCGAGATTCTGCAAGGCGCTCAAGAGAGCTGTTAATCTCTTCATCTGTCACTTCAACAACAGGACGCTCAAAGCTCAATTTTGAAAAGTCAGTGAGTTCGATATTCGGAATAACTTCAAATTTCATTTCATAAACAAGGTCAGCTTTACCATTCATAACGTCAGCGGCTTCGCCAACGATAGAAATTTCAGGTTGCATTGCTGGGCGCTCATTACGATCTTGAAGCGCCTGCTGGCTGCTCTCATTTACCAATTGCTGAATCACTTCAGACATAACTTGCTGACCATATGTTTTCTTCATATGCGCGACAGGCACTTTACCAGGACGAAAGCCTTTGATCTGAACTTGATCTTTAATTTCCAACAAACGTGCGTCTACGCGTCCTTCGAGGTCAGCGGCTGTGAAGGTAATCTCAAGAACGCGCGCTAGGCCTTCTGATTTTGTTTCTTTTACTTGCATCGTGTCCTCTCTGATCGACGTCTTCGACGATTTTCCGTATAAATTATCTGAGTAAACTATTCCGAGTAAATTAGTTATATCTTCCTAGGAATTAAATGAGCCTTAAGCCCTGCCCTCTTAGTGGTGCGGGCGGAGGGACTTGAACCCCCACGCCAAAGACACTAGAACCTAAATCTAGCGCGTCTACCAATTCCGCCACGCCCGCATCATGCTAAGATCGACTTATTAAAATTTCGTAAGCGGCTCTATAGCAGTCAAAATAAATAAATGCCAGTCCCTTTCACAAAATCAATTCACAACTGTTTGCGCCTCTTCACCCAAAGCCAGGCATTCTATATTTTTTCCATCCGTTTCGAATAGTGTAATCGAGCAATTATCAGGCATAAACCCAACGACAGCATCGTTTTTTTGCGTTTTGCCATAAACAACGTTAATTGCAATGAAATGTGAAAAAATCACCACAAACTCATGTCCATTTTGCTCTTTGACAACATCTAAAACACCATCTTGCCAGGCATTAAAGTCGATTGAACCGCTTTCAGGATCATTTTTAAGTTCGTCCCAGCTTCCTTGCATCACACGGCGAAGCCAATGAGTGCGTGCTGACAGGTCCTCGGTTGGAGAAGGCAATTCACGAACGCGCGGCTCAATAATGGGTTGCACTCCCCATTTTTCTGCCAAGGGTTGAGCTGTTTGCCGACAACGAAGAAGTGGGCTGGTAATGATCCGCGCCGGAGACACACCAACCAGCGCCTCAATTGGCGCAATCGCCCCTTGGGCCTGGGCTTGACCAAGAGCATCTAAGCCAGGATCATGGGAACCATCCCAGCCAGCCGCCGCTTTGCCATGGCGTACCATTAATATTTTTGTCATCGTGCAACACTCCTTTTCATAAACCTATGACACATCAATAGGCTCAAATAGATTGACATTGTTAGCACCCGGAGAAACCTTCCCTTCGCGACCAACAAACTCTTCGCTCAGCATAGCATCGAGCCAACCCTGTCTATCTTCAACATGGGCAATGAAGCGCTCTTGATTGGCTTTTAAACGCCCGATAACAAGCCCCACTCTTGGTTTGCCTGCTGGGTGAATAACCGAATAAGTTTCAATAACGCCTTCGCCTTGTGGCTGCTCAGCAACTTTGACCTTTGGCATGGCATCAATACGTGCTTGCAATCCTGGGCTATCTGCGGCAACCCATGCCCCCTCAACTGGGGTTGTTGAATAAAGGCCAATACCGTGCTTGGTCAGATACCAGCCATTAGCTGTGCACATTCCTTTTTTACCTGGATTATCGCGAAGCTTCTTAATCATGGTCGCCACAGATAAAAGCGCATAAGCATTTCCCGCCCCGCCAAAATAAGGCAAGCCGCCGGTAACTGTCAGGCCACGCGGATCATCTTCCGCCAATCCCATTTCCCGACAAGCCACCTCAACCGCAACCGGAAAACAAGAGTAAAGATCGATAAAATCAATATCATCAAGCGACCAACCGGCCGTCTCTAGCGCGAGCTCGCTCATCCCTTTAATGGCATAAGACCGATGTAAATCGGCGCGTTCAGAAACAAACCATGTTTCATTTGCATCAACGCTTGCATGCAAATAAACCCACCGGCTTTCATCAATACCCAAACGCCGCGCCTCACCAACAGAGGTTAAAATAATGGCGGCAGCCTGATCGACCTGAATAACGGAATTCATATATTTAGGATAAGGAAAGCCAACCCATCGATTCGCTTCGTTCACTGTCTTAATTTCATCCGGTGTCCGCGCAATTGGGAACCAGCTATGCGGATGCTGTGCGGCGACATCGGTGAAACGAGACATAAGTTCGGCCATGGATGTCATATGTGTCTCAATATCGCGGCCGAGAGACACTCGATGGGCGTTTTCTAGCAAAGGGTATGTATTGACAGGAAAGGACATGCCATGGGCCGCCTCAATATCGGTTACTCCCCGTTTATCAACGCCATATCCAGTCAAGGGCCCATCTGGATCATCATTCCAGTCTGACTTATCTGCACCAGCAGCAACAGAGCGCATAATACTTGCCAGCCCCTCGCCTCCAACAAGAAGCGACGACTTGATCTCGCCCGCATGAATCCGCTTGGCAAGATCTCCAATCATAAATTGAGGGGTATTACCACCTGTTGGCGCATAAAAACTATTTGAAACCGTCATTCCTAAACGCTTAGCCACACTCAGACCTGGATTAGGATATTTACCAAAGGGCATACTGCTTGCCTCTGGTGAATCCGTGATAAAGCGCAACCCAGCAACACTATCAATATTGCTTATTAAGTGCTCAGAAGCACTATGGTCACCGACCGCATCATGAACAGCACCAACCGCCGCCTTCACCAACAAGTCCAAAGGAGACATAGCCTTAGTGACATCTTTCTCTTTTTGAACAACAAGATCTGCCCCGATGATAATAGGTGTATTTTCTTCAATCATTAATTTTGCTCCAACCCCACAGATAATAAGGCAATAGATTTAAAGTCATAAAAACAGCAAGGCAAGCGTTCAACATACAGAAAGTGCATATATTTTAATCACTATGATTAAATTTTAGGCAAATATGGCCCATACTCAAACTTCACCACAAGAGAGCGCAAGCGAGCGACCCCCATCACAGCCAGCACCTTTCCAAATTAGCTATTAAAAACATCGTCCTATCATTGGGATACATCCCCGAAAAGCCAAATGTGATGACTTTCTAAAAAAACCACAAATCCGAATATTTGGCACGGTTTCTGTATAACATGAGCAAGTTCGATAGCCGCGTAACTCCGAAAATACATAAGCTGTTCCAAACGATATAGATCATGAATAGACTGATCATAAATGCACAGGGAGAATGACTGTCATGAAAAAAATAGAAGCGATAATAAAACCATTTAAATTAGACGAAGTAAAAGATGCGCTTCAAGAAGCCGGGCTTCAAGGGATTACGGTCGTTGAAGCAAAAGGCTTTGGACGACAAAAAGGTCACACAGAACTTTATCGTGGGGCAGAATATGTTGTGGACTTTCTCCCAAAGGTGAAGATTGAGCTTATCGTAACCGACAATATGGTTGATAAGGCAATAGAGGCCATTCAATCATCGGCTCAAACAGGGAGAATTGGCGACGGCAAAATCTTCGTTTCAACGATTGAGCAAGCTATTCGGATCCGCACAGGCGAATCTGGGGACGACGCAATTTAACCATCCTTAATTGGATATTCTTTTAACTTTAACTAAACCCAAACCTTAACGATTTACTGGAGTAAACAATGTCAGACGCTTCATCTATTCTGAAAAAAATCAAAGACGAAGGCATTAACTATGTTGACCTTCGCTTCACGGACCCACGTGGGAAAATGCAACACCTAACACTCGACCAATCATTGGTTGACGAAGATTTCTTTGCCGAAGGCACGATGTTCGATGGTTCATCAATCGCTGGCTGGAAAGCAATTAACGAGTCTGACATGGTTCTCATGCCAGATCCATCTACTGCTGGCATGGATCCTTTTTATGCAGAGCCAACATTAACTATGTTTTGTAGTATTGTTGACCCAGCAACTGGTGAAAACTACAGTCGCGACCCACGCTCAACCGCTTTACGCGCCGAAGCATATTTGAAATCAACCGGCATAGGCGACACAGTCTATGTTGGACCAGAAGCTGAGTTTTTCTTATTTGATGATGTTCGTTTCTCAACTGAGCCATATAGCATGGGTTATGTTCTTGACAGCGTTGAGCTTCCATCAAATAGCGCAACCGAATATGAGCCAGGTAACCTTGGTCACCGCCCACGCATGAAAGGCGGCTATTTCCCAGTCAATCCAATTGATAGCGGACAAGATATCCGTGGTGAAATGCTCAGTGTGATGCGTGAAATTGGCCTCGAAGTTGAGAAACACCACCACGAAGTAGCCTCAGCGCAACATGAACTTGGTCTTAAATTTGGCACGCTCACGAGCATGGGTGATGCTTTGCAAATGTATAAATATGTGATCCACAATGTGGCGCATGCTTATGGCAAAACAGCCACATTTATGCCTAAACCTGTTCAAGGTGATAACGGCTCTGGTATGCACGTCCACCAGTCAATCTGGAAAGATGGTAAACCACTTTTTGCTGGCGATAAATATGCCGGTCTTTCACAAGACTGTCTTTACTACATTGGCGGTATCATTAAACACGCACGTGCAATTAATGCTCTGACCAATCCGTCAACAAATTCATACAAGCGCCTAATTCCTGGCTTTGAAGCACCTGTCTTGCTTGCTTATTCTGCACGCAACCGCTCAGCGTCTTGTCGTATTCCTTACGGCACATCGCCAAAAGCCAAGCGCGTTGAAATCCGCTTCCCAGACCCAACTGCAAACCCATATCTTGGCTTCACAGCAATGCTTATGGCTGGTTTGGACGGTATCGAGAACAAGATTGATCCAGGCCCCTCAATGGATAAAGACCTTTATGAATTGCCACCAGAAGAGCTTAAAAACATCCCACAAGTTTGTGGTTCACTTCGTGAAGCACTAGAAGCCCTTGATGGAGACCGTGAGTTCTTGAAAAAAGGCGGCGTGATGGATGACGATCAGATTGATGCATATCTAGAACTTAAATGGGAAGAAGTGTATCGCTTCGAGCATGCACCACACCCTGTTGAGTTTGACATGTATTACAGCGTCTAATTTAACAATAGTCTGAATTGAAAAGGCCGGGCATTGCCCGGCCTTTTTTAATACATAATCAGATAACGTTAAAATTTAATACATAATCAGATGACACTAAAAAAAATTACTGGTTTTGCCAGTGTGCATTATAGCGTTTTGCCGATTCAGCCTCACTCGCCTGATATTTTCTAAAGGCAGAAAATACACCCATAGATAAATCCGGCACCTTACCGTCAGCAATTTCCATAATTTTCAAACAAAACCAACCTTGCTGTCCCCAACCATTGAGGGCGGCAACGATGCGAAATGGTGAATTAAGCCCCAACCAACCTGGACCAATCTCGAGTTGTTTTTCCAGAGCCGGCATTGCACTCATGCGACCATCAATGAGTTTGCGCGCCACATCAGGATCCGAACAAAAAGGACGCCCCACACCGATCATATCGCAAACTTTAGCGGCCAGCGCCGCATCCATACCCTCGCGCGTCCGAAAGCCGCCCGTAACCATCATTGGTTTTTTCATAACCGCACGGATATCGCGCGCATAATCCAAGAAATAGGCTTCACGCGCCACTGTGCTTTCGCGACGAACTTCTGCACGTTTTGGGTTAATGGTTAAATTATCTAATCCAACAAGTTTGGGTTGTTCATATGTACCGCCTGACACTTCCAGCAGGTCAATTTTTTCTTTGTTCAACCAAGCGGCAACCTGAATAGCATCTTCATGGGTAAAGCCACCGCGCTGAAAATCTGCAGAATTTAACTTAACAGATACGGGAAAGTCATTGCCAACTGCGGCGCGCACTGCACGAACAGTTTCTAACAATAAACGTGCACGGTTTTCTAGAGAACCACCCCACTCGTCCGTTCGGTTATTCACGTCAGGAGATAGAAACTCAGAAATGAGATATCCATGTGCAGCGTGAATTTGAACACCCGTAAAACCTGTTTCGCGCGCAATCTTGGCTGCATGCGCAAAGCGTTTAATAACATCGAGAATTTCTTTTCCTGTTAATGCGCGGGGCGTACCAAATTGCGCGCCCGGCATTTTGAGGCCAATATTAGACGGCCCAACAGGTTCAGGCGCAACAGCTGCCGGTGTCTGGCGACCTGCATGGCTAATCTGCATCCACAAATGTGTTCCATCACGAGTGCCTGCTTTAGCCCATGCACGAAGCGCATCTTTTTGGGCTTTTGACTGACGTCCCTCAATTACAACATTGCCGGGACGCTCCAGATAACGATGATCGACTTGAACATTACCCGTGAGCAAAATGCCGGCGCCCCCTTTTGCCCATCGCCCATAAAGCTCAGCATGTTTTTCTGTTGCTTGGTTCGAGGGAGAGGCAAGACCTTCTGTCATTGCCGCCTTGCATATTCGATTGGGAACAGACACACCACAAGGCAATTTCAAAGTCGAAGAAACCGTAATTTTAGCCACAAAAAACTCCTACACCATTATTACGCTAAGAATATCATATTAATATCTAGTCTTTTGGTTAAAATAGCCAGTGATTCGTTACATTAAGAGGGATTATTTCCGACCTTACGGTGGTCTAATTTCTAAAAAGTTAAAAAGGGATCATGGCTTGAACTTATTTCAAGCCATGGACTTAATGGAGGGACTATGGCGCGCGGTAAAGGCAAAAAAGATATGAGCACGGACGATTTATTTGGTTCCGAAAGTGCATCCGCGCCTGCAAAAAAACCAGCAACAAAACCTGCGACAAAGTCCTCCAAAGCCAAAACAGAATCAGCGGCACAAGTCAAAAAAGCAAGCAACCCCGAAGAAGAGGCGCCTAGTTCCGTTAAAGGGAACTATACAGCCAAAGACATTGAGGTGCTTGAAGGCCTAGAGCCTGTGCGTCGTCGCCCAGGTATGTATATTGGCGGAACCGACCAACGCGCCCTCCACCATTTATTCGCTGAAGTCATCGACAATTCAATGGATGAAGCCGTTGCAGGTCACGCGACATTTATTGAAATTCACTTGGAGCCAGATAATTGGCTAAGCATCCGAGACAATGGTCGCGGTATTCCCGTTGACCCCCATCCGCGATACAAAGACAAATCAGCACTCGAAGTCATTATGACGACTCTTCATGCCGGTGGTAAGTTTGGTGGAGCAGCTTATGAAACATCCGGCGGCCTTCACGGTGTCGGCGTTTCTGTTGTAAATGCACTTTCGGATCAGTTATTTGTTCAAGTGGCACGCGATAAAAAACTCTATGAACAAGAGTTCTCGCGCGGCATCCCAAAAGGGAAAATCAAAACACTTGGAGACGCCAAAAATCAACGCGGTACGCTGGTCCGCTTTCATCCTGATGCAGAGATTTTTGGGACCAAAGCTGCCTTTGAACCCCAACGTTTATTTGCCATGGCTAAAGCCAAAGCCTATTTATTTGGTGGCGTTGAGATTCGCTGGAATTGTGCCGCAGATCTTTTAACCGATGGCGGCTTAACTCCCGAACATACGGTTTTAAAGTTCCCAAATGGTTTGAGCGATTATTTACAAGAACAAATTGGCTCGCATCCCGTTGTCACACCCATTCCTTTTTCAGGCAAAGTAACAAAGCCAGGGGGACACGGTTCAGTTGAATGGGCCGTCAGTTGGGTCGGCGGCGTTGACGGCGTTTCAACCTCTTATTGTAATACTGTTCCCACAGCCGAGGGCGGAACCCATGAACAAGGAATTCGCAATGCCCTTACTAAGGGATTGAAAGCTTATGGCGATCTTGCGAATGTCAAAAAAGCCTCTCTCATCACAGCTGATGATGTGATGGGTACGGCTTTATCGCTCGTCTCTGTTTTTATTCGTGAACCCGAGTTTCAAGGCCAGACAAAAGATAAATTGGCCTCACCCGAAGCCACGCGCATTGTCGAACAAACGGTAAGGGATCATTTCGAACACTGGTTATCAAATGCACCACAAGATGCGTCAAAGCTTCTGGATTGGGTCATTGATCGCGCCGAAGAACGAATGAAGCGTCGCCAAGAACGTGACGTCAGCCGCAAATCAGCAACCCGCAAACTTCGGCTTCCAGGCAAACTATCTGATTGCTCTCAGAACAATGCAAAAGGCGCTGAGCTTTTTATTGTTGAGGGCGATAGCGCCGGCGGGTCTGCCAAACAAGCACGCAACAGAAGCAACCAAGCAATTTTGCCTTTGCGCGGTAAAATTTTAAATGTTGCCAATGCGACAGGCAGTAAGATTCAGCAAAATCAGCAATTAGCCGACCTGGTCTTAGCGCTTGGTTGCGGCATTGGTGCTTCTTATAAAGAAGACCGACTACGTTATGAAAAAATCATTATCATGACAGATGCCGATGTCGATGGCGCCCACATCGCCTCTTTATTAATCACATTCTTCCATGAAGAGATTCCAGAACTCATCAAAAACAATCATTTATATTTAGCGGTTCCCCCGCTTTATCGTCTTAGCCAAGGCGGTAAAACCATTTATGTTCGTGATGACGAGGAACGCGAGCGCGTTTTAAAAACAGAATTCCGCGCAAATGCAAAAGTTGACGTTAGCCGCTTTAAAGGGCTCGGTGAAATGATGCCGGCTCAGTTAAAAGAGACAACAATGTTTCCAGGCAAGAGAACACTTATGCAAGTCGTCATCCCAGAAGGTGAGCAAAAGGCAACAGCAGATAGCGTGCAACGGCTTATGGGCAATAAACCTGAGCTCCGCTTTCAGTTCATTCAAGAAAATGCTGCATTTGCTGAAGGCTTAGACATATAGTCAGTTGCGATTGACTTTTGCGCCACCACGCCTATGCTCACAACGTTCGCAGGCTGGGCCGTTACGGCCTAGAATTGAATGTCTCAGGCGTATCATAGAAAGTATTGGTTTAACACCACATTACGATTGCTACACTTAAGGCGAATTAAAATCATGAAAATGATTTTCAAAATGAAATAAGCAATCCGTATGTTACGAATTGCATAACGGCAAAGTAAATATAAATGACATTTGACGACCTAAATCTGGCGCCTGAAATTATGCGCGCTATTAACGACGTTGGCTACACAACCCCAACACCAATCCAATCCCAAGCCATCCCAGAAGTGATTAATGGACGAGACGTTCTCGGCATCGCACAAACAGGAACAGGCAAAACCGCATCCTTTACCTTACCGATGATCCATCGCCTTATGAAAGGGCGTGCGAAAGCACGCATGCCACGCACACTGATTTTGGAGCCAACGCGTGAGCTCGCCTCGCAAGTGGCCGAAAATTTTGACCTCTATGGCAAATATACAAAACTCTCGAAAGCATTATTGATTGGCGGCATGGCTTTTGGTGACCAAGAAAAAGCAATTGAGCGCGGCGCCGATGTTTTAATCGCAACACCAGGACGCTTGCTTGATCATGTCGAGCGCGGCAAAGTCATGCTTCGTGGGGTTGATATTTTAGTTATCGATGAAGCTGATCGTATGCTGGACATGGGATTTATTCCAGATATTGAACGCATCGTTAAATTGCTCCCTTTCACACGTCAAACGCTTTTCTTTTCAGCCACGATGCCACCCGAAATTACACGTTTGTCGGATCAGTTTTTACAGGCTCCCATTCGTATTGAAGTTGCCCGTGCCTCATCAACAAGCGACACCGTGGCCCAGCACACGATAAATGTGGGCAGTAAATTAAAACGCGAAGCATTGCGAAGCATGTTTCAAACCGAAGATATTCAAAATGCAATCATCTTTTGTAATCGCAAACGTGACATTGGCACTTTAGTAACCTCGCTTAAGCGCCATGGCTTTGATGCCTGTGCCCTTCATGGCGATATGGATCAACATTCCCGACTGCGCACCCTTGATATGTTTCGGAATGGCGAAACAAAATATCTAATTGCCAGTGATGTTGCGGCCCGCGGACTCGATATTCCAGAGGTTAGCCATGTTTTTAACTTTGACGTCCCAATACATGCAGAAGACTATGTGCACCGCATTGGCCGGACTGGTCGTGCCGGGCGCTCGGGCCGTGCTTTTACGATTGTCACACCTGAGGACAACAAATATTGGAATGCTATTCTCTCACTAACAGAAAAACCAGTCGTAGAATATAAAATTGAAGGGCTTGGCCTTAGTGACAAAGAGGCAAGCGCCACACCAAAAGCCAAACCTCAGAAAAACACGAAAGCTGATTCTAAACCGGAAAAGAAAGGCGCTCAACGCCGCGGTCTTTTAGCAAAGGGAAGCCCAACAATCGCAAAAGATCAGGAGACCCCATCAAACACGGAGAGCCTTGAAGAAAAATCTGACCAAGTTGCTCAAGACGATGACATGGCCAAGCCAAAAAGACCAAGGCGGGCAAAAAAAGTCGTGACGCCTCCGATAGATGTAACCACGAGTGATGATAATCATTCAGCCGAAAAAACCGACACTCCCAATGAAGATAGCTCAAATGATATAGGCAAAGATGCCTTTGACGGGGCAATGCCCGCGTTTCTCAAAATTGATCCCAGATCATAAAAACACTCTGGTTTGCGTAGGATAATCATCTTACGCCAAAGAAAAAAAGTTAACTTATAAAAAAGGGCAGCTCTTGAGCTGCCCTTTTCATTTCACAAAAACCTTTATCTTTAGGCCTTTAACATACCGTTCAACATTTTGCGGATTTGAGCGCCATAAGGTGGGCGCAACATTCCAGCAACTTTCTCGACCGATGTTTGACGGAAAACTGTTTTTGCATGTGAGAAATTCACAAAACCTTCGCGTCCATGATAAGCACCGGTTCCAGATGGGCCAACACCGCCAAAGGGGGCATCATCTTGCATGATGTGCGTAATCACATCATTCACAGCAACGCCACCTGAAGTCGTGCGCGAGACGACTTTGTTTTCTTCCTGAGCGTCTTCACCAAAATAGTAAAGCCCCAAAGGACGATCATGATCGTTCACATATTTAATTGCATCATCAACATTTTCATATGACTTAACAGGTAGAATTGGACCAAAGATTTCTTCCTGCATCACTTTCATATCTTCTGTTGGATCCACAATAATTGTCGGTGGCACTTTAAAATAAGGCTGCTGAGAAAAGTCTTCATTTGCTGGGTTGATCTCAATGACTCGCGCACCCTTGGCACGTGCATCATCAATGTAGCCCGTTAAACGGTCAAAGTGACGTTGATTAATAATAGATGTGTAATCTGTATTATCTTTTAACGTCGGGAACATTGTCTCAACAGATGCCGTGGCTTCGCTGACAAAGCTCTCTAATTTTCCTTTTGGTACCATCACATAATCAGGTGCCAAACAAATTTGACCAGCGTTCAGCGTTTTCCCTGTCATAACACGTGCAGCTGTTTTCTTCATATCCGCAGAGTCAGATACAATAACAGGTGACTTGCCACCCAGCTCAAGTGTTACAGGCACAAGGTTTTCTGCCGCTGCCCGCATAATATGGCTGGCAATACCGGTGGCACCTGTAAACAAGAGGTGATCAAATGGCATGCGCGAGAAAACGGCTCCCGTTTCAGGTCCACCCAAAACAACAACAGCTTCATCTTCTTTGAAATATTTAGAAATCAAATCTTTCATAAGCAAAGAACAATGCGGTGTGAACTCAGAAGGCTTTATGATCGTGCGGTTACCAGCTGCAAAAATGCTACCCATCGGACCAAAAGCCAAATTAAACGGGAAATTCCATGGCACCACATTGCCAACACATCCAAGAGCTTGATATTCAACACGCGTACGCGCGCCAAAAACTCCGAGCGGAAACATAGAGTGACGCTTTGATGCCCGCATCCATTTTTTTACATTTTTACGCGCATATTTGAGGGCTCCCAATGTGCCGCCAACATCAGTTGCCAATGAACCTTCAGGTGAACGACTTCCAAAGTCATCGTTTAGGGCTTCAACAATTGCGTCTTTGTTTTCAATTAAAAGTGCAATGCATTTATTAATTAATTCAATACGGCGCTCAGCTGGCATTGGGCCATCATTAATATGGGCTTGTTTTTGTAGCTCAACCAAACGACGAATTTCTTTTTCTGGCGTATCTTTGGTTTCTGCTATTTTACGTTGAACACTCATTCGGTACTCCCTATTAAAACAACCTATAGTTAATCAAATCTTTTGATAGATGCCAATAGCTCTTTATCTTTATACAAAAAAAGATATGCTCAAGTCTCTCTTATGGAATTTTAAAGGACGCAAGACATGGAAAAAGATTTAGACGGCATGCTTTTAAGCATTAATAACTCCGTTGCCACACTCACATTTAATGATCCAGCAACATTAAATGCAATTTCCATGAAAATCCTAACGGCATTCAAGGCAGCATTAGATATTGTCGAAAACCCAGAAAATAATGTCAGGTGCCTCATTTTAACAGGCGCAGGACGCGGCTTTAGCGCGGGTGCCAATATTGCCGGCGGCGACGATAGTGCGACACCGCGCGACCCCAAAGCACCGATTGACGCGGGCGCTGTCTTAGAAACACATTATCATCCGTTAATGCGTCGCTTAAGAAATTTACATTGCCCAATTGTGACCGCCGTTAATGGTGCCGCCGCAGGAGTGGGTATGAGTTTTGCCCTTATGGGCGACATGGTTCTTGCCTCAAAATCTTCATTTTTTCTTCAGGCTTTTCGCCGCATCGGCCTTGTGCCAGATGGGGGCGCAACCTGGCTTCTGCCCCGCCTAATTGGCATGGCGCGCGCCAAAGAGCTTGCGATTATGGGAGATCGACTTCCCGCAGAGAAAGCCCTTGAATGGGGGCTAATTAACCGTGTCTGCGAAGATGACCAGCTCATGAATGACGCGGTTGCTTTGGCGACTGATTTAGCTCAAGGGCCGATTGCGCTCAGGCTAATCCGCGACGTCATGACAGCGAGCATTA
>ENA-OUOG01000497-OUOG01000497.1-marine-metagenome-genome-assembly--contig:-NODE-497-length-51988-cov-8.135424_pt1 | contig 51988 bp, 49 predicted proteins | sample MGYA00248635_ERZ508505 | MGnify/ENA primary metagenome ERZ508505 (study PRJEB26176, sample SAMN06267871) | marine metagenome | isolation source: Saanich Inlet, British Columbia, Canada | place: Pacific...
TTACTTCAGCAAGTTCATTGACTTCAAATACAGTTTTATTTCCAAGTCAGAAACCCCTTTTCCATATCCCTTAAATATACGAACAACCTCAAACTTTTCATCAACCAATATCAGTTGAGGAAACTCATTCACATTATGATAAGGTTTCATTTTCTTAATATCCATTTGAAATGTATTATAGCCTCTATCTTTTAGGTACCTTTGTACATAAAACTCTTTATCGTAAGGGTTAATTCCTAATATTATTAGTTTCTTATCATCAATTTCTTCTTGCAAATTTTTCATAAATGGCATCATTTTTAGACATGGTGAGCAGCCTAAATACCAATAATCCAAAAGAAAGAACTTTACATCAAAATCCGTAAGAAAAGAATCTTTTTGTAAAAAAACTGTATCCTTACTATACTTCCTTTCATCTTCACTATATTTATCCTTACTAGAATATTCTTTTTTGTGAAAACCACGTAAATTGTGAACTTCATTAATACTGTCAAAACAATTTTGTGAAAAATACTCAATTTCAAAACTCGAATACGCGTCAGGTCTATCTAGGTTCTTGTTTTGTAAAATAACTTTAAAGACTCGATAGTCCTTTTTAGTGAAATATAAAAGTCTTTCATCTTTCCACTTTCTATCTATTTGACTCAAAACTACCGTATCCATGTACTCTGACACTAGTTTAGGTAGAGTATACGCCAATATAGAAAAATCATTTTTGCTCTTCGTGGGTATACAATTAAGCGAATAAAATCGGCTAGAACTGTGTCGACGATCAAAGTTAAATGGTTTTACATTCTCTCTAATCAACGTGTCTCCCAATAAATTTATAAAGTAATACTTTTCTGGACGATAACTCTCTAATCCTCCGTACTCATCTGATTTGACAAAGTGAAAAGAATCCGGATTTTTATTATAAAACATAAAACCATAGGCAGACCTACTAGTGTCATCAGTAAACCCGTCTACAGCCTTATGAGTTATGAAAATTGTAGAATCCCCATATTCTGTTATGCTATTGTTTTCAACCTTTAATTTACTATAGTACTGCATAGCACTTTGACCTATCGATAAAGAAACACAACAACAAAACAAACTCAGAAAAAGGACCCTTAATTTCACTTAAAATAATTTTAGAGTCTTCCCAAAAGATAACCAGCAATTGCAGTGAAAACACCAGACCATACTCCTCCAATACCTCCGCCGCCATCAATAATCTCTTTAGTACAGGTGCCTCCTTCTCCATTCGGTTGGCAATCTGTACAATCTCCCCTTCTAGGTAAACATCCGTTGCAATTTCTAGAAGAACAAGTTACTTTTTTTCTGAGTCCGCCATTTTGAACATCTGGAATAAAGTCTAAACCATCTAACTCGACTGGAAGAGAACTAGAAAAATAAGTAGTATCCCCAGAAATTTCAGTTATTTGATAATCATAAACATATGAATACCCATAGGTCCCCTCGTCAATAATGTCTTGAGCAATTAATGCTCCTGAAATGTGGCCGTTCTCAATTGCAATATCATTTATTTCAGTATTAAAATCACTAAAAGAAACTGTAGCCGTAGGGACTCCACTCTGCATTACACCCAAAACAGTATTAGTATTGATAGAATAATGATCAGTATTGCTGGAATAATGATCCTCGTTTGTAGTTACATCATCAATAGATGTCAACTCATTACAAGCTGTAATACCTGTGGCAACAACCACCAAAATAAAAATAATTTTTTTCATAAAATTTAAAAATAATAAAATAGCGCCAACTCTACAAGCTTTTCGGCATCCGCTTTCATAATCTCAATCTTACTTGTCTAGAATTGATGGGATAAAGATTTTTCATTTAGCAAATATGTTGATATTTTCTTATAATAAGAATCTTTTAATAAGTAGGCATAAAACGCTCATTTCCAGAGCATAAATGATCCACAAAAGTGGATGTCACTACAGCTCTGAAAAGTACCCTAAGCACTCTCCAACTCAAAAACAGAGATCTCTGGTAGGAAACCTACACGGCCTGGATAGCCTAAATAACCAAAACCACGGTTTACGTATAAATACTGGCCATTTTCTTCGTACAAATCTGCCCACTCTGGATATTGGTATTTTACAGGACTCCACTTGTAGTACTTGGTATCTATGCCAAACTGCATACCATGTGTATGCCCCGCAAACATAGCATCTATACTAGGGTACTCCTTAAGCACTTCTGCTCTCCAATGACTCGGATCGTGAGATAACAGTAGTTTATTTTCTATATCTACTGCTCCTGCATACGCTTTGCTCAAGCTACCATACTTAGGAAAACGCCGGTGAGCACTCCAGTTTTCTACCCCCAATATGGCTAACTTCTCACCTTCTTTTTCTATAACCCTACTTTCATTCATCAACAGGTCCCAGCCCATTTCTGCGTGATACTCTTTGAGTCTTTGTAAGTTTTGTTCTTTGGTCAATCCATTCTTATCTGGCCACTGGGCATAATCGCCATAATCGTGATTACCCAACACCGAATACACACCATGTTCTGCTTCTAGTTTATTGAAAATCTCTTTAAACCCATCAAACTCTGCACTGGTACTATTTACTAAATCCCCCGTAAAAAATATTGCATCTGGCTTTTGATCCAGAATCATCTGTATGCCTCTACGAACGCCATCCTTGCTCCAAAAACTGCCTGAGTGCACATCAGAAATCTGAACTATTTTAAACCCTTGGAATGCCGCTGGAAGATTTTTAAGTTTTAAGGTCTTACGGTGTACTTGATAATTATGTGCCCCGCGAGCTATCCCATATACCATAGTACCAAAAAGTGACCCTGCGGCCAATGCTCCTGTGGTAACGATAAACTCTGAGCGACTGATCGTTTTCACACCAGACTCTAATTTAAACCCACCGCTAGAGTACTTCACTAGACGCACTATATCATCTACTACCATAAACACTAGCCAAGCAAACTTGGCTATAAAAATCCCAAAGAGAATACTGGAAGACCACATCATGACCCTACTCTTCGATGGATTTGGTGACCATGCGATGGTGGCTATGATCAGTCCAACTAAAATAAGCGGAATAGCCCAATACACTATATTCAGTAGCGTAGAGTAGCTTGGCATCCATCTTCGAACAAGCAACTTATACCCCTGAAAAACGTAAATATCGATAGCTAAAAAAACAGCAAAAAATATTCCTAAAGATAGAATTCTAGACATTGATTTTAGTTATTAAACAACCGCAATATTCATTGGTTTTCAGAAGATATACTTATAAAAAAGTAACTCTTGGATGTAAGGTCGTTATACATCGGCTAACATTTCGGATATTTGTACGTTATACGTATACCATGGGGATAGAGGACCAGATACAGCAAAAAGAATTTGCCAGCTTAGCAGAGAAAACGATCGTAAACATATCCTACACCAATAGCTATTTAGCTGGTGTATTAAATACCGCACTTAAACCATACAAAATATCTCTGCAGCAGTTTAACGTGCTCCGCATCCTTCAAGGACAGCATTCAAAACCGATATCTGTCAATGAAATAGCAAGCCGTATGGTAGACAAAATGTCTAACGCATCTCGATTAGTAGATAAGCTGTGTACCAAGGGCTGTGTAGTGAGAAGTACCTGCAGTTATGACAAACGTCAACTGGATGTGACTATAAATGAACGAGGTAAACAGTTGCTAATTGAGCTTAATGCGCTCATTGGTGACATTATATCTGAACACAATCACCTAACTAAGGAAGAGTTTGAAACGCTGAACTCTCTTTTGGATAAACTACGAAAAGAACTGTAGTCAACCGCTACTCTTCAACTACTAGCTCTGCAACCTCTTTATTCGCCACACTAAAATAGCCTAATCCACCATTGCTAATATTGTTATTTGGGTTAGCTGGAGGAGGGTCAAATGGCGTTCCACTTCTATTTTGCTGGGCATTGAGATCTGCTCTAAACTTATAATACTCTTCTGTAACCACAAACTGCTCTACACGAATAGTATCTCCTTCGTTCACATCAAAAAGAATAGGTCTAGGCAAATTATTACGCTCTAGCTCTCCTGGGATATCATTTACATTAAAATTAGAATTAAGCAATGAAACGGAACCAAAACCATCATCATCTAAGTCTGTAGATTTCAATGTATCATTTCTATAGGTCTTAAAAATATAAAAATTATTCTTCGTTGAGTCTGACTGCCCCTGTAAGAACACATAATTTCCGCTTTGGAAAAAGCTCACATCTGGAGGCAAAAAGAAAGACAATAACTGATCGATAGGAAACGCATTTTGCAATTCTTCTGTAGCAGTATAGACCTGGCCGTTATACGCTACATTCAGCTCGTATGAACGGCCTACTATACACTGATGGCTATCCATAGACACATACATTCCTGTATCTGTATAGTTTAAAAATACCGTATCTCCTCCTAACTCGGTAATAAAAACGGATGCAGAAGACACATAATCTACACTATCTTGGTCAAAGTACGGTTGGTTTAATGAGAGTCTTACCTTCCAAAGGTCTTTTACATTATAGATCTCACTCTCTATTACGATGCGAGTCTCCTCAGAGGGTATCTCTATATCCACTATTTTCTCGCAAGCGGTAAAGACAAACGCGGCAAATAGGATTGCAATTATTTTTTTCATTTTTGAGTCTTAATTAAAATTCGAAATTCCACGTAACGGCAGGTATTATCTTGAACAGCGTGGTTTGGAAAGCTCCTGTATTTCCTACTTGTGCATTGGGGAACTTTTCTAAGTCCGTATCACGTATTTCTCTAAAGTACAATGCATATGGGTTTTCTCTATTGTATAAATTGTATATAGAGAAGTTCCAGTTGCTTTTTAGTCGTTTATTGGGCTTTTCTTTACCCTTGAGTGTAACTCCTATATCTGCTCTATGATAAGCAGGTAGTCTAAAGTTATTTCGCTCTTGGCTATTGTAATTTGTCTGCCACTCTCCATCATAGAAGTACTTACTTACAGGAGTAGTAAGTGGCTGTCCACTGGCAAATACAAATGAAGCAGTGGCTAATAGTCTCTTGCTAAACTTCTGGGTGAACACCACAGAAAGATTATGCCTTCTATCAAAACCTGCGACGTATGGATTATCCCCACTTATACCATTGATTTGACGCATCGTTTTAGCCCAAGTGTAGGATATGAATCCAGAAGACCTCCCTTCGGTTTTAGCCACATAAAACTCTGCTCCATAGGCCCATCCATCTCCAGTAAGTAGCTCACCATCTAGATTTTCATTGAAGGCAAGGGCTGCGTTGTCTCTATAGTCTATCTGGTTATCCATCCACTTATAGTAGATTTCTGCAGAAGTTTCTAGTCCTAAATCAAAGTTTTTGAATAGTCCGATAGCCACCTGATCTGCACGCTGTGGTTTTATGTTTTTATTCGCACTAAACCACTGGTCTGTAGGAAAAGAAGACGCGGTATTAGTAGCTTGCTGCACATACTGAAAAGTCCTATTGTACGACCCTTTAAGCGCCATCGTAGTAGTTAGGTTGTAGCTTATAGATGCTCTCGGCTCTAAGCCAGCGTATGTGTTGTATATTTCACTAGCTCCAAAAGAGTCTCGTACTGTGAGTTCTGCTATAGGCTCATTGGTTTCAGGGTTTTTAGTATATGTATACTCAGACCCCCCTATATTACTAAAGGTAGAGAACCTTAGTCCGTATCTAAAGTTTAACCGTGTACTGTGCTTGTACTCATGGTCTACATACCATCCACTTTCTAGTGCTTTTCTTTTTTCTATTTGAATTTCTTCAAAAATGAGTCCAGACTCTTCGTTATTGGGAGCAAAAAGTCCTGGGTTAAACCTGTGATAAATCACCTGTCCACCAAAGTTGAGCTTACTTTTTTGATTCACAAAATTGGTCCAGTCTGACTTAATATAGATGTCATTGATTGACTGGTCTAGACCAAAACTTGCATTATCAGCAAAACTTATGTCCACACCGTAGTTGAAATCACTGTAGACGAGCGATGTATTGACAAACATCTTTTCATTCACTAAGTGGTTCCATCTCAAAGTAGCTGTAGCATTACCCCAGTTTATCCCAAAAAGCTCACTCAATCCAAGCACGTCTCTACCAAAGTATCCACTTACATAGAGTCTATCTTTATCACTTAGCTCATAATTTGCTTTCAGGTTGAGGTCATAGAAGAATAACTTACTGTCTTGTATGTTTTCATCTGGAGCAAATGGCAAGAATATATCTGCATAGCTTCGGCGTCCTGCTATCATAAAACTAGACTTATCCTTTACGATGGGGCCCTCCAGAGTCAGTCTACTTGAAATAGTACCTACCCCGCCAATAGCGGCAAACTTCTTCGCATTACCATCTCTCATTTTTATATCTACAATAGAGGATAATCTGCCTCCGTACTTTGCAGGGATACCGCCTTTGTACACTTCTAAGTCTTTTACAGCATCTCCATTGAACACACTAAAAAACCCAAGAAGGTGTGACGCATTATACACCGTAGCCTCATCTAAAAGTATAAGATTTTGATCTTGAGAACCCCCACGTACATTAAACCCTGAATTCCCCTCACCTGCTGACTGTATCCCCGGTAAAAGTGTAATGGTTTTCAAAATATCTACCTCACCAAAAATGACAGGTATCTCTTTAATCTTAGCTGTCTCCAGTTTAACTACACTTATTTGCTTGTTTTCTACTCTTCTTTCTATTGCTTTAGCACTTACTACGGCTGTACCTATCACATTAGCTGCTTCTCCTAGCTCGACATTTACCGTCTTATTTTCATCTAAAACTACCGTTTTTGTTACATCATCGAAACCGAGATACTTGTAAGTAACCTTATATATTCCTGAATCTAATGTAGTGGAATAAAAGCCATACTCATTGGTAATAGCTCCACCGCCGCCTTCTATTAGTATCGTAGCTCCTAGTAATGTCTCGCCATTAGAAGCGTCCTTTACCCTGCCACTTATGGAGTACTGTTGGGCGAAAAGGGGAAATACAAGCAAAAATCCAAGTGCTGCAGTAAAAAGTCTCATTTATGTTTTTAGATAAAGTGCAAACGTATATAACTATAAAAGGTTCAACAACACCTATCGTCATTTGTGCTGTTAAATAAGATAAAATGACTGTAGATAGACTAACAAAAGAAAGTCACATATTTGCAGCCCACAATGATCGTATACATTCTCTTCATTATCGGATTTTTACTGCTCATCAAAGGAGCAGATTGGTTGGTAGCAGGTTCTGCCTCTATAGCCAAGAAATACAATGTGTCTGACCTAGTCATAGGTCTCACCATCGTAAGTATGGGAACGAGTATGCCTGAGCTTATAATAAACATTCTGGCAAGTACATCAGGCGCTTCTGAAATCGCCATTGGAAATGTAATAGGTTCTAACATTGCTAATGTACTTCTCATTCTAGGTGTAGCTGCAATTATTTTTCCATTGACCATAAAAGAGAGTACGGTTTTTTCTGAAATACCGTATTCTATAATAGCTTTACTCTTGGTGGCTTTTGCTGCCAATGCGCCTATTTTTAACCCAGACTATGAGCTTCTGATTAGTCGTTTAGACGGTACTATTTTTCTGTTTTTCTTTGGACTCTTTATGGTATATATCGTGAAGCTTGCTCGAGAAGGGCGTGCAGACATGGTAGAAGATGCTCCTGACGAGATACTCCCTATGGGGAAGTCTATTCTTTTTGTTTTACTCGGCATGGCTGGTCTTTTTTTAGGTGGAAAGTGGGTGGTAGACGGCGCTGTACAAATAGCCAAAACCTTTGAGCTAAGTGAAAATATGATCGGTCTCACCATAGTGGCCATAGGCACCTCTCTTCCAGAGCTAGTGACTTCAGCGGTAGCAGCTTATAAAAAAAATACAGACATAGCTGTTGCCAATGTGATAGGTTCTAATATCTTTAATCTGCTATGGGTGCTAGGGGTTAGTGCGGTAATTAGTCCTATGACATACTTGCCCGCCATCAATGCAGATATAGTGGTACTTATAGTGGCTACATTCTTCATCATATTTAGTCTGATGACAGGAAAGAAAAAAATGCAAATAGGCAAACCTACGGGTATATTATTTTTAACCGCATATGTAGGTTATCTTGTGTTTGTAGTGATGAGAGGGTAAGTCACCGATAACCAACTCATCTTATCCGTTTGTATCTTTTCCTCTTTGTTAGGTTGAGAAATCTGTACATTTCAATTTATGAAGTACTCCTTATTATTAATTCTATTCATTCACTTTTTACTAATGCTCAGTCTACGGCCTTAGAAGAAAACAACCCTCTGGGGTATACTATTTTCGTACAGGCGGAAAAAGTATAAAGCTGATTAAACTTTAAAACTCTATTTTTGAAAAGCATGCAAAATATTCTAACCCTTATTGCAATTGTCGGCATCTCCTTCTTGGCTTCAGCACAAGACCCCACTTTCACACAAAAGACAGGAAATATAAACCGCTTTAACCCAGCTCTGGTTGGTGCTCATAGCGATTTTGGTCTGCAGGCGAACTACAACAACCAATGGCCGTCATTACCTAATAATCCTCAAAACTATTCTATACTAACCAACTATAATCTTAAAAAAGGATTTGGATTAGGGCTTGATTTGGGTGACGATTTAAGCGGATTAATACAGAACACTTATGTAAAAGTAAACACTAACTACCGCAGAATCTTTGGTGACGTAGAAACGAGTTTCGGTGTAAATCTGGGTTTTAGACAAAATAAAATAAACACAAATGGGCTCCTATTCGAAGATCAGATTGATCCTAGTGCTGGCTTCATAAACCCTACTTCAGAACCCCTTGAATCTGATCCTAAATACTACTTCATACTAGACTTAGGAGGGGCTGCTTATTATAAAGGGTTTTTATTCGGTCTAGCCGCACATCAAGTTAATCGGCCGAATACATCTATCTTTCAAAACACTTACACAAGGCTTCCTGCCAGGTTTGTAGCAAACCTAGGCTATATGCCTCTTTTTAAGGGTGATTTTCAATTAGCAGCTCTTACCACTTTCCAGCAACAACATGCCTTCACCACCCTAGAAAATCAAGTGTTTACTCAGTATACATTTATGAAGCTTGGCTTGGGCCATAGAATACACTTTGGAGAGTACGGAAATACTGACTTCTTCTCTGCCTCTGCAGGTATTCAGTTTGATAAATTTTCTATTGGCTATTCTTACGAAGACACTCCTTTTAAAGACTCGAGGGCGTCTTGGGGAGGCACTCATCAAGCTACGGCTGCTTGGTACATCAAAGGGCTGAATAGGGAAAATGGAATGAGTAGGTTGATAAATGTGATGCTATGACAAGCAACTAGTGGTATATTTGACTGATGAAAAACGTCTTTATAGCTTTATCCCTTCTTTGCTTTCTAGAAACCACCGCCCAAATTGGCACAAGCCAAGCTAATAACAGTAGAATAAGAGCAGGTAATGATGGCACCTTTTTTTATTACCAGCTGTTTACACCACAAGGCTATACAGTACCGATAAGTGAAAATAAGGGAACAATACATTCAGCTAGTATTTGGCTTTCGGCAAAAGATGCTAGTAACACAAAGCACTTATCAGCTGTATACTTAACAGATTTTGGATCAGATTTCACACCTGGCCCAATATCCAACGAACAAAGTAGCACTACTGAGTTTTTTAAAGGCAACATTTACGTAACCGATGTTATTGATATTAATGACCATATAAGAAATCCAAGCAGTCAAATTTCGAGTATATATAACTGGCCAGCAAATGGAAGTCAATCCAGAGGAGAACCTAATATAATTGCTCCTTTTGTAGACCTCAATAACGACAATATCTACCAACCCGAAGACGGAGAATACCCAATTATATATGGAGATATGTGCATATATAGCATATACAATGACGAAGCAAATCAAGGGTTCAGTAAAGGCTCTTCTATGGGTTTAGATATACATCAATACACCTACCAGTTATCGAATGATTTTGCTGGAGACACCTTAGAAAACACCAATTTTATTCGATTTGTGATTGTCAATAGATCAGACAAGGACTATTCTGATTTTAGATTTGGCACCTATGTAAATATGGGTATTGGTAACCCAATAGATGACTATGTAGGCACAGATTCTAATACAAATATGGCGTATGCATACAATGGGGATGATATTGATGAAGGCTTCAATGGTTATAGTTTCAACCCACCAATGCAAGGAGCCATGTTTTTAAATACTAGCTTAGCAAGTAGTACGGCGATTATGCAAAATAACAACCCTGAAGATGGGCTGCCAAGCAATGCTATTGAGTACCTAAACTATCTTGAAGGAAAGTTTAGAGATGGAAGCAATAAGACCAGAACGGGTCAAAACCTCAGTTTTACGTCTCTTTATGACTACTTTGGAAACCTAAACTACGAAGACAACTATTCTGAAGGCCAATTAGGAGAAACCCCTGGAGACCGAAACGTACTGTTAGTTGCTAAGCCAGCATATCTTGGAATGGGAGATACTCTAATTTACGACATGGCATTCCCCTATGCTCGCGTCAATTTTGGTGGAAATACTGGTGCTTATGATTCCCTTATTACCCTTGCAATGCACATTAACAAACGATATAATTCAAGCTACTCTTGGATAGAAAAAGCAGAGGATAACAAGAGGGGTTTATCAGTAAATGAAGAAGTAAGGCAATCATTTTCTATTTACCCTAATCCATCTACGGGACTTTTCACTATAAAGGGATTAAATACAGACAAGTCGAGCGCAGTAACCAACCTAACGGGTCAAACGTTGAAAATCATTGATGCTAACACACAAACGATTGATCTATCAGAATTTGAAACCGGTATATACTTCTTGCAAACTGAAGTAGGTTCTGTAAGATTGATAAAACTATAGAGCCCTATAAATCCATCACCACCTTAAACACTGTTTCACCAACTGCTTTTAGGGTGCTTCTGTGAATGCCGCTCATATTGTCATCATGGGTGTGCCAAAAATCTCCAAAGCCACCTCCAGATGCATCGTACTGGATAATATCTAGCGTGGGAATTCCGCGTATTTGATTCACAAAAACGTGATCGTCTAGTATCTCACCACCGTTGTAATTTACAAAATGATTGGCATGTCCCAATGCAGCAGCCGTGTTCCATACTTGCTTCACGTACGGCTGTGCATACCTCCATGAGTTGCCTTCTATAGCAAAACGAGCATTCTCCGCACCTACCATATCTAAGAGTATCCCAAATCGGGCTACATAGTTTGGCTTATGTGGCGTCTTAGACCAATACTGTGAGCCTAAGCACCACGTAGTAGGTTCACCTCGGCTATCTCCCATATCCTCTGCATCAAAAAACACAATATCTACCCCAGCATCTGGACGCTGTGCCTGTAGCTGACGCGCTATTTCTAAGAGCACACCTACTCCACTAGCACCATCATTGGCGCCATCTGCAGGAGTTGTAGGTCTTTCCTTATCCTGGTCTGCCATCGGACGAGTATCCCAATGGGCGCATAGCAGTATTCGTTTGGTCTGCTCTGGATTTAGGATTCCTATAATATTGTTAATAGCTACATCACCACCTCTTCCTGTAGGCATGCTGCCGTACTGAATAAACGCTGTATCACAAAACTGAGCTAACTTATTTTGGAGGTATAGAGCGGTTCTTCCGTGAGCTCCAGTGCCGGGCACTCTTGGTCCGAAGTCCACTTGATCTTGTACGTACCTGTAGGCACTATCTGCATCAAATTTTACGGTGAAGGGCTTTTTAGTCTCTGTCCTAATTTCATCTGACGTACTGTCCTTTGGTTGGTCTTGGCAACCCGCCAAAGTAAAAAGTATGAAGCTAAAGACTACAAGTATGTTGGTTAATTTCATCAATTCAGTTTATACGTGCTTCCTTCTTTGCCATCCATTACTTCTACGCCTGCGGCCTTGAGTCCATCACGTATCTTGTCAGCAGTAGGCCAGTCTTTGTTTTCCTTGGCTGATTTACGAATGTCTAGCACCATATTCATAACGCCATCTAAGGCTTCATTATTTCCAGCTGCTTCAGGTACCAGCCCAAGCACACCAAAAGTGAATGCATGGAACGTCTCGTGTAGAATCGCTTTATCGTTTACTGAAACCTTTAGCTTCTTGGCATCTATCTCATTGATCCATTTCGCAGCCTCAAACAAGGTAGCAATTACTTGCGGTGTAGCTAAGTCGTTATTCATCTGCTCGTAGAGTTTGTCTTTCCATGCCTGAATGTTCATATCGCTGCTCTCAGAAGTGGGTAGTCCTTCTGACTTAGCTGCTGCATTCATTAATCGTTGATACCCTTTCTCTGCGGCTTGTAGCGCTTCATTACTGAAATCTAGCGTGCTACTGTAGTGCGCCTGTAGCAAGAAAAAACGAAGCGTCATAGGAGTGTACGCCTGCTCTAGTAAGTGGTGATCCCCGCTGAATAGCTCTTCTATCAAAACGCCATTATTCAAGCTTTTTGCCATCTTTTGACCATTGATAGTAATCATGTTATTGTGCATCCAGTATTTTGGTGTGCTATGATTACATGCGTTGGTTTGAGCTATCTCGCTCTCATGGTGTGGAAAAAGTAAATCCATACCACCAGCGTGTATATCAAACTGGTCTCCGAGGTATTTTTCACTCATTGCAGAGCACTCTATATGCCACCCTGGGAACCCAAGACTCCATGGACTGTTCCACTTCATGATGTGCTCTGGAGTTGCTTTTTTCCAAAGAGCAAAGTCATTTGGATTTTTCTTTTCATCCTGACCTGCTAAACTTCTTCGGTCTTCTCCAGCTCCAGCTATCAGGTCTTCTATTTTACGCCCGCTTAGTTTACCATAATCGTTTGTTTCTGCATATTTCAATACATCAAAATACACCGAACCATTGCTCTCATATGCGAAACCGTTGGCCATGATTTCCTGCACCATTTCTATCTGCTCTATGATGTGTCCACTAGCTCTCGGCTCTATGCTAGGGGGCAATACATTCATCTGAAGAAGTACTTTATGGTACACGTTGGTGTATTGCTGTGCCACTTCCATAGGCTCTATATTATTGGCCTTGGCTATCTTTCCTATCTTATCTTCTCCCTCATCTGCATCATTAAGCAAGTGACCTACATCCGTAATGTTTCTTACATAACGCACCTTATACTCTAAGTGTGTGAGGTAGCGAAACAGCACATCCATCATCACCGCACCGCGACTGTGCCCTAAGTGTGGATCTCCGTATACCGTGGGGCCACAGAGGTACATGCCCACAAAAGGCGGATGAATGGGCTGGAACTCTTCGGTTTGCTTGCTTAATGTGTTGTATATGTGAAGTCTGGAAGACATAGCGGCAAATATAGTAAGGGGAGCGGAATGGTGGATGGATAAAAGAATAGATGAGTAGAAGCATTCATATGCAACGGGGATAAAAGGGCCAATGAATCCAAAATAGTAATCCAAATTCGATTTAAAAATCAATTGTAGTTTTACAAAAAATGGTAAATAATGACTTTATGTTCGAAGGTATTTTAGTGCAATATATTTACGTTAATCCAACAAAAGACCTGATCATAGTGCGTCTTGGAAAGAATGAAGGAAAGGCAGACTGGACGAACATTTTTACATCATTAGCACACGCATATTAAAAATAACAAGAACCACTAGCTATATCAACAAATTAAAAAATGAAAGCAACAATCACCTCAATCGAATTAAAAGGACCTCTTAAGTTCTTTTTACTGTCCGCTAAAGCACTTAACATTATCAAACAACTGAAAGCAACTAACTGTAAAGATTTTAAGAAAAAAGGTATTTGGACAAAACACTATACGATGACCTTATGGAATAGTGAAACTGAACTAAAGGAATTTGCCAGGAGTGGTGCGCATTTAGATGCTATGAAGGCAAGTAGTCAAATTGCCAAGAAGATTAAGACGGTAACTATTGATAAAACAGCACTTCCAACGTGGAAGGAGGCCATTACACTATTAGAAAACGGCAAAGTATTCAACTACTAAATCTGTTATAATCTGCGCTACACTAAAACAATTACAAATGAAAAAATCCAAGTGTCATCCTTCGAATTTCACCTTCTCTCTCCAGTCTCCTCTCCTACCATCAGCACTAATAGCACTTTCTGCTATAGTTCCTACGTAAAACAAGCCCAAGCATCGCTCTCCGTCTGGTAAGTGCAAGAACGCACTAAAATCTTCCCCTAACGCATACCCGGGCGTACTCCAATAACCACCGTATTTTTTCGTACTGCCAAGGTACAGCCACATATTCTGAACAGCCATAGCTGTAGCTGCTATTTCCTCCCACTCAGGCAAGACTTCATCTCTACTCATACAGATAGCTACTATATGACTCACTTGCTCTTTGCGTTCTTCTATTTTCTCTAGTTTGATGCTGTTAAACTTTTCTGCAGGCGTATCTCTCACATAGCACGCTTTACAAAAGTCTAACATTCTGCCCATAGCATCTCCACTATATACCTTAAACCTCCATGGTTCCGTATGGCGATGCGTAGGTGCCCAATTGGCCAGTTCCAGCATTTTGTCTATGACTTCATCGGGTACCTTCCCTCCACTCATTTGTTTTGGGAATATAGCTCTGCGCGTTTTTATGATTTCTTCTATGGACATAGTAATACTACGAAAATACCGATTGTTCATTTCTCGATACAAAATCATCTGAGATGATTTCACTCGAAATGACAATCCCATCCAAAACCATTCGCTACTTATTAGTTCGTTCGACTGATTATACTCCAGCATAATTGCCCCGGCAAAAGCGAGAAAAAAGCCCGACTATAATATCCGCTAATGCCGCTATAACTAAACAAATTTAATATTCCGATGTTCTCATGTTAAATTTGAACTCAAACAAAATAAACAAGAAATATTATGTCATTTGAATTACCACAACTACCGTACGCATACGATGCACTTGAGCCACACATAGATGCTCGCACTATGGAAATACACCATAGCAAGCACCACAATGGGTATACGAATAACTTAAATAATGCCATAGCCGGAACAGATCTGGAAGGCAAAAGCATAGAAGACATCCTTACTGGACTAGATATGGATAACACTGCCGTGAGAAATAACGGTGGCGGATATTATAATCACAATCAGTTTTGGACTGCAATGAGCCCAAATGGTGGAGGCGCTCCAACCGGAGATTTAGCCGCGGCTATCGATTCAGCTTTTGGAAGTTTTGATGCATTCAAAGAAGAATTTAGCAAAGCTGCTGGTACTCGTTTCGGATCAGGATGGGCATGGCTATGTGTGAAAGATGGTAAACTAGAAGTATGCTCATCTGCAAACCAAGACAATCCACTAATGCCAGGAATAGGATGTGGAGGAGCTCCTATCTTAGGGTTAGATGTATGGGAACACGCATACTACCTAAACTACCAAAATAGAAGACCTGATTATGTTGCTGCATTTTTTAATGTAATCAACTGGGATGAGATTGCTAAGCGTTTTGCTGCATCCAAATAATCTTTTTTCAACATAAAAACAGAGCGTCCTGCACGAAAGTACAGGACGCTTTGTTTTTTCTAAGCATTCTATATTTACTTTTGTATGATGAATTTTTTCAAATGGTCTCTATACCTGCTCGCTTTAGTTGCCTTTATTTGGGTTGTCTTTTTTAGACCACTGGACGCTAGTATAGAAGCAAATGAACTTGCAACTACTGAAGAAACAGTGCCAGAAGAGGCCGTAACGGACTACCAGCCTGAAAGCACCATAGAAGACATTGAAACAATAGAGGAAGACATAACGGACGCTGAGACGGTACCAGAAGGGCTTGATACGGATCAAATGACTGAAGATCCTCCAGCAAGCGACGGAATAATAAATCTCAATAGCAAGTACCTGATAGTAGTCGGTAGTTTTGGCGTGAAAGCAAATGCGGATAGAATGCTAAAACATGTACAAAATAACGGCATTGACGCTACCTTAACTCTAATCAGAGGGCTGAACAGGGTCGTAATCGCATCTACAAACAGTGAAGTCGAAGCCGAACAACTACTTGATCAATTTACCCATACATTCAATGAGCCTGCTTTTATATTGGAACAGTAAGACCCTTAAAATTGTGAAGTAAGCGTAAACCTGAGCCCACTAAACGCTGGCTCTAATCTACAGATACCTCCCGTACAAACTACACCTTCTACCTGCTTTATGTATGCTGCCGTAAAGGAAGTAGTCCTAACATTGTATTTTACAAAAAAACTCGGATAGTGCAGCACTTGGTCTGCTAGTTGATCATTAACTATACGCACTGGATTGGTATTTACCATATCACTCACGGCGATAGTAAATTTAGGTGAGCTATTCCACTCCAATATGCCATGATAAAAACTTCCTAAATCTTGGTCTGTATTCAGCATTTGAGACTCAAATCTCAGCGAGTTCTTCCTATTTATTTTATACGTCACCTCGCCAAAAGGAGTCAACGTTTCTACATTATCTGTCTTTTTAGGATCCTTGCCTTCATACACTGCTTGGTTATAGGTCACCATTTGTACTCCTACTTTTCCTTTCCACTTCTTGCTAATCTTATGCTCTAATTGCACAAATTTTTCATCAAAAAGTCTCTGGCCATTTAAGTCTTGTATGTCCGAATAGTTTAAGGTAATATTTGTTTTCTTACTAAAAGAATAAATGACCTCTGCCTGTATGCCCTGCTCACCGCTAAACTGAGCTGGTGCTTGATATCTAGCTAGCATTCTATAACTCGCTTGTCGACTAAGACTTGGTTGGTAGGTGTATACCCCTTGGAGTAATGCTAGATTAACAAAAGGAGATACTGTGAGCGGAAAATTCTCTATGCGTCTGTACTGCAGATTTACACCTAACCCTGCTTTTTTATCTTTACCTAGCTTTCTCTTGCTATAGCTTATACCCCCTAAAAGAAGCGAACCATCTCTATTAATAAGTGCATTCCCTGCATTATTATTTATCGCTTCTTCTGTTTTATAATTATACTCACCATTGAAGGCAAAGTCTTTATAGCTTGCATTGAAGTATCCATTGAGTATGTAGACATTATATTTTGGATAAAACCTATCTTCTAGAGGCTGACCATTGATTTGAGTCACTATATCTGTCATTGTATTTTCATCCAATGTTCTGTTCACCGCAGATACGCCAAGATTAAGAATACCTCCATCTTGAGACCTAAGTGACTGCTCGGCGTTTACACCTTTAATTACCTGTGGTGATGTTTCAAAACGGTTTGCTTGAGCTCCTTTTTGCTTCCCTGTAAATGCTTTTACTGCCAGATTATCTGTGACATTATACTTAACCCGAACCCCTTCCATAGCATAGTCTATACCTATTAGTCTATTCTCAAAAGCTCTAAATGCCGCTCCAGACCCGAACTGGTCATAAAATGAACCTGCCGTAATTTCTAAATCGCCTATACTCTTTTTTATTTGCCAAAAACCCAGACCCTGACCGGTATATGCTCCAGACGGGTTTAGAAGATTACTGTTATTAAACAAGTCATATCTAGCCGCAAAATGCCACCCTTTAATATCATAGTTGACAAATAACCAAGTCTCTGCCGAACTGATCTGGCGACCGTACTGAGGAGATGCAGACTCTGTAGCCCCAATCAGTGAATCCTTTAAAAATACTGAATAGTTAGATTGTAAATTACCACTCAACACCCCTTTATCTTGAGCGTATGCAGTGGTTAGTGAAAATATAAAAACTAAAAGTGTGGCGAAGGACTTGTTCATTATGGCCGTAAAAGTAAATAATTCTGAAAATACACACTATTTTACTTTTTTTTGAAGTGTGAATGTTGCTCAATTAACAGACGAAATCAAATCCAAGAAAAGTTACCTATGCGTAGGTTTAGACACAGATATCTCTAAGCTTCCAGAGGGAATAAGTAAAGATGCCGATGGTATCCTTGCTTTTAACAGAGAAATAATAGAGGCTACAAAGGACTACGCAGTCTCTTATAAGCTAAATACTGCATTCTACGAGCAACTGGGCAGCAAAGGCTGGGAAGTACTTGAAAAGACGCGAGAAATGATTCCGAGCAATATCTTAAGTATAGCAGATGCTAAACGCGGAGACATCGGAAATACCAGTACCATGTACGCCAAAGCATTCTTCGAAACTATGGATTTTGACGCACTCACAGTAGCACCCTACATGGGTTTTGATAGTGTTGAACCCTTTCTGAAATTCGACCATAAAATTACCATTGTACTGGGATTAACATCGAATGCTGGGAGTGCCGATTTTCAAACGAATCCGCTTTATACTCCTCCGCTGTATAAGACTGTACTCGAACGAGTGTCTTCCTGGGGGTCTACAGATAATCTGATGTTTGTAGTAGGAGCTACTAAAGCTGAAGCCCTGAAAGAAATCAGAGAGCTAGTACCCAACCATTTTCTGCTCATACCTGGTGTGGGAGCACAAGGGGGCAGTGCAGTAGAGGTCTGTGAAAATGGAGCTAACAGCATAGGAGGCTTGCTTATAAACTCCTCTAGAGGAATTATCTACGCGAGCAGTGGAAAAGACTTTGCTGAAGTGGCAAGAGCCAAGGCTAAAGAGCTCGCACAACAAACAACACCGTACACTGCTCATTTATGAGCTTTGACTACAATGAAGATTTACTGCAGTTTATATGGGAGTATCAACTGTACAATAGCCAACAACTGACCACTTCTACCGGAGAAGAAATCACCATCATTTACCAAGGGCTGTTAAACAAAAACAGTGGGCCAGATTTTAGCGATGCCCAACTAAAAATAGGTGAAGCTATACACTATGGAGCCATAGAGATTCACGTAAATGCTACGGAGTGGTCTCAACACAATCACCATACGGATAAAGCGTATAATGCAGTGATACTGCACGTATGTTATACAAACAATGGTATAGCTGTGAGAGAAGACGGCACCTCTATACCTACCATAGAATTAAAAGACAGGATAAACCAAAAGTCCCTAGTGAAGTACGAACAGCTCATGGAAAACAAGTCCTTTATCGCTTGTGAAAACACCCTAAGAGACGTTTCTGACTTTGATATAAAACTATGGATAGATAGGATGGCTGTAGAACGCATAGAAGCTAGGTGCGACCTCTATTCCTCGTACTTAGAATCTTGCGGAGGCAACTGGAATCAGGCATTTTTTCAGGCAATTGTTAGGGCATTTGGCATGCCTACCAACACTGAGGCATTTGCCGAGTTAGGAGCTAAGTTGCGCTATGACCTTATCCAAAAACACCATGAATCGCTCTTCCAAGTGGAAGCACTTTTTTTTGGTACAGCAGGTCTTTTAACGGATGATGGTACCGATAATTACTACACCGGACTGCAAAATGAATATGCTTTTTTGAGTACAAAATATTCCCTCACGTCCATAAGTAGTCAGATAAAAACCGGAAGAATGCGCCCTATGAATTTGCCCCACGTGAAGCTGGCACAACTCGCTGCTTTTTTTCACCACGCTCCGCTCTTCATAGCTAAAGTCCTTCATCTTCCAAACCCTTCCGAGGTAAAAAATATGCTCACTTTTGAGCTGTCGGATTACTGGCAAACTCATTATTCATTTAAAAATGAATCACAAAAGAGATCTAAATCTATTTCCTCTGGGTTTATAAATCATCTGTTCCTAAATGCGCTGGTACCCTTTATTTTTTTTTATGAAAAACGCAAAGGAGAAGGTTCCCCGGAACATGCTATGGAATTCCTGTTGGAAATTCCAAAAGAACAAAATAACATAATAACCAGCTGGAGCAACGCAGGAATTAACTGTAAAAACGCTCTGGAATCTCAAGGATTACTGCATCTATATAAAACATATTGTGTAAATCAACGTTGCTTACAGTGCAACATAGGCAAAAAAATACTATCGAGATAAGTCCATGGCAAACATTAAAAAAAATATAGAAAGCTATGCTTTTGGAGTGTGCTCTTATTTAGGAGATAAGTTTGGGATACGCTCTAGCACCATTCGTCTGTACTTTATCTACGTTTCATTTTTTACATTTGGTAGTCCTATTATCATTTATTTTATTTTAGCTTTTTGGCTAAACATAAAACACTATCTAGTCTCTCGCAAACACTCTGTATGGGATTTATAGTCTGATTACTAGTGTACTAATTTTGATGCACACACTGTTTAGCGTTAATAAACGTTTACCTCTATGGCTCTACTTTTGATCTATGCAAAATGAACTAGCGTTATATAGAACTACTAAGAGTTACCAGCAAAATCATAAAACTACAGAGCTTAGGTGCACTAACTGTAAGCAACTGTTTTTGGCAAATAGAAAAACAGCGAAGTACTGCAGTAGCTCCTGTAGGTCTCAGTCATGGATGACTAAGAACAACAAGAAAGTGATTACTATAGCAGTGCCTATAGATATAGATGATGCCTACTTAGAAAAGATAAAGCACATGCTAGAAAACTACAAGTCTACCGCAGAGGGTTCTGTAGAGCACGCTCCAATAAGATCACATCACGAGGAAATGTTTAAGTCAGAAAAAGAAGTTCGAATCTTTATGGCACAAGCAGGACTGAGCGATTATAAAATTCCTAAGCACGACATGGGAATCTATTACGATGAAGGTCTTACTATCAAAAAGATAGAGGACAATTTCCTTGTGAAAATTTTAGCCTAAGTCCAGGCTTTATTCAAAAACAAGGTCCACGTCATCACTAAGAGGATGCGCTTGGCAGGTTAGGATATATCCTTCCTCTATCTCAGCGTCACTTAATCCTTCTCGCTCTTCCATAGAGGCTTTACCGCTTCTAAGTTTTGCTCGACACGTAGTACATACACCCACACAGCAGCTATATGGTGGGTCTAGGCCAGCGTCTTGAGCAGCTATAAGTATTGTTTGCTCTGGTTTTACTGTAATTTCTTTTTGTTGCCCAAAAACTTCTACGGTAATCTTACGCTCGACTACTTCTTCACTGTAATTTGATGCTTCTGAAGAAGCACTTCCTTCGTCTGAACTTTCTTTTTTAGTAACGGCAGTGAAGTATTCCGTGTTTATGTTCTCATCGCGCACACCTATCGTTTTTAGCCCTTCTACCACCACGTCCATCATAGGACTAGGTCCACAAGTGTAGTATTGTGCTACTGGATAGTTAAGTCCTAATTCTTGTCTTGCTATCTCAGAGACCGTTTCCTTGGTTAAAAACCCTCTATGACCCATCCAAGCGCCTTTAGGGTTGTCTAGTGTATAGATTACCTTAAAGTTGTCATACGTGGCTGCTAAGGCATCTATTTCGTCCTTAAAAATGATGCTGTCCTCATCTCTGTTGGCATAGACCAGGTAGCAATAGCTGTTTGGCTCTTCTTGTAGTGCTGTTTTCGCAATACTTATAAGCGGTGTGATTCCACTCCCCCCTCCGAATAAGAAATAGTGGTTAGCTGCTGATGCGCTTGGCTCAAGAACAAACTTTCCCATTGGGGGCATAATGTCCATCACATCACCTTCCTTGACATTTCTGTTCAGATAGGTGCTCATTTTTCCTCCTTCTACCTCTTTTACGGCTATGGTAATTTGCTCACCTGTAACTGGGCTAGAAGACATCGAGTATGACCTACGCACTTCTTCTCCATCTATTATTGCACTAAACGTAAGGTACTGACCAGCTTTATATTGATACTGACTAGCCATGAGGCTAGGCACATCAAAAGTGATGCTCACAGCATCTGAAGTTTCTCTGTTTATCTTCGCAATAGGTATAGCATAAAATCCTGCAGGCATGTTTATTTGTTTTTAATAAGTTGTTCTAATATTTCTACAGCATTAGTAGCTGCACCTTTTCTTAAGTTATCGGCCACCACCCACATGTTTAGGGTGTTTTTTTGCGACTCATCTCTTCGTATTCTTCCTACCATTACCTCGTCTCGGTTCATGGCATTTATTGGCATAGGGTAGCTATTGTTAGCAATGTCATCCACTACTAGTACTCCTTCTGTTTCTCTCAAAAGAGTTCGTACTCTATCTATGTCAAAATCATTCTCAAAAGCTACATTGATAGACTCTGAATGTCCACCCACTACAGGAATACGGACCGCTGTGGCAGTAATTTGCATCGTTAGCTTTCCTAGTATTTTCCGTGTCTCATGGGTGAGTTTCATTTCCTCTTTGGTATAACCGTTATCTAAGAAAACATCACAATGAGGAATACAATTCTTGTCAATCGGATGGGCATACACCATGTTTTCAGACGAACCGTTAGCGCGTTCTTCTTCCATCTGTTGTACGGCAGCTTTACCGGTACCTGTGATGGACTGGTACGTACTGATGACCAATCTTTTAATTCCATATTCACGATCCAATGGAGCTAATGCCATTACCATTTGTATCGTAGAGCAGTTAGGGTTTGCTATGATTTTATGTGAATCTAATATGCTGCTTTGATTTATCTGAGGCACTACCAGTGGACAGTTTTCATCCATTCGCCAAGCAGATGAATTATCTATAACCACTACTCCTTTCTCTGCAAACCTTGGGGCCCACTCCTTGGAGAGTTCACCGCCGGCTGAGAAAAGTGCGAAATCAATGTCTTGCTCAAGGGCGTCTTCTAACAGACATACATCATACGATTTACCTCCATACGCTACTTTCTGACCAAGGCTAGACTTACTCGCGACAGGATATAAGTTTTCTACTGCTATCCCTCGTTCGTGTAACACTTGAAGCATGGTTCGTCCTACCATTCCAGTAGCACCTACTATCGCTAAATTCATACTATTTGTGGTTCTTTCTTAAGGTTAAGTGTTCTCCCAGAATGCTCGGCTTGTGCTCTAAGAGCTTTTACCATTTCTCCCATGGTATTGAGATACATACTTTGAAATCCGTCTGAAAGTGCCTCTTCAGGCTCATTGTGTACCTCTATCATCAGTCCGTCTGCTCCTGCAGCTATAGCTGCCAATGATAATGGTGTTACTAAACTCCGCTTACCGGTACCTTGACTTGGGTCTGCGATCACGGGTAAGTGACTAAGCTCCTTAACTAACGGAATAGATGCGATGTCCATCGTATTTCGCACAGATGTATCAAAAGTACGTATACCGCGTTCACAAAGAATTACATTCTCATTCCCTCCTAGCAGTATATACTCAGCAGCAAGAAGCCATTCGTTTATCGTACTAGACATTCCTCTTTTTAGTAATATAGGCTTGTCTACTTTCCCAAGTTCTTTCAGAAACTGGTAGTTTTTAGCATTTCTAGAACCTACTTGCAATATGTCCGCATACGGATATACTTCTTCTATCAAAGTAGTGTCTAAAACCTCAGTTACTATTTTTAATCCATAAGTATCTGATGCATTTTTCAGCATTTTCAGACCTTCTTTTTTTAACCCTTGAAAAGCATATGGAGATGTACGTGGCTTATATGCACCGCCCCTCATAAACTTTACACCCAACTCAGACAATCCTTTGGCTATCTCGTTAAGTTGTGTTTCTGACTCTACCGCACATGGTCCTGCAATAAGGCAAAGCTCTTTGGCTCCTATGATTTCATCACCTAACCTTATTACCGTATTGTGGTTACTATGCTGTCTAGAGACTAATTTCAAATCAGACATTTCTGCAAATAAAACGTATTGGTGTTAATTCAGTTTTGTGTAACTAATATAAACTTTCACCTCCTTAGCAGTTACATCGGTATTTAGTACTGCTCTGTCCGGTCTTATGGGAGAAGCTGTCGGTACACTTAGGGAAAACCCGTGAAAATCATTTTTGCCAGAGGCGTTGTACTCTGTAATCAGTTCTTGTAGGTATCTTGTAAACCTAAATTTATACTCACTGCTTCCGTCAAGTCTTACTCCACCATACCAAGAACTCCCAAAATCTGCAAAACCTTGACTATTTTTAGTAGGGTTTCCCATTGCATCTAGTGCTGGGATGGAGAGTAAAAGACTAGGAGGTAATGGGTATTTTTCTTTATCTACGGTAGATTCATCTGTCGAAAAAACTATAGACGCTTCATTAATAACGATCTGCTCTCCTCTTTCTATAAATTGAGAAAGGTCATCTAAATCTATTTTCACCTTTGAGCCACCTAAAGACTGCAGGTATCCGTTGTTATAGCTTCCGTCTACCGTTTGCTGCGTAACTATCTCCGCTGACGGATTAGTTTCATAATAATTTATCCGCACGGAGTTGTTGCTCATTGGAATCACCATGGAACCAGTGTCTGTACTGTTATGATAATGCACCTCGATTCCAGAAGCATTTGAATAGGCCTGTACGGCTACTATAGCACCTTCTCCTGAGACAGGATTATCTCTAGGAACAAGCACAATCCCTTTTAGAAAGCTAAGAAAACCTGTATTGCTGGCAAATATGGTAGTACTTGAGTCTATTAATTTCTGCCCAAATGTATTATCTAAAAGAAAGGTCAACTGAGGAGAATTGGCAATGGTATCTTCTCCTATGAGCGTCCGATTAGTAGTTAAATCAAATTTACCGATAAACTCACCTATCTTTTCTCCTAGTGCCGGTCTAAACCGGTGCGTATAAATGGAATCAACCGTAACACTTTGGTCCAGTCTATATACATCTAGAGCCACTTCACTATTGATATCTCCTAGAACCATTGGTCCTGCCGTTAGGTCGTAATTCAGGTGAAAACGGATAGAGTCTACTGTATTGTCTTCGAGCTTTACCCCAACCTCTTTAAGCAGTGGCTGCACTACTAGGCTAGCTTTTGAAAGACCAAAAATGGGGTCCTGCACTACCCCTAAGATGTTGCTTGGTAGTCTGCTAGTAGACAGGGAGTCACTTTCTACCGTTCTTACCTTACTAGCAAAAAAAGCTGTATCGTTTTCTCCATCTGAGGTTCCACCAACTAATGCTAGCCCTACGTTTGTAGACTCCTTTTTGCAGCCCAAAAAAGCAAGCAAAAAGAAAAGGGGCAATAACCCCTTAACTTTATAATTCATACTGTTTAATATCACTTTTATACTACTGCTTTCCTGCCAACAACGAATTGTAGAAATTCAGATAATTGTCGGCTATTTCATCATTGGTGTGGTTTAGAATTGGTTTCTCAAATGAAGATAATCTTTGCTCCACTTCAGCATCTATATCACTGCACCGCACTACTGCATCTGCATGTTGTATTCCACCCATGTGGAGACTAGTGCAGTCTGCTTTAGAGAATGGCTCTAACTCCTCATCCTCTATGAAGTTAAGACTAGCCTTACGCATAAAGTCCTGTCCTAGATCCTCTTTGAAGTCGTTTTCATATACAGAGTATATTACTTTTGCATTAGAGAATACGGGCTCATCCTTATACAGTGTTTTTAGGTACAATGGAATAAGACTCGTCATCCACCCTTGACAGTGAATAATATCTGGATACCAACCTAGTTTCTTTACTGTCTCCAAGGCTCCTTTACAGAAGAAGATGGTTCTCTCATCATTATCTGCAAAAAACTCTTCGTTCTCATCATTGTAAATAAACTTGCGATGAAAGAAGTCCTCATTGTCTAAGAAATAGACTTGCATCTTTGTGTTGGGTATGGACGCAACTTTGATGGTAAGAGGATTGTCGTTATCATCTATGGTAATATTCATACCGGACAACCGAACTACTTCATGCAACCTGTTTCTTCTCTCATTTATTACTCCAAAGCGAGGAACTAAGATCCGTACTTCGTTGTCTTTTTCTTGAATTTTTTGTGGTAAGTACCTTGCGATTTCTGCCAATGGAGTGTCTCCGTCTAAAAACGGTCTCATCTCTGAAGAGATAAATAGAATTTTTTTTCTTTCTTGTGTATTATCCATAGAACGTCTTATTGTTTTACAATTGCAAAGATACTGCCGTGCCTAGCTATAATAATCACGTGGTACTATTGTTTTTTAAGTATTTTTATCGTATATATATGCATATAATAAAGACTGCAAATGTCCTTTCTGACTACCTAACCTCTATACGTAGAGACAATCCAAAAGTTACAATTGGCTTTGTGCCGACCATGGGTGCTCTTCATGAAGGCCATGCTTCCCTTGTAACTGAAAGCACTTCTAAATCAGACATTACAGTATGTAGTATTTTCGTTAACCCAACCCAGTTTGGCGAAGCTGCAGACTTAGACAACTATCCTAAACCAATCGAAAAAGACATTGAGTTGCTTATGGATAATGGGTGCGACATTCTATTTCTTCCCGATTATGATCAAGTATACCCTACCAGTTATGTCCAGCAAAAATTTAATCTCCAAGATTTGGACTTAAAAATTGAAGGGGCCAGTCGGCCAGATCATTTTCAAGGTGTGTGTAATGTGCTTTTTCGCTTTTTTCATATTGTTAAACCCGATTTTGCCTTCTTTGGTCAAAAAGATTATCAGCAGAGCATAGTAGTAAAAAGACTGGCCGAACTTATGGATTCGGCACCTGAGATAGTGGTAGTTCCTATAAAAAGAGAGCCGCATGGACTTGCTATGAGCTCTCGGAATGTACGGCTTTCTGAAAAGGGTAAAATGAATGCAGCATTCATTTATAAAGCCATTACTCAGCTCAAAGAAGATACGGAGGATATGGCCTTGACGGATGCCGTACAAAAAGCCAAGCAGTTTATAAGCGCTCAAAAAGGAGCTCGTATAGACTATCTACTGGCAGTAGATGCAAGCACATTAAATGAAGTAAGCCACTTAGAGGAGGCAGATTCCATAGCCGTAGTCACAGTAGTGGAATATGAAGGTGTACGGCTGCTAGACAATATTATTTTAAAATAAGAATCCAGGCTTACAAGCCCCATCAGCGTTTAAGGAGTTCTTCTTAGAGCAAAAAAAAGCTTCAAGCGAATGCTTGAAGCTTTTATCAGTTGCGGGAACAGGACTCGAACCTGTGACCTTCGGGTTATGAGCCCGACGAGCTACCACTGCTCCATCCCGCGATAATTGGCTGCAAAGATACAACGATTATTTATTCTCACCAAGCATTACTCCAAGTATTATAAATAACTTTGGAAATTGCAATCCCCGTAAAAACAAAAAGGGCCTCCTAAAACAGGAAGCCCTTAAATATCTCTGAATTTTAAAGTTTATTTATTTACTACAAATCTAGCTACACCTACTTGCTCACCAGCAACAAGCTTGATGATGTAAGTACCGTTTTCTAAGTTCGCAACAGAAAGGTTGTTGTTGTTCAAAGTACCCGCAGAAACTTCGCTACCCATTATAGAGTATACTACGAAATTATCCCACTTAGTAGCACCTGCTATAGTAAGATTGTTGTTTGCAGGATTAGGATATACAGAAGTCTGTACAGCTATTTCTCTAACAGAAGATAGGTCAACCCACTCAGCTATATCGCTAAGACCTCTTGGGAAGATTTGGTAACCTTCGTTGTATGGAGCACGGTTATCAAACTGCCCCCCAATACCTGTGATTGTCATTGTATCAAACTCTACTGGCATGCCTACTATACCTGGGATATCTCTATCAATTCTAATCTGGAACGTATCCATATCTTCATTTGTAAGTTCGACGTTTCCATTGTTTGGCCATACAGTGATAGTATCATTAGTTACCCAAACTTTCTCTAAAGTAATAAAGTCAGACTCTGTTGCCTCAGAAGGTGCAGAAACTAACGTTGGAGCTTTAAGTGTGTTGTTTTGGCTGTTCACCTTGATGCTATCCGCAAATAATTCAAGTAGACCGTTGAAGAAATCAATCTTACCTTTCACAGTGATTTCGTCACCTTCTGTGACCACGTAGTCGTCTACATCGTTAAAGTTAAAGATGTTCATTCCTGCAGTTTCATCGATAATAGTGAAAGAAAGACCAGCATTACCGTCTAAATCTACGCCATAAACTACACCCGTAATCTCGTATAAGGTGCCCTCATTAGTAGGAGCTAAATCAGCGTCTAACATAATGATGTCTGCAATATCTGCAGCGGTATAAACTAGAGTAGGCTCTTTCCATAAGTACATGTTATCTATAAAGATAGTTCCTGTACCTTTACTCGCACCTGTGTTATCAAATTTGAATTGGAATATATCACTCATTGATAATCCTTGGCTGGTATACTCAGATAAAGGGATATCAAAAGAGTTCCACTGTCCAGCTGTTAACGTTTTCTTAACTGCTTTCTCACCTGAAGCTCTGCTTATTGGGAAAATTTCGATATCATCTACGTCCGCAGTCCATATATCAATGTGCAACATTTCCATAGAAGATGCGTCTATTTGACTTGCGTCAAAATCAATACCTTGATAGTTTAATGAAGAATACTTAATCATACTATCTGTACCTATAACAAAATCAGCATACTGAGTAGTTTGTCCCCATCCTGGGTAATAGTTGACAGTAGCTGGGTCTGTGTAAGACTGACTGTATATAGATATAACATCTACGGCTTCTTGCGTTGGGTTATCGACTGCTGCCGCTGGCTCCGTAGCTGCAGACGGATGACACGATGATGAATGTGATCCAAGATAAGTCCAAGTATTTGAAGGGTAAACATCCCATTGAGTTGAAGCTGTAGTCCAAACAGTATCCCCTTTTTCAACAGCATATTTTCTAACAAGTGTATAGTTTTGGGTCTTCCCTGTTCCAACAGTCCAAACCGTTCTAACTCGTCTCTGTCCTATGATATCTATAGTATCAGTACCTTTCAGCAGCATAACAGCGTCATCACCACTAAAGTGACATACACTCGGAAAACTCAATGCTGTATCAGCAAGAGATTGAGTTGCAGAATCCATCTGATTTGTAGTCATCAAAAATACATCATTAGAAGCTAATGTGCCATAGAGATCAAAGGTATTGGTAAACGAACCTCCGTTTCCTATAACTACAACTGAATATACAGAAAGATCCACGTCTCCATTTGATGGATTGTAAAGCTCAAGAGCTTTATTATTAGACGACCCCTCTGTGTACTCACTAATGAATACGTCAGAACATTGTGCATTAGCAGCGAAGCTGAGTACAACTAATGATAATAAAGTGTAAAGTTTTTTCATTTTTATGTGATTATATTGTTTCAAAAATTACTACAAACATAGTGATATAGTTTTATGTATCCTTTAACAAGTATGAAGAATAGAATAAATGGTTCAACTTTGTAGCAGCAATGGGAGGTTTTCAAAAGCATTTCTTGATTATACTTGGAATTTTACTTCTAGTGTGTACCTATTCCCTGTTTTCAGAAAAGCCACACATAAACGACGGTGAAGAGTACTATGCTGCAGCTAATAACCTATTAGAAAACAGTAGGTTATACGCTGGTGAGTTTGACCGAAAAATAGACTATCGGCTATACAGCAAACGGACTTTAGGGTACCCTTTATACCTACTATTTCAAAACATAAGCACCACTGTAGCTCTGTTTTCTAGCATAGGCCTAGTAGTCCTAAACTTTTTTTTGGGAATTCACATTTTATCCACTTTCAGAACTCAAAAGAGAGGATATAGCCTATTTATTCTCCTTTTCACCCTTCATATCCCTATTCTACTTCATGCTTCTTTTCCACTTTCAGACTTACTACTTTGTACCGTAATTAGCACCTCAGTCGCGGTGTTTTACGATGCTACAGGCTCCACATGTTCTAAGCTTATAGCTCTTGGGTTTTTATGGGGCTTGGGGCTGCTACTTAAGCCTGTACTGTTACCTACCGTACTCTTTTCGCCAATAGTGTTTTTATATTTTAAGCTAAGGAAGGGTAGGGGCTCTATAGCTTTATTACTCCCCTTGTTTATATACTTGGCGGGTTCTGGAGTGAACTACACGAATACCAACCAATATGAATATAGCTCTATTTCTACCATAAATCTTGGACAGTACAACGCCAAACTGACTATCGCTAAAGCATACGGCTATGATTCTGCTCAAGAATATGTTTCTCGTTCCGAGTTTGCTATACCACGAACGTCTAAAGAGTATGAGAATTATACGTCCAAGGTTAATACGTTAGCAAAGGGGACAATTTTAGAAAATCTAACCTCTTATATTACCGTACACACGGCTGGCAGTATAAAAATGCTGTTAGACCCAGGAAGGTTTGAACTCTACACCTTTTTTAAAGAACCCACCTCAGATGGAAGTCTTACCGAAATGATATACGCTCAAAAATGGGTTGATATAAAGGCTATTGTAATTCGAAGGCCTGTTTTGTTTGTGCTCATTATTGGTTTGTTCTTACTCGCAATAGTGAAGCTTATAGGTGCGGCTTTTTCAGTGGCTCAATTCAAAAAACTGAGTTTTATTCTAATTATCACCGCCTATTTTGTAATTATAGCAGGGCCTGTAGGTGCAGCGAGGTTTATGCTTCCCGTTTCTGTAATCTACTTGATTCTCGTCTGTCAAGGACTCGGTTCTATTCTACATTTTCTCCAAAAAAGTACGAAAGGCAAGTAGGTTTTCTCCGTACTTTTCCGTGGTTTTCTGTCTCAAGATATCTGCATGTTTCTCTGTATAGGTGTCAAAATTTTCCCAAGAAGAAAGCGTATACTGGATAGCATAGGAATTGTGATGTCGGTCTATGTGATTCTCTACCACCTTAAACATGGCGTACGACTCAAACAGCTCAGTCTCCATAACTTCAGGAATGTGCTCTTCTTTTAGCCATGTTAAAATTTCGTTTTCTAGCTTTGGGTTAATACTTATAGTGACGTTATATATTATCATTTCGTTTTTATGATCTTGGGTGGTATTGTTCTATTACAGATTTCAAATAGGCATTGTCCATGTGCGTATATATTTCTGTGGTGGTAATGCTCTCATGTCCTAACATCTGCTGCACAGCACGCAGATCTGCACCTGCCTCTATAAGCACCGTTGCAAAACTATGTCTAAGCGTGTGTGGGCTAATGCTCTTTTTTATTCCTGCTTTGGAGGCCAATAATTTTACCAGGTTAAATATAGAAATCCGACTGAGAGAGCTTCCACGTTGATTCAGTATAAGCACGTTCTTACTTCTTTCGTTTTGTACCTCGTCACGATAGTAGGTTAAATAGTATTTTACTTGTCGTATCGTTTTGCCACCTATAGGTACCAGTCGCTCTTTGCTACCTTTACCTATTACTTTTATAAAACCCTCGTCTAAATATAAATTACTAATCGTAAGCGTGACAAGTTCAGACACGCGTAAACCACTTCCGTATAAAAGCATAATAACCGTTTTGTCTCTTTCTCCAGAAAGTTTCGAGAAGTCTATTTGCTCCATCATAGCTGTGACTTCTTCATGGGATAGCACTTCGGGGAGTGTTCTTGGAAGCTTAGGTGTCTTTATGTTCTGAAGGGGATTGTTTGGGACTATTTCGCTTATAACTAAGTATTTATAGAATGTTTTGAGGCCAGATATAACTCTGGCCATAGATCTAGGGTTTAGGCCCAGGTCAATGATGTAAGATAAAAATGAGGTAATCTCTGCCGGCTCTACTTTTGACAAAGGCCTATCTTCTATATAGGAGTGAAGCTTATATATATCCGCTTCATATGCATCAATAGTATTATTACTTAGTGACCTATCTAGTCGGAGTGACGTAGTAAAGTTGTCAATAAGCTTGGCGTTATGCTGACTTATTTTTTTAGCTTCACCTCTTTGCACTGAATGACCTGCTTATTATCTCCATCATTATAATTAACGACAAATACAAGGCTTGCTTTTTCTCTGTTCACATATTCTGGGATGGTTATTTCCCAACCTTTTGTTAAACCGCTACCCCTTACAGCATCGCCACATTCTGAGTCAAAAAGAGGGTTGCCATTATACGGAGTGTAAGCTTTCCGTACGATGTGCTTATGAATATACTCTTCATCTGTACCAGACAGTGTTTTCTGAGGGTGCAGGATATCGTCTTCCAATAAAAATATAGAAACAAATGGCTTTGCTTCGGCATCAGCAGTAAAAACAAAAGTGCCAAAAACATCCAATGTAGAGTCATTTACTTCTTGTTTCGAAATATCTAAGTTTACAATAGCCCTTTCTCCTACAAAGGTGTTGGCTAAACTTTGCCACTGAGCATACCCCACATTTAGAGGCTGACCTTCAGCTGGGGCTGTCCTATTCACTCCGCCTCCTGGCAAAATATTGCTGAAATTGAAAATATTTGTCCCTATTAGTTGCGCAACTTCAGTTCTAAGGTCTTGCGCTTCTTTATCTACAGGGGATGTCAATGACAGTGGGAATGTAGTATATAGGCCCATTACGATCACAACACTATCTTTATCGTTCTTTTTTACAGCATCTGCCGCTTCTGCTGCATTGGGACATGCTACACACCTCACTCCTGTAAGGTCTTCTATCAATATACCTCTCTTGCTGGCTTGAGGAATATTTTCTTCTTCTACCGTATAGCAAGAATCTATAAGGACTTTAGAAGGTACACTAAAGTCTATTGGCGGGAGAGACTCTTCGCACGCTTGCATTAAGACAATTAAAACTATCGCTAAACCTATTTTTTTCATTTTTAAGTATTATTTAGTGGTCCGCATGTAAACACCAAGGTTCTTTAATTCTTTTTGAGTTAACTCCCTGTGCATTCCCATGGGGATTCCTTTTTTGTCAAAAGTATGAAACATTACTCTATCTAACTTAATCACAGGGCTGCCTATTGCATCAAACATCCTTCTTATGACTCTATTTTTACCACTATGGATTTCAATGCCATACCTAAACGACTCATCTTCTCTTAGCTCTACTATTTTATCAAACTTACTTACGCCATCTTCCAACTCCACTCCGGTAACCATCTGATCCAACTCTTGCTGTGACAATTGCTTTTCTACCTTTGCCTTGTACACCTTTTTTACTTTTTTGGTAGGGTGGAGGAGGTTTTGGGTCAAATCACCGTCATTGGTAAGTAATATTATTCCTGTAGTGTTTCGGTCTAATCTACCCACAGGGTATAAGTGCTGCAAGTGACTTGGAAGCAGGTCTACAATGGCCCTTCTTCCTTTCTCATCACTACTGGTACATATAACGTTTCTTGGCTTGTTTACCAACACATATTTCTTCTCCTCAGCGGATATTAACTTGTTGTCTACCAGTATTTTATCGGTAGATTTCACCTTAACACCCAACTCTTTTACCAATTTGCCATTTACCGTAACTCGACCTTCTTCTATGATCAAGTCTGCACCCCTTCTGCTGCTAATTCCAGCGTTCGCGATATACTTATTTAAACGTAGTTCTGTCTCCGGAACGTTATCTTCTTCAGCACTTTGTTTATTATACTCTTTCATAGGTGAGCTATTATCGTAATTTTTGCACAAAAATACCGTTATAGAAGATAAACCGCGCTCTATTGAGATATATATTAATCATACTGCTATTTGCTTCCTTAACATCCAGTGCTGTAAGTTCACCACCACTCGTGCTTCGTGCGTGTTTAAACTACGATACGGACATAGTAACCCTGTCATGGAAATCACCTTCAGACCAGTGCGGGTCTTTTACAAAATATAGTTTATATGCTAGCGAAGACAACGGACCTTTTGTAAAACTCGACGACATTCCCGACATTAGCATTCAAGAGTATCCACACCAATTATCCGTAGCGAATACAAATTGGAGGTACTATGTAACCATACTTCATCTTTGTGACGGCACGGACAGTGCAACCTCAAACCAAGTTCTTATCGATAACACCTACCCAACTACTATAGAAATAGACTCCCTCAGCTACGACCTTCTTACCCAGAACATTATCGCTGGATGGTCACCAAACCCGTCACCGGACACCAAAGGGTTTGAATTATATGAATACAACTTCACTACTCAAAGCGCAGATTCCATTGGCACAACAACGAGTTATACCAAAAACATCACAGAACTGCGTGCAGGAAACTTTCCAGTAGTTCTATCATCCTACGATAGCTGTAACCTATCATCCACCTTTTCGGATCCCCATAGACCGGTGTTACTAAGAGGAAGCGTCGACACATGCAGTAGAACCATAACACTAAATTGGAACAAATACACGGGATGGAACTCCATAGACAGCCAGAGCTTATACGTCTCCAGAAACGGGGGGCCATATATTCGTGATACTACCTTGTCCGATATACCCAACTCGTTCACATACAATAAACTAGTGCTAGGAGACACACTACGTTTCTACCTGAGAACTTATAAAACAGGAGACCCTTTTACTTCCAGCTCCTCAACGCTAACTTTCGAAACTAGAAAACTAGTAACGCCAAGTTACATCTACTTAAGTTGGGTGTCCGTTAATGACAACATTAACGACAATAGTACAATATCCCTATCATGGAAATCAGACAACCTACAGGATATCAACACTTTTAGCATAGACAGGTCAATGAGTGGTAGCGTGAATACAACAATCAAATCCATAGCAACTGTCCAGAACCAAGACGAGTATACCGCCACCGACTTCCTTGCAGACGCAGACATAAACATTTATAATTACACCATAGTGGCAGTAGATAAGTGTGACGACACTGTTTCACAATCCAACACCTCATCCAACATGCTTCTCAATATTTTACCGACCCAAACCCACTCCAGTTACACTGGATGGGAAAACGGTGTTTCCTCCTATGAGCTTGAGTATTCGACAGACCGTTCCACGTGGAACTCGCAATTTTCCAGTACCCTTCCTATAACAATGCAAAACACTCAAACTGCTGGCTGTTACAGGGTTGTAGCATACGAGAACACTAATTCGCTCGGGTATAGTTCAATCTCGCATTCCAACGTACAGTGCCGTTATGATTCACTGTCTTTCTTCGTAACCACAGCCATTTCGCCCAATGGAATAAACAATAAATTTGTAATTAAAGGTGTTGGCATAGACCAAACTAAATCAACATACGAAATATACAACCGCTGGGGCGAACTAATACAACAAGCCAATATTTCTCAACCGTGGTTCGCCGAATACAAAAACACACCAGTCCCATCAGGGATGTATATCTACATTGCTAAAATTTATGGCATTTTGGGTGAATACAAAACACAATCAGGAACAGTAAATGTCATCAGATAACATACAGCTAGAATCCCCTTATCCAGAAATACTGGACCTTCTTAACATGGAGTCCCTTACGCACTGTTATAACCATCTTCAATTAAGCAAAGGCATTATCTATTATTTCATGTCCGACGACGAGCTTCTTGAAGTCAACAGAAGCACGCTTAATCATGACTACTACACAGATATAATAACGTTCGACTATTCAGAGGACGCAGATATTGAAGATCACGAAATACTAATAAGCTGGGATAGAATAAAAGAAAACGCTAAAACCCATAATGAGCCCTTAATCACTGAACTGCATAGAGTTTGTTTTCATGGGATGCTTCACTTGCACGGAATAAACGACAAGACTCCCGAAGAACAGATAAATATGACCAACAAGGAAAACGAACTTTTAGCTTTGTACTGTTCCACGTGAAACAATGAATATAATGTATGATGTAATAGTAGTTGGGGCTGGCCACGCTGGCTGTGAAGCGGCTAATATAGCTGCTAAGTTAGGGTCTAAGGTTTTGCTAATAACCATGAATATGGAGACTATAGCAAAAATGTCCTGCAACCCAGCAATGGGAGGAGTAGCAAAAGGTCAAATCGTAAGAGAAATTGACGCGCTTGGTGGCTTATCTGGTATAGTCAGTGACCATAGTATGATGCAGTTTCGTATGCTCAACACCTCCAAAGGACCTGCAATGTGGAGTCCTAGATCCCAAAACGATAGAAGCTTATTTTCCCTTAAATGGAGAGAGCTTTTAGAACATAATCTTAACATTGATTTTGTGCAAGACTCTGTTAATGAGATGGTTATATCTAAAAATACGATAACTGGCGTCAAAACGACCGCCGGCAATACCTACACAGCTAAATCAGTAATTCTGACAAGTGGTACTTTTATGAATGGAATAATTCATATTGGAAGATCCAAAATGACCGGAGGTAGGATGGGAGATAAGGCATCTTATGGTATTACTGAACAACTTGTATCGTTAGGCTTTGAAGCAGGTCGTATGAAAACAGGTACTCCACCACGCGTAGACGGAAGAACAATAAACTACAGTGTATTAGAAGAACAGAAAGGAGATGATGACCCCAAATGTTTTTCATTCAGAAAACCTACCAAAATAACTAAACAACATAGTTGTCATATAACATATACCAATGAACAAGTTCACGATACGTTAAGGTCTGCCTTCGCTGACAGCCCACTGTTCAATGGAACAATACAATCATTAGGGCCAAGATATTGTCCTTCTGTTGAAGATAAGGTTAATCGCTTTGCTGAACGTACGCGGCACCAAATATTTGTAGAGCCGGAAGGGTGGAATACGTTCGAAACGTATATAAATGGTTTTAGTACTTCCTTACCCCAAGAAGTTCAATATAAAGCCCTACGACAAATAAAAGGCTTTGAGCAAGCAAAAATATTTAGGCCAGGATATGCGATAGAATACGACTTTTTTTATCCAACTCAACTGAATACTAACCTCGAAACCAAAGCCATCAAAAACTTGTTTTTCGCTGGGCAAATAAATGGAACTACTGGTTATGAAGAAGCTGGTTGTCAAGGTCTTATGGCTGGTATAAATGCACACAATTCTATGTCAAATAAATCTCCATTTATACTGAACAGAAGTGAAGCTTACATAGGTGTACTTATAGATGACCTAGTAAATAAAGGTACCAACGAACCCTATAGAATGTTTACTAGTAGGGCAGAATATAGAATACTACTAAGACAGGATAACGCTGACCTTAGATTAATGCCTAAAGCCTTTGAGCAAGGAACTATATCGCAAGAAGAGTACGATATAATGGCCACAAAAAGAGATAATATTGCTTCTATAAATAAAATAATTAGTAAAAAAACTGTTACACCTGCTGATGCAAATCCTATCTTAGAAAAATACAACACTGCTCCAATACCTCAGAACTACCTCATCGATAAAGTGCTCTCAAGACCACAGATAAACTATAAACAGTTACTCGAAATATCATCCATACATAGCTTACTTTCGGAATTTAAGGATGATGAAATAGAACAATCTGAAATACAGTTAAAATACAAAACTTACATCGAAAATGAACAAACAAACGTAGACAAGCTACTTAGGCTTGAACACATTAAACTACGTTCAGATTTTGATTATACCACTGTTAAGTCCCTGTCCTTAGAGGCTATCGATAAACTCAGTAAAGTAAAACCACAAAGTATTGGACAAGCTTCACGAATAAGTGGAGTAAGCCCGGCAGATATATCTGTATTATTGGTACATTTCGGCCGGTAATGAACAAGACTATTTTATTAATAACAATCCTTTGTATAGGTTGTGCCTCAGTACAAACCCTAAGTGGCGGAGAAAAAGATCAATATCCGCCTAAAGTACTCCATGTTTATCCCGATAGCGCTGCACTAAATTCCACCGACCCAACCATCCTTTTTACTTTTGATGAGTACATTAAAACAACTAAACTATCAGACTTACTTATTATTTCACCAAGTCAAGTAGCATCGCCAACTATTGCCGTAAAAGGTAAAAAACTAAAAATTACCCTAAATGATTCCCTTTTAGATAACACTACTTATACTATTCAATTTAATGGTTCTATTATCGATAATAATGAAGGCAATCCACTAAATTCATATACCTATCTTTTCTCAACTGGAAATTACATTGATTCCTTATACTACAGTGGCACAGTGAGAGATATTCAAACCAATAAACCTATAGCCAATTGTAACATACACCTATATACCAATTTTAATGACAGTAATATATTACAAGGTAAACCAGCTTATATAACTCGGACAGACGACGCAGGTAACTTTCGTCTAGGTAATTTACCTTTAGATTCTTTTCAAGCTGTAGCACTTCTAGATAACAATAAAAATCTATTACTCGATGAAGATGACTTAGTATCACTTAACACCATCATATACCCTACAGAATCAAACGATACATTATACTTATTTCCAAACGAAAATGTTTCAAAACATAAACCAAAACTTTTAAAATCTTCTCCGGGTATTTACAAAATTGGAAACAATAGGCACTTAGCGAACTCCACATTATTCCTATCCATAAATAACACACCAATTGAGTTTTACTTATCACCCTCAAAAGATACTATTATAGCCTATTACACCCCTTTACAGGATACCTCTAACATACAGATAATCATAGATTCTGACACTACACTTCTCCAAAAAATAACTACAATATCAAATCTTTCATATACCCCTCAACTAAGTGTTACAAAATTAATAGACCATATACATCTGTCTTCAAAGACACCAATAGATAGCATAGATCAAACAAAAATTACTCCCTATTTAGACTCTATAGCTACCACTCTTACACAATTAAATTCAACACCAACAGACGTCCACTTTTCTGCAGACCCTATTCCTAATCGTCTAGTATTACTTAATGGAGCTATAACCGATGTTTTTGGTAAAAAAAGCGTAGCTGATACTTTCATTTTAACTCCAACACATTTAACCAGTACAAATCTTAAGTTACAAATTAATGTAACAGACACTACCAATTTAATACTACAATTATTTAGAGGAGATAAACTAATAAAACAAAAATTAACTTCTAATAGTCAACTATTTAACTTTAACCACCTTCTAGCCGGTGACTATAGATGCTTAATTATCACAGATAAAAATAGTAATGGAATATGGGATACAGGCAACACACTTATTTCTAAATCACCCGAAAAAATTCAAATAACAGCATCCTTTGAACTCAGAGAAAACTGGGATAAAGAATTGATAATCAACGTGGAATAACGTTATACACAAGGTTAATAACATGGGATGTTATTATAGGCTCATAAGACTATATTCTAACAACATTTATATATTATCAACTATACCTATAACTTAACAACTAAAAATGAGCATAAATACATCACTCTATACACACCATGCTTATCCACAAACTACTGTTGGTATACTAATACACATTCATTTCTATTTATGTTAAGTAGTTGATTAATAAATCAATAATTCCATATTCCATGTTACCAAAATGTTACTAGTGATAATTCAAAATAAACTTACCACCGAATCCACCAACACTTAGTTATATACTACTATTCTTTATATAATCATTTTAAAAAATAATAAGGAAGTGGATAGTGTTTAAGAATGCCCCTGATATAAATAGAATGATTTTCTTTGTACCACAGTAATGAAGGATAAAATAGAACAACTGATTAGTGAATCGCAAAAAGCGGTAATTACCTCAAAAGAACAATTGGATGCATTCAAATTAAAATTTTTGGTAAAAAAGGGATTAGTTAATCAATTGGTTCAAGATTTTAAAAACTTACCCAGCGAAGAAAAAAAGAAATGGGGCAAAGACTTAAATATTGTTAAACAGAAAGTTGAAAGCATTTTTAATGCTGCTCAAGAATCGTTAGCCGGTGAATCAGAAAATTCCGAACAAGAAAATGGGTTACCAGGTTTTTACAGTGAGTTAGGATCTCGTCATCCAATTAGTTGTGTAGTGGAAGAAATGACAGATATATTTAGCCGTCTTGGTTTTTCGGTAGCTACTGGTCCAGAGATAGAAGATGACTGGCATAATTTTTCTGCTTTGAATTTTGCCGATAATCATCCAGCAAGAGATATGCAGGATACATTTTTTGTAGATAAGGATATTGCATTGCGAACACATACATCATCTGTGCAGGTTAGACTAATGGAGGAGGGTAAATTACCTATTAGAAGCATCATGCCAGGGAGAGTTTATAGAAACGAGGCTATTTCAGCCCGTTCTAACTGCTTTTTTCATCAGGTTGAGGGATTATATATAGATAAAGGAGTTTCTTTCTCAGACCTCAAGCAAACGCTATATAATTTTGTTCAAGAATTTTTTGGACCCAATACTAAGGTACGATTTAGAGCTTCATATTTTCCATTTACAGAACCAAGTGCAGAAATGGATATCTACTTAGGTACAAAAACCGAATCAGATAAGAGATTAACTAAAGGTACTGGTTGGTTAGAAATTTTAGGATGTGGAATGGTAGATCCTAATGTTCTTAAAAATTGTAAAATTGACGAGGAAGAATATTCTGGTTTTGCTTTTGGTTTAGGGGTAGATAGAATTGCAATGCTCAAATACGGAGTAAAAGATCTTAGGACATTTTTTAATAGTGATAAACGATTTTTAAATCAGTTTGTAAATATTTAGTCTCCTGAATTTCCCAGTAGTACTCGCTCCATAGAGTCTAATCTTTCTTTATCTCTTTTTAACATAGAGTCAACTTGAATGTCTTGCTCTATATCTTGTGCTTCAGTAGTTTCTACTTCGTTATCATTATCTGAGGAGGTAGCGCAAGCAGCTATTAGAAGTATAAAAAAGAAAAAGGTTAGAATATTGCTTTTCATTTGAAATACGAATATAAAAAAAGACTGCTCATAACGAGCAGTCTTTTCGATGTTTTGTTTGACTACTAATGTATTAGTGAGAAACAGCTTCAGTAGCTTCTTCAGTAGTTTCTTCTACAGCCTCGGTAGCTTCTTCAGTAGTTTCTTCTACAGCCTCAGTAGCTTCTTCTGCTTGGTCAAGTAAGCTTTCAGCTTCAGCCTCAGCATTTTCTACATTTTCTTCAGTTCCTTCTGTAGTTTCAGCAGCATTGTTGCAAGCAACAAATCCTAGAGAAACGATAGCGAATAGAGCAATAATTTTTTTCATGTTACGCGTAATTTTAATTGTTAAATATTTAAATAAGTTTGCGAATATATATTTTTTTATTTCAATATATATTTTCTTACTTTTTTCTAAAATAAATACGCACCGGTATTCCGCTAAAATCATAATGACTTCTCAGTTTATTTTCTAAGAATCGTTTATAGCTATCCCCTATATATTGCGGCAGGTTACAGAAAAAAGCAAAACTTGGACATTGTGTTGGAAGTTGCGTTACATATTTAATTTTAATGTACTTACCTTTAAGAGATGGTGGTGGTTGACGTTCTATTATTGGTAAGAAAAATTCATTGAGTTTACTTGTGGTTATTTTAGTTTTCATAGAAGCATGAACCTCCATAAGTTTATCTAAAGCCTTAAGAACTCGCTGCTTTGTTAGTGCTGATACAAAGAGTATAGGTACATCTGTAAATGGTGCAATCTTTTCTTTTACTAAGGCTTCGTAATCTCTAGCGGTATGTGTATCTTTTTCTATTAGATCCCACTTATTGATAATAATTACGATACCCTTACCATTTTTTTGCGCTAAGCTAAATAGATTCATATCCTGAGCTTCTATGCCTCGAGTAGCATCTACTACTAGAGCTACTACATCTACATTTTCTATGGCTCGGATGCTTCGCATCACTGAGTAAAATTCTATGTCTTCGCTGACCTTACTTTTTTTACGTACTCCAGCAGTGTCTACTAGGTATAGATCATTATTAAAGGCTTTGTACCGCACAAAAAGAGTATCGCGAGTAGTACCTGGGATGTCAGTTACTATATTTCGTTCTTCACCCAGAAGAGTGTTGCAAAAAGTTGATTTACCAGCATTCGGCCTTCCTACGAAAGCGATTTTAGGTATATTATCATCTAAGTCTACTTCACCTTCCGGCAATAGAGGTATAAGTTCATCCAATAACTCACCTGTACCACTTCCAGATAAAGAGGATATCGGATAAATCATTTCTACACCCATACTGTAGTAGGAGTTTGCCATAAACATACGCTCGTCATTATCGGCTTTATTGGCTACAAGTAGATACGGTTTTTTACTTTGACGTACTATTTTAAAGAAAGCTATATCTAGATCGTTAGGATCTAAAACGGCATCCACCATAAAAAGAAGAACATCTGCCTCTGCTATTGCTAGCTCTACTTGCTCACGTATATGTGTTTCGAAGATGTCATTACTATTAGTGACATATCCACCGGTGTCAATCACGGTAAACTCTGTGCCTATCCAATCGCTTTTACCATAATGACGGTCACGGGTTACTCCGCTAACATTATCTACGATGGCTTTTCTTTCGCCTATGAGTCTATTAAAAAGAGTTGATTTTCCAACGTTGGGTCTTCCAACTATCGCTACTATTCCTGCCATTTTCTAATGTTTTATAATTGCTATGTTTCTGCTATCCGCAGCCTTTATTGTAATTGTTGGAAGTTCTCTTTTAAGAATAAAAAGAGATGTATTGCCGTTTTACAACACGGCAAAGGTAGGTCATTATTTACTTTTTAAGGTACCCGAAACGTTGGAGCTGCTGCTCATCCGATCTCCAGTCTTTTTTTACCTTGATAGTAAGAGACAAGAACACCTTTTTATCTATGAACTTTTCTATACGTTCACGAGAGGCTATACCTAATCGTTTTATAGCAGACCCGCCTCGTCCAAGGAGTATCCCTTTTTGCGAGTCTCTCTCCACATTTATGGTAGCATAGATCTCATCTAGTTTTTCTTTTTCGTTATACTCGGTGACTACCACCTCTACGCTGTAAGGAATCTCTTTTTTGAACTGAGTAAGGATTTGCTCACGCACCATTTCTCCAACTAAAAACCGCACATTTTCGTCACTGATACTTTCTGTATCGTAAAAAGGTGGATGCTCAGGAGAGAGTTCTACCAGTGTCTTAATTATACCATCTATATTGAAACCTTCCTTTGCACTAGCAGCATATACATGGTCGGTTCCTAAGTGTTCTTTTACTTTGGTAATGTCAGCTTGCAGTTGTTCTTGGTCGGTTACCAAGTCTGCTTTGTTCATCACAGCAACTATTGGGCACTTTATCTGGTTTTTAAATGCTTCGAAAGTTTCCACTTTTGGATACTGACCATCTAGCATAAGTAGTAAAATATCTACATCGTCTAGTGATTCGTGTACTGCACTCATCATAGCTTCTTGCAGCATATAGGCAGATTCATCTATAACACCTGGGGTATCACTGAAGATAAGTTGATATCCTTTTTCATTGAGGATTCCTTTTATACGGTGACGCGTAGTCTGAGCTTTAGGATTTGTAATCACTAGGTCTTCACCTAAGGCTGCATTTAGAAAAGTAGATTTTCCTGCGTTTGGTAGACCAAGTATGGTGATGAATGCTGTTTTGAACATTGAGTACAAAGGTAGGCGGGTCAAGTCTAAGTCTAAAATTAAGTTTGAAGCCTAAGAGAGTAGGCAAAAGTGAAAGAAACAATTAATAGGTATATTTGTGTTAATGAATGGAAGCGGACTATTATTAGCAATATTTGTGTTTTTATATTTAGGGGTAAATGCTCAGATAAAGACTCCAGAGAAGGATAGTAAGTGGGTTTATAATTATGTTAATGCTGGTTCTAGGGGGCCTATTTTGGCTAAATATAATAAAGATACTTTTCTTGATGACAAGCTAGCTTTAGTTTTAGAAGAGAGTTTCTACCAGTTAGCTTTTCCACGTAGAGATACCCCAACCTATGTTGGGAATATTATAGCTATAGATGATAGTTTGGTTTCTTATTGGAACGAGAATCAGTGGGATACCCTTTATGATTTTGGTGCGGAGGTTGAAGAGAGTTGGTATTATTACTTTCCATTTTCAGGAGAGGACACATTAAAAGCTACCGTGGTGGACAAGGGTAGAGATCCTAATCTTGGAGTATTTATTAGTTTAGAGTATGAGTATTATGATAAAGACTTTAATGTGTTGGAGTCTTGGAAGGATACTATATATGAATTAACGTTAGGTGGTAGCGAATATATTGTCCCTTGGGACGATGTAGTGATGAAGCTAGATGGTCAAGTAGGAGGACCGCTGATATGCTTCAGTAATAGTCAAGGAAGATACAGTGATGGAGTATGGACTGCAGGCGGCATAGCCTGTACAGATATTATACAAAAACTAGAAGTAACCAAGCTTTCTGAAATGAAAGAATTCAGCATCTACCCAAACCCAAGTTCTGGTAAAATATTTTTAAAAAGCAGCACTAACAAAACACCAAAAAGAGTATCTGTAGTGGATGCGAAAGGTGCGTTGGTCTACGAGGGAAAATCACTAGATAATATCGGGAATCTCTCGTCCCAAGTGTACTATGTAAAAATAAAGAGACAGGATGGACTAGCGGAGGTGCACAGGGTAGTGGTGGAGTAGGGGTTAAGCTTGGACGAGTTTCCCGTACGGAACTTTCACTAAGGAGTGTGCCTCCAACGTTATATGCCCAAAGTCACTAGAGACCTTGCCTCGAATGCGGTATACTCCTCGCCCTTTAAACTTGTATTGCCTTGCAGCGAGCGGAAAGTGTACACTATCAAAAAACTGCCCATCCAGGTCCATAAATGTACCAAAGAACATTTCTTGTTCTATGCGGCCCTTTGTTTTGGTGCGTTTGGTGTGTACAAGGTAGCCTAGTATGGTGATTACCGTGTTTAAGTTTTGCTTAAAATCTGCACTCACCACGGTGCTTTTTTTCTCGTCTTCGTCTAACAGTTCAAAGGGTGAGCATATAGGAAACCCTAAGTACTCTATCTCATCCATGGCATCTTCGTACGGCACTGCATCTAGTTCAGGAATAGTTACTTTTTTGGTGTTGTTGTATTGGTCAAACAGGCTTGGGTGAGTCGTCCTGAGCGCAGTCAAAGGGTTAGACGAACGTGCCACCAATAAAAAATGTGCTTTCCAGAGCAGCCAGTGTTTGGTCTTACCTGTAAATCGAAATGCATGGATACGAATTAATATCACCGTTTGATCTAGGCTAGCATTCACTCTTTGGGTGAAATTTTCTAGACTTGTAAACGGGCCAAAATCTCTTCGGTTGATGAGCAGGGCATCTATTACTTTGGCCTCTAGTTCTGCCACGTGCTGAAAACCCAATAAGATGTTTTTACCGGCTATTGTAGTTTCAAAACTGCTCCTATTCACACAAGGTACTTCTATGTGTGCACCTTTTAGTCGAGCCTCTTGTATGTACTGCTCTGTGCGGTAAAACCCACCAAAATTGTTGATTGTAGCGACCATGTATTCTAGCGGGAAGTAGGCTTTTAGAAAGAGACTTTGGTAGCTTTCTACGGCATAGCTAGCCGAGTGCCCCTTGGCAAACGCATAGTTGGCAAAACTTTCTATTTGTGTCCAGACTTCTTGACTTAGTTTTAGGCTGTACCCTTTGGCAGCACAGTTATCAAAAAAGAGTTTTTCTACCACCTTAAATTCTGTTCGTTCTCTAAATTTCCAGCTCATTCCACGTCTTAACACATCGGACTCTTCGAGCGTGAGTCCAGCAAAATAGTGAGCCACTTTGAGTACGTCTTCTTGGTACACCATTACTCCGTAAGTATCGTGCAGTATTTTAGCCAGTACTGGATGTGTTTTTTTGCGGGCATTGGGGTCGCGGTGCCGCTTGATGTATTCAGCCATCATACCGCTATTGCTAACGCCGGGACGTATAATAGAGCTAGCTGCCACGAGACCACGGTAGTCATCTACTTGTAGCTTTTTCATGAGAGCCCGCATGGCGGGACTTTCCACATAAAAACAACCTATAGCATCGCCTCTACGAAGCAGATCTTTTATCTTTTCATCTTGCTTGAAACGGTCGATGTCATCTATATCAAAGTCGGGAGCATTGGGCTGGTTTTGCTTAATTACCTGCAGGGTGTCTTTTATTTTCCCCAAGCCTCGCTGTGCGAGAATGTCATACTTATAAATGCCTGCATCTTCGGCGATGTGCATGTCAAAATGGGCAGTAGGAAAACCCTTAGGTGGCATGCTTGTGGCTCCGAAGTATTGGATGGGTTTTTCGGTAATAATGATACCGCTGCTGTGTATGCTCAGGTGGTTTGGAAAACCGTGGATGTACCTGCTGTAGAGTATGCAGAGTTTACCCAGATGGTCGAGTTCTTGTGGCCTGTCGGTACGTTGTATGTTTTTTATCTCGTCTGCAGGAAGGCCCAGCACTTTGCCTAGTTCACGTATTACGGATTTGGCCTGAAATGTAACAAAAGCACCCATGAGAGCTGTGTTTGGATAGGTGTCAAAAATGTATTGGGTCACGTCATTCCTGTCTCGCCAGCTAAAATCGATATCAAAATCGGGCGGAGACTTACGGCTAGGGTTTATGAATCGCTCGAAGTAGAGGTCGAGTTCTATGGGATCTACATTGGTAATACGGAGGAGGTATGCCACTAGACTATTGGCTCCACTTCCCCGTCCTACGTAGAAATACCCCTTGCTGCGAGCATAACGCAGTATGTCGTGGTTTATCAAAAAATAGGGAATGAAGTTGCACTGCTTAATCACTTGCAGTTCGCGATTTAGCCGTTCGGTTATTTCGGGGGTAACATTGCCTTTGTAGCGATAGGCCAGCCCTTGTTCTGCTAGGTGTTGTAGTAGCTTTTCATCTTGCTCTTTAGTTTGGGAGTAAGTACGTTTGTTTTGAAGTTTAGACTTGTCATTAAAATCAAAATGCAGACTACAGCTGGCCAATAGTTTTTCGGTGTTTTCTAGCAAATATTCATATCCGTCGTAGAGCTTGTTCAGCTCTTCGGACGAATAAAATTTATGATGTATTTCGCCTTGTTCTTCTACGGGCAGTTTGCTTAGCAGCAGGTTTTTGTCAATGGCCCGCAGCAGCCGGTGTGCGTTAAAATCCCGTTTATTGCGAAAGGTGACGGTGTTTAGTGCGACGTATTTATCTTTGTTATTACAGCCCTGCAAGGCGGTACTCGCAGCAAACAATTCCGTATGATTTACGCCGATGTATTCGTTGGCTCGAAGCTTACGTTTGGGTACATTTTTAAAAGGGTATACAATGTAGGCATTTTTAATTATCGGTTCTTGTGAGAACTCGCCTCGAGACGAGTTCTTGCCTTGCAACAAAAATTCAGTCAGGTAAAAATTAATATTCTGAAACCCTTCGTTGTTTTTGGCTATGGCAATGAACTGCTGTTGGTTTTCTATTCTAAAATCAACACCGAGTATGACTGGCCAGCCGAGTCTTTGGCATTCGAAGGCGTGGTATAAGCAACCAGAGGTGCTGTTGATGTCTGTGAGGGCAATTATTGGCATGTGGGTACTGCCCTGTTTATTGTAGGTATTTCCCTGCAGGGCAGTACCTACACCATGATTGTGCGGGGCAGTTCCTACCTGATTTTGCAGGGCAGCACCCACTTCTGAAAGCAATTCCTTCGGCGACATCGTCCCGTATTTGAAAGAGTAATATGTGTGGCAGTTGAGGTACATTTCTGGGTATAAATTTTTTGGTGATGCTCAAAAACCCACTCGAAAAGACAAACTGCTGTCGAGAAAATTTTGAAGCGTTTCCTTGTTTTGCTATTTGTTCACTTCTTGATATAGTTAGGATTTAGTCCGCCACTTGAGATGACAAATAGGTGTCGACTTTATTTGGTGTCTTTTGTACCGAGAACAGACAATCATGCATTCCTGTGAGCTGGCACCACATTAGGTTCGCCACTAAACGGATTTCCACGGCCCAGGCCTTTTACTTCTGAGGCCACACTTCGTCTCACAGCGTTGGCACCATAGCGAGCTTTCATCTTGTCCATAGCTTGGTACAGATCTATTATTCTATCATCATCATTAAAGAGGTCTATCTGATGCCCGCCACCAGCCAAGTCTCCTAGGCGTACACCCACTAGGCGTATGCGAACACGGCGGCTATAGAGCGAGTCAAAGAGTTCTTTGGCGTGAGCAATAAGTGTATGATCTGCAGCGGTGTAAGGGATGCGTTTTTGCTTATTCACCGTCTGAAAGTCGGAGTACCTCAGCTTGATACTGATAGTAGAGCACACCCGCTGCCCGTGGCGTAGTTCGTAGGCGAGCTGTTCCACCATGGCTACTACCATATCTTTGAGTTTGCGGGTGTCTATGGTATCTTTCATAAAGGTACGTTCGGTGCTTATGCTCTTTTTTTCGTGATAGGGTATGAGTGGGCTGTGATCTATACCATTGGCTTTTTGCCACATCATTTTACCGTTTTTACCAAATGCTTTTTCCAGCAACTCCAGAGGCATTTCTTGTAGCGTATATATTTTTTGTACGCCCATTCTATTCAGCATGAAGGCTGTTTTTTTGCCAATCATCGGTATTTTTTTTACAGACAATGGACCTAGAAAAGGTTTCTCTTCACCAAAGTCTATTTTCCTCTGGCCATCGGGCTTGGCTTCGCCGGTGGCCACCTTGCTTACCGTTTTATTTACAGACATCCCAAAGGATATGGGCAGACCGGTTTCTTTGGTGATACGGGTACGCAGCTCGCTGGCTAGCTTATAGCAGCCAAAGAATTTATCCATACCCGTAAGGTCTAGGTAAAATTCATCTATGCTGCTTTTTTCTACTATGGGGGCAGTTTCGCGTATGATTTCAGTTACTGTTTTGGAGTACTTGGAGTAGGTGCCCGCATTGCCTTTTATTACTATGCCTTGTGGACAGAGTTGGCGGGCCATTTTCATACTCATACCACTATGCACACCAAAGGTGCGGGCCTCGTAACTACAACTAGCTACCACACCCCTATCTCCCACACCACCGAGTAGCACGGGCTTACCTATTAGCCGCGAGTCTATGAGCCGCTCTACGGATACGTAGAAAGTGTCCAGGTCCATATGTACGATTTGTTTTGACACTATTATTATCTTTTTTATTGACCATAATTTAGCCTTAAAGAAAAGTGTAAAGCAAGAAAATGTGGAGAAAGAAAACCAAGATTAGGTAAACCTACTGATGACTAGATATTTAAATTTTAGAAGGATATATTTTGCCTCCAGCCCTCATAGACCACTACTGAAGCAGCGTTTGCTATATTGAGAGAGCGAGCACCGTCTACCATGGGAATAGACATGCAAGATCCTGACTGTTTGCTCGTTAGAGGCTCTGGTAGGCCAGTATCCTCTCTACCAAAGTACAGGTAGTCCTTAGGTTTAAATGCAAATTGAGTATAGAGCTTCGCAGCTTTTTTAGTAGAGAGAAAGTGCCTTTCATTAAAAGGATGTATAGCCCAGAACTCTTCTATGTTTTCGTATTCTATAAAATTAAGGTCTGCCCAGTAGTCCATACCTGCTCGTTTTACTTTTTCTTCGTCTATAGCCTTAAATCCATAGGGTTTGATAAGGTGCAGTGTACACCCTGTAGCTACAGCCAGTCGACCTATGGTTCCTACATTTCCAGGCATGCGAGGTTCTAGTAAAACGATGTTAAACATATTTTAAAACGGTAAAAGTACATGTGATGCACTATCATTGTGTCTAATGAGAAAGTATTTAGTTCTAGTTTTATTTTTATACAGACTATTGGGCTTCGCTCAAAATTACGTAGACGTGTTACATTCTGAGTATACCGCTACACCCCAAAATACTTTTGATAGTAGCAATCAAACTAAGGATTTACAGAAGATAAACATTAACATCACGACGCCCATTAAACTCAAAAATGGGAACGCTATTTTAACAGGATTGGTGTACGATAGAGTCAATACTTCTTTTGACCCGGGAGAAAAAATGACACCCGTTTCTTCATTCATACTCAAGATGGGCATGAATATAAAACACTCTGATAAGTGGAGTACTACGTTCTTACTGCTACCCAAGCTTGCCTCTACATTTACAGCAACCACTACCTCAGAAGACTTTCAATTCGGCGGTTTGGTACTTGCTAAAAAGAAGAAAACAGAAAACTTAAGCTACAAGATTGGAGCATATATGAATGGTGATCAATTTGGTCCTTTTTTGGTACCGTTATTCGGTTTTTATTACAAGAAGAAGAAATTGGAAATGGACGTCATAGTGCCATCGTATGCTAAGATAAACTATAGCCTTAGTCCAAAGTTTACTGCAGGAGTAAATTGGCGAGCAACGGTAAAGTCCTATAATTTGCAAGGCCCTATGGTAAACTTGCCAGCTGTAGTAAAAAGACCCTTTTATATGCACCACCTTTCTAATGAAATAGCTGCACACATAGGTTATGAACCCGTAAAGGGTGTAATCGTACGAGGAATGGCAGGGGTGTCTCTAGGCCGATCGTTTCGTGTGTATGAGAATGATGACAAGATAGACTTTGGGCTCAGTCTTTTCCGTTTTGGAGATGATAGAGTGCCACTCAATACCGACTTTGCAAATGGACTATTCTACAGAGCTGAATTGGCTTACAGAGTCTATTTGGACTAAAGAATCTTTGGGTAAAATGGTCAATAGTTTCGTGTGACTATAGGAACTATCTATGACCTTTATTTCATAAGACTCCTTAAGTTTTTGAAAAGTGCTTAAGTGTGAAATGAGTAAAGTGTCGTAAGGCTTTATATGATAAAGCTCTGTGCGTTTTATATCTATACCCCGCTCTAATTTAAGCGCCTTGACATAGAACTTATGTGGCTCAAGACCATACTTATCATCTAATAGAATTTTAGTTCCAGGACTAACATGAGCAAGGTGATTTTCGTTTTTTAAGAAATGAGAAATACCGTTGGTTTCCCATTCGTAGTATCGCTCTCCAGGCTGCATAGCATATGCATACGCTTTTTGATAACTCAGAGTAGCTAGTATCGTTAGCGGAATAGCTATTAAAAAGCCATGCTTCCTATTTTTATGAACCAAGAGATGAACACTTAGGGCTATGGCACCAGCTAGCATAGGGATGGCCGGGGCGGAGTACCAAAAATTTTTAGTTCCACTGGATATAATAAGAAGGAATGTCACCGCTTGTATGCACCAAAACGCCCAGCGTCTATCTATTTTTTTAGCCACAAACGGCGCCAGTAAAACAAGCAGGAGTGACCACACCCAGTACTCCATCTTTGAGGTACGGATAAGGTCAAAGTAGTAGCTAAAGGGGTCTTTCTGAAAGACGAGTTCTGTAGAGGTATTAAAGAATCTAGGGAATAATTCCATTTGCCATACTAAATGAAGATATCCTGGCTGAGCTTGCTCACGAAGATAATAGTAAGCAAAAACAGGAAGAGCCCCGAAAAGTAGAGCAAAGTATGTGTGTTTGTTTTTTAGAAGAGTAAGTACCTTTTTGTCAAACAATAAAAACAGAAATATGCCGGGAAGCAACATACCTACAGAAATACTTTTACAAAGTATGGCGAGTGCTACTGTGAGAGCAGTAAGGTAAATGTACCTCACCTTTTGGGTGATACTATACATGTATACAATGTAAAACAAGCAACTGTATATGCAGACAAGCAATGCTTCATGATCTCCAAACCTACCCAAGTGTTCGGTATAAAAACCCGCTGAAGTAGCAACTATAAAGGAAGCCAAAAAAGCAATGTACCACTTTTCAGTCATGCGGTACACCAGCGAAAACAGCACCACTAGGGTGATTAGACTAAAAATTACGGAAGGAAACCGTATGCCCAGCTCATTAAGACCAAATACATGTAGAGAAGCTACTTGAAACCACGTAAGCAGTGGAGGTTTTAGCTCATAATTTTCAGGAGCAAAATCATAGGTTCGTACCAGCCAATTTTCCGTTTGGTACATCTCAATAGCATTCACCGCATTTCTAGACTCATCCCATATTCGCATTGGAAGTACGTCTACCTTGAGCCAAAGAGGTACGCTAATTATAAAAAATCCGATGAGAACGAGCAGGTGTGGCAGGTATTTTTTGATCGGCATGGTTAGTTAATGAGATTACCTTGGTAAAGCTCTTCTTTACTTTTCCCTTCCTTTAAGCCATAGTACATCTTACGAGCATCTACAGCATAAAGACTAGAGTTGTATTCTAGTATTAGTTTTTCGAAAAGGTCTTGTGCTACTTTAGGCTTGTCAAGAATTTGTAAGGTAATAATAGCGGATTTAAATAAGGCATTATCGGCGAGAATGTCCTCGTTGTATTTCGTGTAAAGTGTAGTGTACAGCTTATTTGCTTCTTCGTAGTTTCCTAGCTTTTCTTGCACCTGTGCTTTTAGGTAATAGATTTCGTCTTGTAGCGAGTGGTCTGGATATTTGAAGGGCAGTAGGTTCAGTATTTCCGTACACTTATCTATTTCATTTTTAAACAAGAAAAACTCGGCTGTAGCATATTCCTTCATCGCATCTTCTGTAGTATC
>ENA-OUOG01000498-OUOG01000498.1-marine-metagenome-genome-assembly--contig:-NODE-498-length-51948-cov-8.783713_pt1 | contig 51948 bp, 45 predicted proteins | sample MGYA00248635_ERZ508505 | MGnify/ENA primary metagenome ERZ508505 (study PRJEB26176, sample SAMN06267871) | marine metagenome | isolation source: Saanich Inlet, British Columbia, Canada | place: Pacific...
CGAACTTAAAATCGCCCCAAAGAGTACTGCGGCGAAAAAGCCTAAGAGTACAGGCGGTAAAACTTTATTGACCAATAGTCCATAGGATTGATCGGCTTGACTGGCGTCCAGCGTTCCGCCAAATATATAAAAGGCAATAATTCCAGGGAGTACTACAATGAGTGGCCCAAGAATTTTGACAAAGGCAGCTATGATCAAGCCTTTTTGTCCTTCAATTAAATTCTTGGCCGCTAGGGCACGTTGAATAATGGCTTGGTTAGTTCCCCAATAGAAGAGTTGCACCAGCATCATCCCGGTGAAAAGGGTGCTGAAAGGGATGGCAGATTCATTACTCCCCATGGCTTTAAATTTAGAAGGATCGTGATTGTAGATGGTTTCTATTCCAGCCCAAAGACTTCCGTCTCCCACATAAGTTAACCCAAAGACGGGAATCATCAAGCCCCCAATTAATAGTCCAATTGCATTAACGGTATCTGAAACGGCTACGGCTTTTAGCCCTCCGAAAATGGCATAAACAGACCCGATTAAACCTATCGACCATACAGTGATTGTCAATGTAGTACTTTGATCCATCCCAAAGACGCTGGTTAGGTCAAATATCCCAATGAGGGCGACTGCACCAGAATAGAGTACAATGGGAAGTAAAACCACCACATAACCACTTAAGAAGAGTCCAGAGGTAATCGATTTAGTCGCGGTATCATAACGACGCTCTAAAAATTGTGGAATGGTTGTTAGCCCCCCTTTTAGGTAGCGGGGTAATAAGATGGTTGCAGTAACTACCATGGCAATGGCAGCCAGGGTTTCCCAGGCCATTACAAGAATCCCTTCGTTAAAGGCAGAGCCATTTAGGCCTACTAATTGTTCTGTTGAAAGATTTGTCAATAACAAAGAGGCGGCAATAACGGGAGCAGTAAGACTTCTTCCTCCTAAAAAATAGCCATCTTCTGTGTTCTCATCTGTTTTTCTTGTGGCGAAATAAGCCACGATTCCAACCAATAGGGTAAAGGAAATGAATATAATAAATTGCATAATGGGGTCTAATTCAGTTGATTCCTCTAAAAATAAGAAAACTTAAGGAAAGAAAGGATGATTTAGTTAAAAAGCACCGTCAAAAAAGAATCAAGCTTCCAGCTAAGAAAATTTCTAAGCAGAAAGGTCTTTTAAAATGGCTTTGGCATTATCGTATTCGTCTTTGTGAACAAAAATACGTTGCATCATTGGGGCAGTTGCACCAAAACCGGCTAGACGGGCAGATTCGCCTTCATCTTTGATTACGGGAGTTATACTCGCTTCCGCTAAAGCGTTTTTAATGGCTAATACTTCAATGGTAGAGCCAGTGAATAGATGTTGGTAGGTAGATTGTGACATAGGACTAATTTAAGCTTTATTGTACTTACTATTCCAAATAGCGGGGTTAAAGTTTTTCCCTAAGGCAAAACCGTAAAATAAGACAATGGAGGCAATGGCTTTAAACATAAAGAAATACACCATCCAATAGGTTGACCAAGAAGTCGTTTTACTGAAGATTGCCATGGGAGTTAGTGAAGTTGCTATCCAGCTAATACCCAGAATTAGCACCATAAGATTCCATATATTTTTGAAGGGCCACATAAAGGCTTTTCGAAATGGACTCAAGTCCTCTCCCCATTGGTGGATAAGGTAGAAGTAATCGTTTCCAATGGGAACAAATAATAAAGGATCGTCAGTGTTTTTTAAACGAAACAATTTAGAGGGCGCCATTATTTTAAAACCCGATAGGGTAGTGTTGTGCGTAGTTTCTAAGGCGGCAATTTTGTCAAAGGCTTCTTGCGGCAAATCGTTTTTAAAGTACTTGATGTCTAAAAAACGCAAACGATAATCTATGCAAGTATCTTTTATGGTGTCAATGTGGAAAATAGCATCGGTTGCTAATCTTTCAAATGTAAAATCATTTACTGTTGTTGGTCTAGCAATGAGTTGATTAACAGAATCCATAAAAGATGTATCAGCTTTTTTGGCATCCATTAATTTCTCTGCAATATTGGTCGGCTTAAATAGTTTCATCATCATCATCTTCAATCTCTTTTCATTGTAAATTTAAGGATTTTAATGGTATCCTCAAATTGTTCATCACAGTTTTAGTGTTTCCCGTTAACGTAAAACTGCATCAAAGTCATTTTCAAAAGTGGCCTTTAATTTTTGCATTACCTTATCGATGTGTTTGTCTGTCAGGGTTTTGTTTGGGTCAGAAAAATGGAAACTCAAGCCATAAGACTTTTTTCCTGCCGGTAGGTTCTTCCCTTGATACACGTCAAAAAGATCAACCTTTGTCAATATTTTGCGATCAACTTTCCCTGCGGCTTCTTTTAATTCCTGAAAACGAATGTTCTCATCAATTAGCAGCGCAAAATCTCGACGAGACGAAGGGAACTTTGGTATTGGCTGCACTTCTATATCTTTTCCAAAAGCAAGTTCATAGAGTGTGGCAAAGTCAATTTCTGCATAAACAACTTCTTGATCTATGGAAAACTTCCCCAATATTTTAGCATCAACAAGCCCAAACTGTGCAATTGTCTTCTTGCGTGAAATTAAATCTAATCCTTCAGAAAAGAGATCCAATTCACTGGATTGTTCAGAGATGTTGTTTACCCCTAAACTAGCAAAGAGTGCCATTAGTGTTCCTTTTAAAAGGTAAAAATCAGCTTTGTCACTAGAACTATTCCAGGCTTCTTTGGTTGCATTACCGCACAGGGCGATGGCTAACTTCCTGTCCTCCTGATGCCCGTTTTCTGTGGCACGATAGACTTTTCCAAACTCATAAATCTTTAGGTCAGCTTGTTGACGATTTTGGTTGTACGATACTACCTCTAAAAGAGAAAACAAGAGAGAAGAACGCATTTGGGATAGTTCTTGCCCCAAAGGATTCAGTAAGTTGACTTTGGCAATTGACGCTAGCTGAGCTGAGAAATCGGCATAGGCAGGTGAGGTGATTGAATTATTCATGACCTCCTGAAAACCTTGGCCTACTAATTTTTGCGCAATATTTTGCGTTAATGCGTGAGGAGTTTTGAGGTTAAAAGCAGGATAAAACGTTTTCATCACATTAACGCTTTCAATGTTGTTGTATCCATAGACACGTAAGATTTCTTCGATAACGTCTGCTTCGCGCGTTACATCGGCTCTAAAACGCGGAATATTCATGGAGAACCCATCTTCATTTACATTGGTGATTTCGATCTCCAGTGCACTTAAAATAGTTATCAGTTCATCTTTAGGAATTTCTTGCCCCAATACTTTTGTGATGCGGTCAAAAAGGATGAACAAGGATGCTTTTTCGGGTAAGGGTTGAGTTACCTCGATGATATCACTGGTGATTTCTCCGCCAGCCAGCTCTTGAATCAACAGGGCAGCGCGTTTGAGTGCAAATTCGCCAATTTCTGGGTCGATTCCACGCTCATAGCGAAATGATGCATCGGTATTTAACCCATGTCGTTTGGCTGTTTTACGGATACTGATTGGATCGAAATAGGCGCTCTCCAAGAAAATTTTGGTTGTGTTTTCCGTTACGCCTGAATTCTGTCCACCGAAAACGCCTGCAATACACATAGGTATGTCTTCATCGCAAATCATTAAATCAGTCGCGTCTAGTTTTCGTTCAACACCATCTAAGGTTGTGAATGCCGTATCCTTATCTAGTGTTTTAACAGTAACTTTCCCATTTATTTTATCTGCGTCAAATGCGTGTAGGGGTTGCCCTAATTCATGCAAGATATAATTGGTGATGTCTACGATGTTATTTTTTGGCGTTAGTCCAATGGCTTTTAAACGATTTTGTAGCCAGTCTGGAGAAGTTTTTACTTCTATTTGTGAAATGGTAAGTCCAAAATAACGTGGACAAGCAGATGAATCTTCGACAACAACATCAATGGGCAAAGAAGTGTTGTCTACTTTAAAGGCATTGGTATTGGGGAAATTCCATTCAAACGGAATCTTGCGTTGTGTCAATCCCGCTTTTAAATCGCGGGCTACTCCCATATGACTCATAGCATCACAACGATTGGGTGTTAAGCCAATTTCTATACACTGGTCCTGTTCTATAGGAAAAATATCTGCGCAAGCTGTTCCTGGAACGAGGGATTCATCTAGTACCATAATTCCATCGTGTGATTCTCCAAGGCCTAATTCATCTTCTGCACAAATCATTCCAGTACTGGCTTCACCACGAATCTTACTTTTTTTAATCTCCCATGGTTTCCCTTCAGCATCATATAAGGTAGTGCCCACGGTTGCAACGGCCACTTTCTGCCCTTTTGCAACATTGGGCGCCCCACAAACAATTTGAACGACTTCATCTTGCCCAATATTTACTTGGGTTACCCGTAAACGATCCGCATTTGGATGTTGAATACAGTCCAGAACTTCACCAACCACAATGCCTTTAAGGCTTCCAGGCACGGATTCAAAAGGCGTATTTCCTTCTACCTCTAAACCAAGGTCAGTTAATAAATCTAGTTGCTCTGTTAAGGGTAGTTCAGCTTTAATGAACTGTTGCATCCAATTGTAGGATATTTTCATGGAAAATGAATTTATCTACAAATATAAGTAACCCATTGGCAAAATAATAGTCCTAGCTAATGTAATTCCAGATGTTCTTATGGGTCATGATTTTCGCATAGGTTTGTCGGATGCGCATGTGTTTCTCCGCTTCCATTTCTGGATCAGTTTCCACTATCTTTTGCGCATAAAAACGCGCTGTTTTGAGAATGTCTTGATCTTTTAAAATATCGGCAATTTTGAGCTGTAAAACCCCACTTTGCTGGGTCCCCATTAGGTCACCCGGGCCGCGTAAACGTAGATCAACTTCTGCGATTTCGAAGCCATCATTGGTCTGAACCATGGTTTGCAAACGTGTTTGTGCTTCTTGCGAACGTTTTTTCCCCGACATTAGAATACAATAACTTTGATCGGCTCCACGACCAACACGACCGCGCAGCTGATGGAGTTGTGAAAGGCCAAAACGCTCAGCACTTTCAATGATCATCACCGATGCATTGGGAACATTTACTCCAACTTCTATAACTGTTGTGGCGACCATAATATGGGTTTTGCCTTCCACAAAGCGTTGCATTTCATAGTCCTTGTCTGCTGCTTTCATTTGCCCGTGAACAATACTGATTTGGTATTCGGGTAGGGGAAAAGAACGCGCAATGCTTTCGTAGCCATCCATGAGGTCTTTATAGTCCATTTTCTCTGACTCTTGAATCAGTGGATATACGATATATACCTGCCGGCCTTTGGCAATTTCATCTTGCATAAACCGAAATACATCTAAACGGTTTGCATCAGAACGTAGTACAGTTTTAATTTCTTTTCGTCCCGGAGGAAGTTCATCGATTACAGAAATATCTAAATCTCCGTAAACACTCATGGCTAATGTACGTGGAATAGGCGTTGCTGTCATGACCAAAACATGGGGTGGTAAATCATTTTTACGCCATAATTTAGCGCGTTGTGCGACACCAAAGCGATGTTGTTCGTCAATTACCGCTAAACCTAGGTTTTTAAAAATGACCTTGTCTTCGATCAGCGCATGCGTTCCAATTAGTATTTGAATGTTCCCCGCTTCTAGGTCTTCAAATAAAGTTTTTCGTTCTGTTCCTTTTACCGATCCCGTTAAAAGGGCAACAGTCACATTAATGGCTCCAAGGGCTTCTTTGATGGAATGATAGTGTTGCACGGCCAATATCTCCGTTGGAGCCATTAGGCAAGCTTGGAAGTCATTGTCGATCGCAATGAGCATACTCAGGAGTGCCACCATTGTCTTTCCAGACCCCACATCACCTTGTAAAAGACGATTCATTTGTTTTCCCGTTCCCATATCAAAACGAATTTCTTTGACCACCCGCTGTTGTGCGCCTGTGAGTTGAAAGGGCAAGTAATTCTTAAAATAATTAGAGAATAATTCTCCAACAATAGGGAAAACATAGCCTTTGATTTTTTGTTTATGCAGACGGTTCTTTTGAATTAACTGCAGCTGAATATAGAACAGTTCTTCGAATTTTAATCGACGCTGGGCTTGATTTAATGCCTGTAAATCAGTGGGGAAGTGAGCATTTATGATAGCAGCTTTACGCGAAATTAATTGTAATTCCTTCAGCATATAATCGGGGAGATTTTCCTGAAATTGATTGCTAACCAATGTGAAAAGGTTGGTCATCATTTGTTTCATGATGCGCTGGCTTACTCCTTTGTTAACCAGTTTTTCAGTAGAAGGATAGACTGGATGAAGTGCACCAATCTTGGTGGCTTCATAGTCCGTTTCAAGGGTTAATTCTGGATGGGGCATGCTTGCCTTACTTCCGTACCAAGATAAACGACCAAAGGCAACATAAGGTGTGTTTAACTTGAGTTGTTCTTGCATCCATTTGTGTCCGCGAAACCAGACCATTTCCATGGAGGTTTGGCCGTCAGAGAAAGTAGCAACCAAGCGCTTTCCACGCTTTTGTTGAACAATTTTTAAATTGAGAATTTGTCCTTTGATTTGCACTTCAGCATTGGTTTTTGGTAAACTGTTTATGGTGTGAAATGCTGACCGATCAATGTAACGGTTGGGGAAAAAATGAAGTAAATCTTGATAGGTTCTTATGCCCAATTCCTCACGTAGAAGGTTTGCCCTGTTTGGGCCTATACCTTTTAAGTATTCGATAGAGGTTTGTAGTGGGTCCATAAGCACAATTGCGAAATTAACTTTTTGCGCTAAATTCGTGTTTAATTGTATAAAATTCGAGTAACTTTCTATTAAATCCAAGTTGAACCCCATGAAAAAAGCACTTGTTATATCTGGCGGAGGAAGTAAAGGCGCATTTGCAGGCGGTGTTGCGCAATATCTAATCGAAGAAAGCAAACAAGAATACGACCTTTTGTTTGGCACTTCGACCGGTAGTTTGCTTATTTCTCATTTGGCTGCTGTTCGTATTCCAGAAATAAAACAGGCCTTTACCCATGTTACCCAAGATTCAATTTTTTGCAACAATCCTTTTATTGTGAAACAAAAAGGAAAATTGTTTAAGACAAAAATCAATCATTTTAATGTGGTGAAGAATTTCATTAAAGGCCGAAAAACGTTTGGTGAAAGCGCAAATCTTCGCCAGCTTATCGAGCGTAAAATTACTCCGGCAATTTTTAATAAAATTAAGGAAGGGCATAAAGAAGTCGTTGTTTGTGTGTCAAATTTCACCCTCAACACCATAGAATACAAAACATTGAGTGAATGCAGTTATGCCGATTTTCTCGATTGGATATGGATTTCGTGTAACTATGTCCCTTTCATGAGTTTGGTCATTAAAAATAAATTTGAATATGCCGACGGTGGCTTTGGGTGCATCATCGCCATTGAGGAAGCCATTCGAAGAGGGGCAACCCATGTAGATGCGATAATGCTGAATACCGAAGTGCAGCAACTCAACCGTATGCGCTCGCGCAATGCCTTTGACTTGGTTCTATCTACACTTGACTTTATGGGCGATCAAATTACGGCAGACAATATTAAGGTTGGAAAACTTTATGCACAAGAGAAGAATGTACAACTGCGAATATTTCACACGCCACGGGTATTAACCACCAACTCGTTAATTTTCGATCAAGATGAAATGGAGCGGTGGTGGCAAGAAGGCTGGGAATATGCGCAGCAGGAAATTACTTCAAATAATCAAGCGTAAGTCCCACCATTGCTTTGACACCGTGAATTATGCCAGCATCATCAACTTCAAATTCTGGGGTGTGGTGTGAGGGTGCATCTTGGGGCGAGTTTCCTTGAATTAACCCACCTAAAAAGAAGTAAAAGCCGGGTACTTTTTCTTGGAAAGCTGAAAAATCTTCTGCACCAGTTACGGCTCTCATTTCTAGCACATTGTTTTCTCCCAATGCTTTTTTTAAACTACTGACGGCTTTTAAGGTCAATGCTGGATCGTTATAAGTCAATGCGGCTGTTTCCACAATATCTATTGTTGCTGAACCTCCATAGGCGGCAGCAATTTGCGGAACCAATTCTTTCATACGTTGAATAATAACACGTTTCATGTCATCATCTAACGTTCGAATAGTACCGATCATTTGCGCAGTTTCTGGGATAATATTAAAGCGTATTCCAGAATGAATAGAGCCAACGGTAATAACAGCACCTTCTTTTGTCAATTCAGAATTACGGCTGATGATCGTTTGTATTCCATTGATGATTTGTGCTGAAATTAAAATGGGATCGACACTCATCCATGGCGCAGAACCGTGGGCTTGTTTTCCTTTAACGTCAATGACAAAACGCTGAGCAGCAGCCATGATGCCCTTGGATTTATAGCGAACAGTCCCCACAGGAGTAGCTGAATTTATGTGTAATCCATAAATCGCATCCACTTTTGGGTTGTCTAAAACACCTTCTTCTACCATCATAGAAGCACCACCATTTTCACCTTCTGGAGAACCTTCCTCTGCGGGTTGAAATATAAATTTGACACTTCCTGCAAAATCATTGTTTTTTGCCAAATATTCGGCAACTCCCATGAGAATTGCTACATGGGTATCGTGACCACAGGCATGCATTACGCCGGTTTCTTGGCCGTTGAATGTTGTGCGCACCTTCGATTTGTAGGGCAATTCATTTTTTTCGATCACCGGTAAAGCGTCCATGTCAGCTCTTAGTGCTAAAACTTTTCCGGGACGTTTTCCTTTTAATAAGCCCACCACACCGGTATGCGCAACACCCGTTTGCACGGACATTCCTAGTGATTCAAGATGCGTTGAAATTTTTTTGGCTGTGTTAAATTCTCGGTTTGAAAGCTCTGGATTTTGGTGAATCTCATGTCTCCACTCAATCACTTTTGCTTCTAATTCAGCATCGATTGTCTGCGCATTAAGAAATAAAAAACTGCTTAGAAGTAGTGAGATGAAAAGTTGTTTTTTCATGATGATTTTTCGCTTAAGTTGTGAAGATAATGTTTATAATTAAAGTAGGAAAGTGTAGTACAAATTTATTAAATGGCTAATTTTAGAGTGCTTATGAAAGACCAACTTACTGCCAATTTAAACGCTTTAAATGAAGCGCAACGCGCACCCACTTTACACAAAGACGGGCCATTAATTGTTATTGCCGGAGCAGGATCTGGTAAAACGCGTGTACTTACTTTTAGAATAGCTTACCTCATGTCACAGGGGGTGGATTCTTTTTCCATTCTAGCCCTCACGTTTACCAACAAAGCTGCCCGTGAAATGAAGGGAAGAATCGCTGAATTGGTAGGGGAGAGTGAAGCCAAAAATTTATGGATGGGCACTTTTCACTCTGTTTTTGCCCGTATTCTACGTTCAGAGGCCGATAAACTGGGCTACCCTTCCAATTTCACTATATATGACACCCAAGATAGCGATCGCTTGTTGAGTGCCATCATCAAAGAAATGGGGCTAAGCAAGGATCAGTACAAAACCAAACAAGTTAGAAGCCGTATTTCCTCCTTTAAGAATAGCCTTATTACAGTTCGGGCATATTACAACGATGCCGATCTGCAAGAAGCAGATGCCATGGCGCAGCGCCCCAAAATGGGCGAGATTTATAAAGAATATGTCGATCGATGTTTCAAAGCGGGAGCAATGGATTTTGATGATTTACTGCTGCGCACCAATGAATTATTGAATCGATTCCCCGATGTATTGGCCAAATACCAAAATCGCTTTCGGTATATTTTGGTTGATGAGTATCAAGATACCAACCATTCACAGTATCTAATTGTGCGTGCCTTGTCAGATAAATTTCAGAATATTTGTGTTGTAGGAGATGATGCACAGAGTATATATGCCTTTCGTGGTGCAAATATCAATAATATTCTCAATTTCCAAAAAGATTATGACAATGTGGCCATGTACCGTTTGGAACAAAATTACCGTTCTACCCAAAACATTGTTGAGGCAGCAAATTCTATCATCAACCACAACAAAACAAAACTGGATAAAAAGGTTTGGACGGCTAATGATAGAGGTGCAAAAATAAAGGTTCAACGCTGTCCGACTGATGCTGATGAAGGTCGTTATGTCGCCGGAAGTATTTTTGACTTCAATATGCGTGAGCAGTTAAAGCACGATGAATTTGCTATTTTGTATCGCACCAACGCACAGTCTAGAGCCATGGAAGATGCATTGCGGAAACGCGACATTCCCTACCGTATCTATGGGGGACTTTCCTTTTACCAACGAAAAGAGATAAAAGACATCTTGGCCTATTTGCGTGTATTGGTCAATCCCAAGGACGAAGAAAGTTTAAAGCGGGTTATCAACTACCCTGCAAGAGGAATTGGTCAAACAACCATCGATAAACTAGTGGTTGGTGCTAAGCATCACGGGTTAACCATTTTTGAGGTAGCTGAACGTGCTATGCAACTTAATATTGGGGTTAATGCCGGAACTGCTCAGAAATTAGCTGACTTTGTTATGTTGATTAAAAGCTTACAAATATTCAATGAGACTGCCAACGCCTTTGAGGTCGCCGACGAGGTTGCCAAACGAACGAAAATTGTCTTGGACCTAAAAAAGGACGGCACTCCCGAAGGAATCAGTAAGATTGAAAACATCGAGGAACTCCTTAATGGAATCAAAGATTTTACGGAAGGTCAAGAAGAACTTGCCGATGCTACTGGTTCGCTTACCGAGTTTTTGGAAGATGTGGCTCTGGCTACAGATTTTGACAATGAAAACGCCGATGACAATACGCCAAGAGTGTCTCTAATGACCATACACTTAGCCAAGGGGCTTGAATTTTCTTACGTATATATCGTTGGTATGGAAGAAGATTTATTCCCTTCTGCAATGAACTTAGATTCCCGCTCTGGTCTGGAAGAAGAACGTCGTTTGTTCTATGTTGCTTTGACTAGAGCAGAAAAACGGGCTTTTTTGTCTTATACCCAGTCACGTTATCGATGGGGAAAACTAAACGATGCAGAACCGAGTAGGTTTATCGAAGAAATTGATGAGCAATTTCTAGATATTCAACTACCAAAATCTGCTTATGAATATAAGCCCTTAGTGAATACATCTATATTTGGCGACCCTCGACCAAAGAAAGTTGCATCACAGGTACCCAAATCTTGGGAGGGTATACCCAACACAGCACCCAATTCCTCTCAGCTAAAAAAGTTGCGTCAAATTCAGGCAGAAGTGCCAACCAACAGTTCAAAAGAAGAATTGATTCAATTACCGGCAGGTACAAAAGTTGAGCACCAGCGATTTGGTAAGGGGGTTGTGGTACAAGTGGAAGGTGCTGGAAATGACAAAAAAGCCACCATAAAATTTGCTGGTATTGGCGAGAAAAAATTGCTTTTACGCTTCGCTAAACTAAAAATCATTGAATGATTACAGCTGTATATACCCTTTTTCCAAGCTCTCCCAACGAACGTGATTTATTAAAAATTGCAAACCAACTTAAAAAGGGGGCTTTGATGATTTATCCAACAGATACGGTATATGCTATTGGATGCCTGAGTTCTAGTACTTCTGCTCTAGATAAATTTGCCCGTTTGAAACAGATTAAATTAGAGAAGGCTCCGTTGAGTTTTTTGTTCAATGACATTAGTGAACTTTCTACCTATGTAAAACCATTTGATGCCAGTGTCTTTCGTTTATTGAAAAGTACACTTCCGGGACCTTATTCCTTTATTATGGAATCGAATGGAAAGCTGCCGAAACCTTTTCAAAAGCGTAAAACAATTGGTGTGCGTATATCCGACCATCCAGTATTGAAAAGTTTGTTGCCCATGCTCGATGCACCTTTACTGACTTCTTCTTTACACGATAAAGATGAAATTCTGGAGTACACCTCTGACGAGGATGAGATTTTATCTGCCTGGGATGGTAAGGTTGATGTTCTTATTCAGGCTGGTGCTGGGGGCAATGTTCCTTCTACTGTGGTTGACTTGTCGAATAACGCTATAGCGCTTGTCAGACAAGGAAAAGGAGAAATAGATTTTATCTAAAAAAAAAACGCTCCCGGTTGGGAGCGTTTAAATTATACTATCATTTATCTTAGTTGGATGCAGCCGCAGCTTGTTCCATTCCCTTATTGATCATATCATAAAATTGATCTAATTTAGGCAACACTACTATGCGTGTTCTTCTGTTTTTTGCACGTCCAGCAGAAGAGTCATTGTCCGCTAAAGGAACATATTGACTACGACCAGCTGCAGTCATACGCTCAGGTGCTACACCAAAGTCTTTTTGAAGAATACGTACGATAGATGTTGCTCTACGTACAGATAGGTCCCAATTGTCTTCTGTTCCATCTACTTTGATTGGTACGTTGTCTGTATGACCTTCAACCATAAATTCCAATTCAGGTTTGTCGTTGATTACTTTGGCAACTTTCCCTAGCACTTCTTTTGCCGCAGCATTGACAGAAAAACTTCCGCTTCTAAAGAGTAGTTTGTCAGAGATAGAAACATATACAACACCTTTTTCAACATTGATTTCGATGTCCTCATCTGCAATATTTCCTAAGACACCTTTGAGGCTCGTAACCAAGGCTAGTGTTACTGAATCTTTCCGAGTAACGGCATCGCGAAGGTTTTTAATACGAGAATCTTTTTCTTTGAGACTTTCCAATGACTTCTCAAGGTTTTCAGCACCTTTTTGAGAAAGTGTAGTCAAGTTTCCAAGGTTGTTGATCAAGTCCTGGTTGTTTGACTTGAAGAAATTTAATTGCTCTTCCATAGAAGCAAGACTGGCTAATGCATTTGCCTTCTCATCGTCACAGGTGTTTAATTTAACAGTCGCTGCATTGAGTAGATCGTTTGTGCTTTGTTGAAGAGATTCAAGTTCAGCATATTTCTTTGAAGATACACAGGAAACCAAAAGGGCTCCACATAGGCCTAGTAAAAGAGAGATTTTTTTCATGTTGGTATAAATTGCTTTTAAATAAGTGCTAAAATTAATTGTTTTTCTGTTTAAATAGCTCACAAATCAAGAAATTTACTTTTCCTTAAGATAAAATGATTCCAAACTATGCTTCTTTGATGAAAATACTGCTTTTTGGAGAAGCCGGCTTGCCGCTTGTTAATTGTCCTTTTAAGGGTTGCGTAGACGACTAGATGTGCTTTAATGACCATAAAAAAAGAGGCAAAGTTTCCTTTGAGTAAATACTGAATTCCAGCAATTCCGTCTAGAATAAAACGCTGCAATAGTATTGGAAAAAGAGATGCTTTGGGCAAATTTTTCAGCATCATCCACAGTGAATTTCGATGATTGTAATAGGTTTTTCTTGGCGATGGGGCTAGGGAAGCTCCTCCAACATGATAGACAACAGATGCTCCAACAGTTTGTGTTATTTTGCCTGCATTGAAAGCGCGCCAGCAGAAATCGATTTCTTCTTGATGCATGAAAAAGTCTTCATCAAACCCGCCCAATTCCTTCCAAACATTTTGCCGAACAAAGAAACATGCGCCAGAGGCCCAAAAACAATTTTGTGTTTCATTGTATTGGTTGGTGTTTTCTTCAAGCACATTAAAAATTCTTCCACGACAATAAGGAAAACCTAGTTTATCAATGAACCCACCTGCAGCACCAGCATAGTCGAAACGGCTTCTTTCCTTATGCTGAAGCAATAGTGGTTGCGCAATAGAAACATTTGTTTTTTCAAAGGCTTGGATTAGTGGTTTTAGCCAGTTTTCGGTTACTTCAACATCATTGTTAAGTAAACAATATAAGTCAGCGTCGATCTGTTTTAACCCCTCGTTGTAGCCTTTTGCGAAGCCAAAATTTTCAGTCAAAACAACCTGTTTTATGGTCGGAAAAGCATGCGTTAAGTAGACAACGGAGTCGTCGGTAGATGCATTGTCAATGACATATACATCAGCTGAATCAGCGTAACGGATAATCGAGGGCAGAAATTCCTCCAAGAGTTTCTTGCCATTCCAGTTCAAAATAACAATCGCTAATTTCATTTGTCAATGGTATAGGAGGGAAGATCTTGTAAAAAGTGATAAGCTTGTGCCTGATAATCCATTTGACAATAAACGTGTTTTAGTCCATTAGTAACCATAAGATAGGTGCTGTCTACACTTAAATTATAACGTGCAATTTGATCAAAAACACCCTGATTGATTTCAATTTTTGGTGCTTTGCATTCCACCAACACGGCTACGGTACCTGTTTTGGTATAGACCACAATATCATATCGTTTTTGTTTCCCAAATATCTCAATTTTCTTTTCAACATTGATCAAACCAATCGGGTATTTTTTTTCTTCCATCAAAAAACGAAGGCAATGTTGGCGTACCCATTCTTCGGGTGTTAATAGAATCTCTTTTTTGCGAATGATATCAAAAATGTACCGCTTATTTTCCTTATTTTTGAAAGTAAAGGGATAACGCTTGAAATTGAGTTGTTCCATACCACAAATGTGACGAAATTTTCCCATTGAAAGAAACACAAAACATACTCTCTTCGATTAACAAAGGTGATTTTTCTCCAGTTTATCTGTTAATGGGTAAAGAATCTTTCTTTATTGATCAAATAACCGATCGCTTGATGTCTACCGTAGTCGAGCAAAGTGCACGCGACTTTGATTTGACGGTGCTTTATGGAAAAGAAACCAATGCAGATCAAATTATTGAAGCAGCTAAACGCTTCCCCATGATGGGGCAACAACAATTGATTGTTGTTAGAGAAGCCCAGTATTTAGAGCGAAATATTGATCAATTGGAACCATACCTGAGTCACCCTCAATCCCAAACTGTTCTTGTTTTGTGCTACAAGCACAAGAAACTGGATAAGCGAAAGAAAGCTTACAAGGCCATTGCCGCTTCGGGTACTGTTTTGGATGCACAACCGTTTTATGAGAATCAAGTAAGCGGTTGGATAGAGCAGCAAGCAAAAAAATATTCTTTTCGTTTTCATCCACATGCAATAGCTCTTTTAGTTGCTTTTCTGGGGACAGATCTAGGGAAAATAAGCAAAGAATTAGAGAAACTATCACTTAACATTCCCGAAGGGAGCGATGTTACTCCAGACCATATTGAAGAATATATTGGTTACAGCAAAGAGTTCAATAGTTTTGAATTACAGAATGCTCTAGGGCAACGTAACCTCGCTCATTCCTATCGCATTGTACAATACATGGCTGGGAACCCCACGCAGCATCCATTTCCGCTCACCATTACAGTCGTGTTTAACTTTTTCCAAAAGTTATTCATGTATCACGGCCTTAAGTCTCCAGCAGATGCACCAAGAATTCTTGGTGTTTCTCCCTTTTTTGTAAAAGATTACCAAATTGCAGCACAAAAATACACCATGAAACAAACGGCCGGCGTGCTGGGCGTTTTAAAAGAGTTCGATTTGAAAAGCAAGGGAGTAGGGGCGCAAAATTTGCCACTCGAAGAACTAATGAAAGAAATGATTTTAAAAATCGTTTCTGTTTAAATTGCTGGGTAGTTAGTAGGATTACTCTCGTGCATTACGCCATAAACCTTTTCAATAATATCATCTAAAGAGGGCTTTGAGAAATAATCACCGTCTGAACCATAGGCTGGTCTGTGCGCTTGAGCACTTAAGGTTTGTGGCGCACTATCCAAAAGCGGGAAAATTTCTTGGACATCAAGCAATTGTTGCAAAATATAACCTGTTCCACCGCCAGGTACGTCTTCGTCTATGATGACTACACGATTGGTTTTTGCGATACTTTTTTTAATTTCCTTTCTAACGTCAAAAGGTAATAAGGACTGAATGTCAATTACTTCGGCGTCAATATCAAATTTCAATAATTCTTGAGCTGCTTCTTGCACCAAACGCAGTGTTGAACCATAGGAAACCAAGGTAATGTCTGTTCCTTCTTTTAACACTTCAATTTTGCCAATCTCCAACCTAAATTCGCCGAGATTTGTTGGCTTATTTTCTTTTAAACGATAACCATTCAAAGATTCAACAACAATAGCAGGTTCGTCTCCTTCCAAAAGGGTATTGTAAAAACCAGCCGCTTGTGTCATATTTCGTGGAACCAATAGATTTATTCCTCTCAATAAATGAATCATAGCACCCATTGGAGAGCCACTATGCCATATTCCTTCTAAACGGTGCCCACGTGTACGAATGATTAACGGGACGGCTTGTTGACCAACTGTACGATAGAGGTAAGAGGCTAAATCGTCACTAAGGGTGTGCAAGCAATACAATACATAATCTACATATTGAATTTCGGCTATTGGACGAAGTCCACGTAAAGCCATACCAATTCCTTGACCAATGATGGTCGCTTCGCGAATTCCTGTATCAAAAACCCTTGTTTCACCAAATTGTTCCTGCAAACCTTCTGCACCTTGGTTTACATCGCCTATTTTTCCAACATCTTCACCAAACAAGAGTACATTATCTTTTTTCTCGAATAATGCTTTGAAATTGTCACGAATAATAATTCGACCGTCTACTAGTTCTTCTTCAGCTGCATAACTTGGCTCGACGAGAGGGATGTTGCTTAGCCGATAATTCGATTCACTGTATAAATGCGAATGCATTTTCGGATTTAATTCGCTTGTTAAAACACTTACCCAATCGGAAACAGCAGAACGTGCAGCAGAAGAATGATTTCTACTGAAGCGAAGTGCTTTGCGCGCATTGTGCAAGAGGTCTCTGTAGGTAACTTCTGTAAATGCGGCTAATTCGCCAATGAGCAGTTGAATTGAGGGATCGTTATTTGTTTGACTTAAAAGGGCTTTGAGCAGAGATAAGATCTCTTCTTTCTTTACCAGAATTGGGGACTGGTATGTTTTCCAAGCCTTTGTTTTTGCTTCTCTTGCCTCTGCTTTACAAGAGGTTTCGATGTTTGTCAATTCTTCTTCTGTGGCAATGCCTTTGTCAAGAATCCATGAGCGCATTTTTAGGTTGCAATCATGATCTGCTTCCCATTCTAAGCGTTGTTTTGATTTATAGCGTTGATGCGACCCTGAAGTGGAATGACCCAAGGGCTGTGTTAGTTCATCAACATGAACGAGAACAGGAATATGTTGTTCACGGGCTAGCGTAGCTGCTTTTTGGTAGGCCTCCATTAGGGCAGGATAATCCCAACCGTTTACCCGTAGTATTTCAAACCCTTTTTCAGAGGCGGTACGTTTCAAACCTGCAAGGGCTTTTGAAATGCTTCCTTTGGTTGTTTGCTTTTCGTTGTCTACAGAGATTCCATAGCCATCGTCCCAAACACTCATTACAAGTGGTATTTGAAGGACTCCTGCAGCATTCATTGCCTCAAAAAACAAGCCTTCGCTAGTAGAGGCATTTCCTATGGTTGCCCAGCTAATTTCATTTCCATTATTGCTGAATTTCTCACTATTCTTTATGGAAAGGGCACGGTATACTTTGGAAGCCTGAGCTAGACCAATCGACCGTGGAATTTGTCCTGCAGTAGGTGAGATATCTGAACTGTGGTTATACTGTTGCGTTAAATCTAGCCATTCGCCATTTTCATCATGACTGGCAGTGACAAAATGGGCTCCCATTTGCCGGCCTCCAGACATGGGCTCTTCTTTCAAATCGGGATGAGCATATAGGGCGGCAAAAAGTTGTTGAGGCTGTAGTAATTTATGCGCCATCAAAATGGTTTGATCACGATAGTAGCCAGAGCGGAAATCACCTTTTTCAAAAAAACGACTCAACACTAGTTGCGGCAATTCTTTTCCATCTCCAAAAATCCCAAATTTTGCCTTTCCAGTCATGACTTCTTTTCTTCCAAGTGCACTGCACTCCCGACTTAAGGTGATTAAACGGTAATCGGCAAGTAACTGATCTTTGAAAGAATCAAATGTAAGGGTAGAAATCGCTACATCTTGGGTTTTGGGCATATCGTGATTTTCGCTATGCAAAAGTACGAAAATTAAAACGGAATAAAGAAACCTCAGTATTTAGTCATCTAAAACCATTTTCGACTAAACAACTGTGTCAAAGTGTAAGGGTCCAATGTAAGTACAAAACGGATTTTTTGTTCATAGCCTGTTTGATTAAATTCTAACCCATTGCTGTTGTAGATTGGAAAGTAGAATTCTAAGTAGTCGGGCAATAAGTTTAATCTAATTCCAGAATCAAATAGTATGCGAGATGATTGGCCATCTTGCTTAATAAATCCAATGTCTCCATAGGCTTCTACCCATTTCCAAATCCCCATACTGGTGTTAGCTGTGATCAAATAATCATTAGACAAGGGGTTGTCAATTTTTGTTTTGAAGCCTCCCTCTGCGGGGATATATTGCTGGCTATAGATCCCGGAAGTTTCTGATCTCCCTAAATAATTGTATTGAAAAAGGTAATCGGTTGGTCGGTTTAACGAAAAATCAAAATAATCTGAACTTAGGTCATTTTGCCACAAGAATTTTCCTGCAAATAAGCGCAACGAAAATTGTCGTCCACTGTTGGTTAAATGCCTATAGTCGGCTCTAACACTAATCTTTCCAAACTTTGATCCCACTTCAAAATTATTCACCATGGTGAAATAATCCAACGCATTTTTATTTGAAATTATATAGTTCAATCCCCCAACGGTATAGTTTGGGTTTTGTATTTGGTCTGTATTTTGTTCTCTGTTCACATACTGCCAATAAAAACGAAGGATTTCCCGACGATTATCCCTTAAATTGGTTGGTCTTTTCACAATACTTGCAGAAGCAGATAAAAGACTATACCGAAGGTTTTCATCATAGTGAAACGAAGCACCAGAGAAGCCAATGTTCTTTAAGTAATAATTTGATGCTTGATTGAACTTATTGTAGCTAGTGGAGAAAAACCCAATCAATTGTTTGTTTTTTGTAGAGTAGAGCGGATCAACTGAAAATATAAAAGTCCGCCTTTTAACGGTTTTATTGTTTAAACGAATTCCATAAGAAATACCATCATAAACATTGAAACTGATTCCTGGCTTGTAGAAAAGTTGATTGTATTTCGGATTTTCTAAATCTTTTAAAAAGGTGAATCGAATGGGTTTAATGCCAAATGATTTTAGCCGTTTAACATTATCTCTTGGATTAAACTCTGGAAGTTTATTTACCGGATTAATGACTAGGTAATCGGCTTTCTCATTCGAACGGCGGATGTTTGTTCCAATGCTTTTTGGTCCAAAATATTCAGTTTTTATAAGAGAATCATTTCTAACCCATCCAATAGAATAGGGGATTGAATAGTCATTCTTTTCTTCTATCTGAAAAGTTACTAAAGTGTCTAGCCTACTTAATTTAGAAAAGGATAAGTCTACCGATTTGCGGCTTGAAAAATAGTCTTGAAATCCTGTGCCTTTGTTGATGTTAAAATGATCAAAAAAAGATGCTTTTAGGGCTACCCCTGTCAATTGACCCTGCCTAATTTGGTGAATAAATACACTAAGGTCAGCAGAGTTATTTTCAATTAAATAACCTAGGATTTTTCCCATATGACTTGGCTGACCAATCTGTTCATTAAATCGAGTCAATTCTGCTTTTGAACGAAATAGTTCTTGATGAGCGTTTTTACGCAAAATATACTCGTAAAACTCAATGAATGTTTCCTCGAAACTGAGGTTTGAAAAACGATATCTACCTGCAAAAAAATGAATCAATGGTTGACGCATAAAAGACTCTAGCAGTTTTTTGTCAGGATAATGAACCGCAACATATTGTGCCATTAAATACGTTTGCAATCCGCCAAAAAGCCAATAATCGTTGCGCGAGTGGAGTGGAAGTGTTTCCGATAAGTAATCGTACAGATAAGTGTTTAGTGCTTTTAATTCGAACTCAAATTGAGCAGGAAATGGTTTTAAAATGCTCGGAATTAGTGTAAGCCCGTAAAATGGACGTTTGTTGTATTTTTCTTGTGAAAGCAAAACGACATTATGTGGATATTCTCCTAAAGCATCTTTTAGAAAGTCATTTATTTTTAACAAGCTTGCCCTTCTTTCTGTCTCGCTTAAGTCGTCTAAATCAATGTTCGTTTTGAATTTTTTGTCCTTTAACTCAAAATGCTTGTACACAATATCTTTGCCAATATGGAAAAGTACCTGTTTCTGTTCTTTTGCTGTAAATAAATAGGTTGTCAGTTGATTTCCTTCAATTCTTTTCTGTTCTTCTATACTTGAGTGAACTGCTAACTTAGAAGGAATTATAAGTGTAAAGGCAATGTTTCTGGAACCCATTGGGGCGTCTTCCAAGTCTAGGTTGCTGATTTTCTGCCATTTTCCTTCAGAACGCTTTGCAAGCGATAGAAAGAAGTTTTCAATTAAATAAGTTTCTTTAGCAATAGCGCCATAACCTGTGAACCTTCCATCGGGTAAATCAATGGTATATTCAAGGTTTAGGGTAATGACTTCGTTTTTGTTTAGCGGTTGGATTAAATCAATTTCTATAATGTCAAATTGATTGTTGGTCCGTTTCCATTGCAGAATTGAATTGTTGGATGCTATTGTTTTAATGGATGTTTTACCCCGCTTCGTTTTCTGAGCGAGATAAAAACTTCGGTTGTATTCTTCGACTAAACGGTCTGCCAAAGCACTTTTTGTAGAACTATATGCATGAGCCCAATCGTTTAAAATCAACTGATTCAACGCAGTGTCTTCTGTGTTCTTGAAAGTGATGTTTTGCTTAACATACAATCGGTCATTGGCGGTGTCTAACCTAACATTTAGTTCATAATTGGGAATAGTGCTTTGGCCCCGAAGGGACAAGCTCATGCAAATCATAAACAAAGAGAGAAAGAGTATCCGCTGCATCTAACTTAAAAATTTGGTTTTAACTTTTCGACACTATAGAATTCGTCTAAAAGCGTTAGAACATCTTCTTTGGAATCGACCAGATGAATTAAATTTAAATCGTCTGCATGGATCATGCCCTCAGCAACCAAGGTGTTTTTCATCCAATCTACAAGGCCTGACCAAAAAGTGGTTTGAACAAGAATGATGGGTATTTTTTTAATTTTATTTGTTTGCACGAGTGTAAGGGCTTCGAATAATTCATCCAAGGTTCCTACACCTCCTGGCAAGACAACAAAGGCTTGGGCAAACTTAACAAACATGACTTTGCGCACAAAAAAGTATTCAAAATTTAAGTTATGCTCTGGATCAATATAAGGGTTAGATGATTGTTCAAAGGGTAAATGTATGTTTAAACCAACAGAAACTCCGTTGGCCAATTGCGCTCCTTTATTCCCGGCTTCCATAATTCCGGGCCCACCACCCGTAATAATGCCGTAACCTTTTTCAGCAATGGCACGAGCGACATCTACGCCCAATTGATAATGCGGGTTATCAGGTTTTGTACGTGCAGACCCAAAAATGGAAACACAGGGGCCAACTGCGCTCAGTTTTTCATATCCATTGACAAATTCTCCCATGATCTTAAATATGGACCAGGCATCTTTCTTCTTCGGTTTAAAGTCTTTCTTATTGTAGGTTTTCATGGGCAATAAATTCTTTTTTTAGGTAAACTGCTGTATGGCTTTCTTCTATGTCTAAAATTTCCTCAGGTTTTCCTTGTGCAATGATTGTACCACCGCCTTTTCCACCTTCTGGCCCTACATCAAAAACATAATCAACTTGCTTGATTACATCTAAATTGTGCTCAATGATTAGAACAGTGTTTCCTTTGTCTGTAAGATTATTAAGCACTTCGAGTAATAGCCTTATGTCTTCAAAATGCAGTCCAGTAGTTGGTTCGTCTAATATATATAACGTATTTCCTGTATCGCGTTTCGAAAGCTCGCTGGCTAATTTTATCCGTTGTGCTTCTCCACCCGATAGGGTGGTTGATGATTGACCTAGTGCAATGTACCCAAGTCCAACGTCTTGCAATGTTTTGAGCTTTCGGTAAATTTTTGGAATTGGCTCAAAGAATTCGCAGGCCTGATTAATGGTCATCTGAAGTACATCGGAGATAGATTTTCCTTTAAAACGCACTTCAAGTGTTTCGCGGTTAAATCGTTTTCCTTGACAGGTTTCACATTCGACGTATACATCGGGCAGAAAGTTCATCTCAATCACCTTTAATCCACCGCCCATGCATGTCTCACAGCGACCTCCAGATACGTTAAAGCTAAAACGACCCGGCTTATATCCACGAATTTGTGCTTCAGGAGTTTGTGTAAAAAGGCTTCTAATTTCACTAAAAACACCAGTATATGTTGCTGGGTTAGAACGGGGCGTTCGCCCAATGGGACTCTGATTGACATCAACAACCTTATCTAAATGCTCAAGCCCTTTAATAGAAGTATAGGGAAGAGGTTTCTTCACCCCATTGTAGTAGTGAGCATTTAAAATTGGATAGAGCGTTTCATTGATCAGCGAAGATTTCCCACTTCCAGAAACACCCGTAACACCAATCATTAAACCTAGTGGTAACCTAATGTCAACATTTTTTAAGTTATTTCCTGTACAGCCTTTGAGGACTAGTTCTTTGCCATTTCCACTTCGGCGTGTGGCTGGGATAGTAATTGTTTTCTTACCCGTAAGATAGTCAGCCGTTAATGAGTTTTTGCTTAAAATAGAGGAGGGAACACCTTGCGAAATGATCTCACCACCATTTTTTCCTGCATGTGGACCAATGTCAATCACATAATCGGCGCGCTCAATCATGTCTTTATCATGCTCAACAACAATAACAGAGTTGCCAATGTCGCGAAGGTCGATAAGTGAGTTTATTAAACGATCGTTATCACGTTGATGTAGCCCAATACTAGGCTCATCGAGTATATAGAGTACACCAACCAATTGAGAGCCAATTTGCGTGGCTAAACGAATCCGTTGTGCTTCTCCTCCTGAAAGGGATTTAGAGGAACGATTAAGCGATAAATAATTTAAACCAACATTGAGAAGAAAACGTGTTCGGGTTTTAATTTCCTTGATTATTTCTTCCCCTATTTTCAATTCATTAGCCGATAAACTTGCCGGAAGTTTATCGATCCATGAATACAATTCACTCAAATCCAAAGCAGCTAATTCTGCAATAGAAAGCCCATTGATTTTAAAGTTCATTGCTTTGTCATTTAGACGCGAACCTTTACAGCTGACGCAACTTTCCTGATCCATGTATTCGCTTGCCCAGCGTTTTAGGTTCATTGATTCAGAATCATGGTACTGACTTAGGATGAAATTTTCTATTCCCTCATAGTCTATCTTATATTTTCGCGAGACACCCAGGGTTTTCGACTCCACAGTGAAAGACTCATTACCCCCTCTTAAAATTATGTCAAGTGCCTTTTGGGGAATTGCTGATATGGGGTCTGATAATGAAAAAGAATAGCGCTGGGCTATGGTTTCCATTTGTTTGTATCCCCATGTGCCTTTCTTATTGCCTAAAGGCGCAATTCCACCCGCATTAATCGATAAAGATGGATCTGGAATGATTTTAGTTGTATTAACTACCTGCTGTACTCCGAGTCCCTTACATTTTGGGCACATTCCTTTTGGAGAATTAAACGAAAAAGAATTAGGCTCTGGCTTTGGATAAGAAATCCCTGAATTAGGACACATTAAATTTCTGCTAAAATAGCGGGCTTCTTGCGTCTCAATATCAAGCAGCATCAGGGTTTCTTCCCCTTGGTACATGGCAGCAATCATTGATTCGCGCAAGCGTTTTAATGCATTTTCACTTTCAGAAACAGTAAAACGATCGACAACCAATTCAATGTCATGGGTTTTGTATCGGTCAACTTTCATTCCTCTTGAAAGCTCAACAACAACTCCGTCAATTCGAACTTTAACAAAGCCCTGTCGGGCTAAATTTTCAAACAATTCCCGATAATGGCCTTTACGCGATTTTATTATAGGAGCCAAGAGCATCACTTTTTTTTGCGCATAATCGGCGACAATTAACTCAATGATTTGATCATCTGTATAGCTCACCATTTTTTCGTTGGTAACATAACTATAGGCTGTACCAATACGCGCATACATCAACCGTAAAAAATCATACAATTCTGTGATTGTTCCAACGGTTGAGCGTGGACTTTTAGAGGTTGTCTTTTGTTCGATTGCAATGACGGGAGAAAGGCCATCAATTTTGTCTACCTCTGGACGCTCTAAATTACCAAGGAACTGCCGTACATAGGCGGAGAATGTTTCCATATACCTCCGTTGTCCTTCGGCATAAATGGTGTCAAATGCGAGAGAAGATTTCCCACTTCCAGACAAACCAGTAATGACCACTAGTTGATCCCGTGGAATTTTTATGTCAATATTTTTCAGGTTGTGTACGCGTGCTCCTTGTACATCAATACAGTTGTCGTCTATAGTCATTATTTTACCCGAGTTATATATAGTGTTTCGTTAATGGGTCGCTGCAGCATCGTCTCCTCGTGGATCTGCGCCAACAGTAATATTACCTAATTCGTTTACATGTATGGCATCTACTTTGCCAATGATTCTAGAATATTTTGTTTCAATTGAATGCCCTTTGGCTTGTAAGCCTTCAATTGTTTTTGTGTCAAACTTTGTTGGTTCCAGCACAACATTGTCCGGGAGCCATTGATGATGAAAGCGTGCAGCATTCACCGCTTCTTGCATTTCCATTCCGTGTTCATAAACATTGAGAATGGTTTGAAAAACAGAGGTGATAATGGTAGAGCCACCAGGGGTGCCAACGATCATATACAATTGATTATCTTTTTCCACAATGGTAGGTGTCATTGAGCTAAGCATTCGCTTTTTTGGTGCGATGCTGTTTGCTTCGCTGCCCGTTAAACCAAACATGTTGGGTTCACCTGGTTTGCTGCTAAAATCATCCATTTCATTATTCATGAATACACCAATCTCATCAACATAAACCTTTGAGCCGTAGGCACCGTTTAATGTGGTGGTGACTGCAACAGCATTTCCTGCTGCATCAAGAATGGAAAAGTGGGTAGTCTCATCGCTTTCAACAACAATAATATTTCCGTGGGATACATCTGCCGATGAAGTAGCTTTTTCTGGGGAATAATTCACCATGCGATCTAGTAAATACTCTTCGTTCATCAAATGATCTTGGGGAACATCTACAAAGTCTGGATCTCCAAGAAAATGACTGCGGTCTGCATAGGAACGACGTTCAGCTTCAACCATTAGGTGCATGCTTTCAACGCTGTTGTGTCCCATTTGATTTAAATCATAGGGTTCAATCATTTTCATCATCTGACCAAGGCAAATTCCTCCACTGGAGGGGGGCGCCATGGAAATTAGGTTTAATTCTTTGTAGCTGAATGTTAAGGGATCACGCCATTTTGGTTCATAAACCTTTAAATCTTCTAACGATAGAATTCCGCCGGTAGCTTGGGTTTTTGCCACCATGGCTTCGGCAACCCAGCCTTGATAAAAACCAGCATTCCCTTTTGCCGCAATTTCTTTTAATGCATTGGCAAGGGGAATGTTTTTTATAACATCTCCTTCCTTATATCCCTTTGCATATAGGGTAACTTTTCCATTTACCGCTGTGAATTGTTTACTATAGCGATTGTAACTTTTTGCTTGTTTTGCAGAGACAACATAGCCGTTTTCAGCTAGAGCTATTGCTGGCTGAATTAATTCGGCCAATGGCAGTGAACCAAGTTTTCGGTGAACTTCTAAAATCCCTGCAACTGCTCCAGGTATTCCAACAGCTAATCCGCCAACGGTGCTTTTCCCAGGAATTACATTTCCTTCCTTATCTAAGAACAAATCTTTGGTCGCTTTCAATGGAGCCATTTCACGATAGTCTAGCGAACCTGTTTCCCCCTTTGCTGAGCGGTAAACGAAAAACCCACCGCCAGTAATATTTCCTGCAACCGGATAAACCACTGCAAGAGCAAAACTTGTTGCGACCATGGCGTCATATGCATTCCCTCCTTTTTTCAAGACATCTCTACCAGCTTCTGAAGCTTCTATGCGAGCAGACACCACTGCGCCTTTTATTGGGGTAGAAGTGTTTGACGAACACGCCAAAAAGATAACATAAAACACTGAATAGATTATTTTTTTCATGTTAAGAATTTAAGACTTTAAAGCTAAAGAATCTTCGCTAACTATTCCCCTAAAAGTGAATGATTCTTACTAAACAAACAAAGTTCTTTAAAGAACTCATTAAACAAGGGCAGCATTTCTTCCTTTTCCTTTACAATTATTGGTATGGCACGGTCAAACTGAGCAGGAAATGAAGTGCGTTTACTCATGTGCCGAAGAATGTTTTCTAGCCCATTAATAGAGGCGTATTGTAGCAGCCAATTTTGCTGCTGCATTGAATTAAAAAGCGGCAACATTTTTATTGGAATATCTTCACTTCTGGCGGCAGTGCTTTTATAAAAAGCCGCTATAAAATCTTCTAAGGGATCTGGGTGATATTGTTCCCAGTTCAAGGCCAAAAAATGGTCGTAAACGACATCCATTATAACCCGCGCATAGTGGCCGTGTTCAGGAAAAAAAAGCTTGCAATGTTGTCTAAAAATGGGGTGTTGATCCGTGAAAGTGTCTATTTCACGATGAAGAAAAATCCCTTTTTGGACACTAGGAGAGAAATCTTGATACTGTTTTCCGCGAATAGAATCCGCAATAAAATTACCAAAACGCAGGTCGTTGTTGTTGCCAGATAAGTAAATATGAGCTAAGAAATTCATGCCCTTAAAAGTAAGCCTCTTTTACAAAATCTCTGCTGTTTTTAGTGGAAGACTATCCGTATATTTGAAAAAAAATTACTGATGACATTAATCAAATCCATTTCAGGAATTCGAGGCACAATAGGAGGAAAGCCCGAGGAGAATTTAACTCCAGTAGATGCGGTTAAATACGCGGCAGCCTATGGCACCTATATTCAGCGGAATACAACAGCAGAGCAGCTTACAATTGTGATTGGACGCGATGCCCGTATTTCTGGAGAAATGATTCAAAGTCTTGTGATGCAAACCTTAATTGGGATGGGGATCAATATCATCGATTTAGATTTATCTACCACTCCAACGGTTGAAATGGAGGTTGTCAATGCCAAAGCGCATGGAGGAATTATCTTGACAGCAAGCCACAACCCCAAACAATGGAACGCCCTTAAGCTTCTCAATGAAGCAGGAGAATTTCTCGATGCAGCAGCTGGTGCAGAGATTTTGCTTCTTGCAGAAAATAATGACTTCCATTTTGCTGATGTTGATTCCTTGGGAAGTAGAACGACGAAAACTACGGCTATTGATGATCATATTGATGCTGTTTTAGCCCATCCGTTGGTGAATTTACCAGCTATAAAAGCTGCCTCCTTTTCTGCTGTTGTAGATGGAGTGAATTCTGTGGGAGGCATCGCTATTCCTGCATTACTCGACGCTCTTGGCGTACATTGCACGAAATTATATTGTGACCCCACTGGTCATTTTCCACACAATCCGGAACCATTAAAAGAGCATTTGGGCGATTTATCACAAGAAGTTATTCGTGCAAAAGCGGATCTAGGAATTGTTGTTGACCCTGATGTTGATCGTCTGGCGTTTATGGATGAAAAGGGAGAAATGTTTGGCGAAGAATATACCTTGGTTGCCTGCGCTGACTATGTTTTATCTAAAACACCCGGAAATACCGTTTCAAATTTGTCCTCTACAAGAGCGTTACGCGATGTTACAGAAGCAGCTGGGGGTGAATACTATGCTTCTGCCGTAGGAGAAGTTAACGTAGTGGCGCAAATGAAAGCCAAAAAAGCGGTTATTGGAGGAGAAGGCAATGGCGGAATAATTGACCCAAATCTTCACTACGGCAGAGATGCTCTTGTTGGAGTAGCCTTGTTTCTATCCCTCTTGGCTGAACGCAAGTGTACAGTTTCTGTTTTAAAAGCGGGCTATCCTGTCTATTTTATGAGTAAAGGGAAAATTGAACTATCACCAACAATGGATGTTGACGGCCTTTTAAGAAAAATGGAAACTCGCTATGCAAATGATAAGCCATTGACCATTGACGGAGTGAAAATTGATTTTCCTGAAGGCTGGGTACATATGCGAAAGTCAAACACAGAACCCATTATACGTGTATATGCAGAAGCAAAAACACAAGCGGCAGCAGACGAAATAACGCAGCGTTTTTCTACCGAATTACTACAAGAAGCTAATTAGCTGTTGGGCTTAAATGACGATGTTTGAATCGATTGTGCGACCACAAATATTGACTAGGATCACGTTTGATTTGTGCCTCAAGTTTAGCGGTGAACAAATCGGTTATTTCATATTCTTTAAATTGGGAGGGATCTTTCGCCAATAAGGACATTGTTGCGGTATAAAACCCCCTTTTTGTACGGTTAACTTCCGCAAAATATACTGGAAAATTTAGCTCTTTTGCCAGACGTTCTGCACCCGTAAAGACAGGCACATTTACCCCCATAAAGGTTCGCCAATAATTTTTTGGCTTAACTCTAGGAGATTGATCATTGATAAAACCATAAAGACCAACATTATTTTCTTTTTCGTTTTTACGGATAAAATCGATTGTATTGAAACGGGAAACTAGATGAGCTTTGTGTTTTTTCCTTGAGCGAGCAATAAGTCGGTCAAAGTACTTGTTGCTAAGCGGTGTGTATATCCCATAACCTTTAGCCAAAAGATGGTACCCAATACTTAACATACCTTCCCAGTTAGAGTAGTGACCAAGTAGTAGAATTGTACTTTCACCTTTTTCTTCATGGGCATTGATTAAATGCATGTTTTCGAATTTAAAACGCTTCTTAATTTGCTTTTCTGAAATGGTGAGATTCTTGGCCATTTCTAAAAAGACATCACAAAGGTTTTTGTAAAAATCACGCTCAATAGCATATCGTTCGATGTCACTTAGGTCTGGAAAGGATAACTTTAAATTTTTCTGAACCACTTTTATTCGAAACCCTACAATACGATGAAGGACAAACGAAAGAAGGTTGGATAAACCGTAGAGTAGTGGGTAGGGCAATAATGAAACAGCCAATAATATAGGATAAGTAAGAAGAAAAATCAGAAGTTGCACCAGTGTAATATTTCCTGCAAATATAGCTATATTTGAGCTAAACCTTTTGATATGTTTGGGATTTCCCCATTGATTCTAGTCTTACTACTTGGAATCGTTTCTTTGAGCTATAAAGCCTTTGGCGATTCCGTTTTATTCAACCAATTAAAATTCAATATTAAAGCTGTTCAAAGCGGAGAATACTACCGTATAATTACTGCTGGATTTATTCACGTTGACCAAAACCATTTATTGTTTAATGGGTTGACCCTATATTTTTTTGGCGACAATGCATTGCTTGGATTGGGGGCGATTCATTTTATCATTCTTTATTTTGTAAGCCTGTTGATGGGCAATCTTTTTGCGTTGTATTACCACAGAAATAATCCATACTACAGTGCAGTTGGAGCCAGTGGTGCAATTATGGGAGTAGTTTACAGTAGTATTCTCATGTTTCCAGAAATGAAGCTTGCCTTAATCTTTTTTCCCGTCCCTTTCCCGGCATATCTATTTGGGATTGGGTACCTAATTTACACCTTGTTTGGGATGAAATCTCAAAGTGATGGAATTGGGCATACAGAACATTTGGGCGGTGCAGTAGGCGGAATACTCTGTACACTGTTATATGATCCTTCGGTGTTTGAAAAATCTTTTCTAACATTGATTTTAATGCTAGTGGTAACAGTAGTGGCTGGTTTTGTCTTTTTTAGAAGAGAAAATTAGTCTCCGAGTAATTCTTCAATTTTTGCATCCAACTGTGCACCACGTAAATTTTTAGCCACAATTTTTCCTTCTTTATCCAATACAAAAGCAGCAGGAATTGCTCGTACACTATAAAGTTGTGCGATGGGATCTGACCAATACTGTAAATTAGACACATGGTTCCAGGGGAGTCCGTCGTCTTCAATTGCGCGTTCCCAACTTGCTTTGTTTTTGTCAAGAGAAACACCAACAATCTCTAAACCTTTATCGTGCATGCGTTTGTATAAGCGCACCAAATTGGGGTTTTCCACTCGACATGGACGACACCAAGATGCCCAAAAATCGATGATGGTTACCTTCCCACGAAAACTTTTAAGCGCAATACGTTCACCAGTAGGAGTTGGCCCCTCGAACAAAGGAGCAGTTTCTCCTATAGCTGTTGGATTAACAGGGGCGTTTACAAAACCTGATATTTTCATTCCTGATTTACTCCCCCGAATACGATCAGTATAGGTCATGAAAATTTCGTTAGCTTCGTTTTTATTCATTGTTTTTTGTGACAAGAAACGTTCCAAGATCAACGCTGATATGTAGGAATCATTTTTTGTTTGCATGAAATCTTTCTCGTAAGCATTTAATTTGCCTTCAATGTTTTTGTATTGCTGCTGTAAATCTTCTGCCATGAGGTTGTCACCCATCGAATTGGCTGCCTGAATTTCTTGCACAATGGCACTCATTGCAGCTGCATACTCTTGGGTTTCTTTTCTATAGGCCTGTAGATCTTTATTGGAAGCAGTCCCACCAATAATGGATGAACCAATACTGTCCTTATACAGTGTAATGTCAATTTGACCTTCTTCAATGATAATGGCTGAATTGGACTGAGTTCCTTCAATAAAAAGAAAATTTACATCAATTTGATCAACATCTCCTTTCAACGAAAATTTCCCATTGACGACTTCTGTAGTATCCACGGTTTGAGGTTGACCATTTGGTCCAGCAATGATGCGAAATATTTTTTTTCCCTCGGGTAAATCTGTTGTGCCCTCAATGACGAAGGTGTTTTTTTCAATGCCATTACAAGCTGCGAAAGCTAAGCTAATAAGTAGGCTATAGAAGATTGTCTTTTTCATATGTACAAAAATACATAATCCATGCCAAATAGACCAGTAGGAATTAAATTGAGGAACTAGCAAAAGGATTTATTTCGTCTTATATTTGTATCAAATAATTCGCATGGCAGGAAATCAATTTGGAAAACTTTTTAGCGTAACAACCTTTGGAGAATCGCATGGAGCGGCTATTGGAGGTGTAATTGATGGATGCCCCGCCGGAATTTCATTGGATATAGAAGCAATACAAACCGATTTGGATCGAAGAAAACCAGGTCAATCTGCAATTGTGACGCAACGCAAAGAACCGGACGAAGTTGCTTTTTACTCAGGTATTTTTGAAGGAAAAACGACTGGAACTCCCATTGGCTTTGCCATTCACAATACCAATCAAAAATCACACGATTATTCTCATATAAAAGACAGCTATCGTCCTTCTCATGCAGATTATGTCTACGATCAAAAATACGGCTTCCGCGATTATCGTGGTGGTGGTAGAAGCTCGGCAAGAGAAACGGCCAGTAGAGTAGTGGCAGGAGCAATTGCCAAACAATTTTTAAGCAAAGTTACCTTCAATGCTTTTGTGTCGAGTGTTGGAGCTATTCATTTAGAGAAACCTTATCAGGAGTTGGATTTTGCAGAAAGTGAGCGAAATCCTGTACGTTGTCCCGATCCAGAGAAAGCAAAAGAAATGGAAGCTTATATTCGTCAAATACGAAAAGAAGGCGATACCGTTGGCGGAATCATTACCTGTGTAATACAAAATGTTCCTGTTGGACTTGGAGAACCTGCGTTTGATAAACTTCATGCAGAGTTAGGAAAAGCGATGCTTTCCATCAATGCTGTGAAAGGTTTTGAATACGGGAGCGGTTTTGCCGGTGCAGAGCTAAAAGGGAGTCAGCACAATGACCCTTTCAATGAAGATGGAACCACCCAATCCAATCGTTCTGGTGGTGTTCAAGGAGGAATCTCTAACGGAATGGATATTTACTTTAAAGTGGCTTTTAAGCCTGTTGCTACAGTCATGCAGGCACAAGATACAATTAACAGTAAAGGTGAAAAGGTTGTTATGGAAGGCAAAGGACGGCATGATCCTTGCGTCGTACCACGAGCAGTACCTATTGTTGAGGCTATGGCCGCACTAGTTATTGCCGATTACGAACTGATTAGACGAACAAATAAACTATAAAAGGAATGAAACAATTAGCCTTGCACTGGAAAATTTTAATTGGGATGGCACTGGGTGTTATTTTTGGTTTAGTGATGTCTTATGTTGCCGGTGGATCACAATTTGTTGGAGATTATATCAAACCATTTGGAACCATCTTCATTAATCTTCTAAAGTTAATTGCCATTCCACTGATCTTAGCCTCATTAATAAAGGGGGTGTCGGATTTAAAAGATATCTCAAAACTCTCGCAAATGGGCGGGAGAACTATTCTTACTTATATTAGTACCACTTTGGTTGCCGTTATCATTGGGTTAATTTTAGTCAACACCATACAACCCGGTAAATCGATTAGTGTGGAAACACGTAAAGAATTGGTCGAGGCCTATGCTTCTGATGCAAATCAAAAGCGAGAAGCCGCTGCCAAGCAGAGTAGTGCGGGGCCTTTACAAGCGCTTGTCGATATTGTTCCTTCAAATATTTTTGCTGCAGCAAGCAATAACCGTAATATGCTGCAAATCATATTTTTCGCTATGTTTTTCGGGATTGGAATTATTCTTATTCCCGAAAAAGAGTCTACTTCTGTAAAAAGCTTTTTTGATTCGTTCAATGCGGTTATTTTAAAACTTATTGATTTAATCATGCTTGGCGCTCCTTATGGTGTGTTTGCCCTTTTGGCAGCCCTAGTTGTAGAAGCACCTAGTTTAGAGCTATTTAAAGCACTGGCGCTTTATGCCATTACTTTGTTACTCGGGCTTGCTACCATGATTGGCGTATACGCGCTCTTTGTTCGTGTAATCGTCAAAAAAAGTACTTCTTTCTTTTTCAGAGGTATTGCCCCAGCACAATTACTTGCTTTTTCCACGAGTTCTAGTGCAGCCACCCTTCCTGTTACCATGGAATGTGTTGAAGATAATTTAGGGGTGGACAAAGAAGTGACCAGCTTTGTGTTACCCATTGGCGCTACAATCAACATGGATGGTACTAGTGTTTACCAAGGGGTAGCGGCTGTATTTATTGCACAAGCCTTTGGTTTAGACCTTAGCCTAGCCGCTCAGCTTGGAATTATATTTACGGCAACACTAGCCTCGATTGGCACAGCCGCTGTTCCAAGTGCGGGAATTGTAATGCTTGTAATCGTTCTAGCTCAAGCGGGTATTCCAGAAGCCGGACTTGCTTTGATTTTTGCCATCGACCGACCACTAGACATGTGCCGCACCGTAGTCAATGTGACCGGAGATGCGGCAGTATCTATGTTTGTCGCAAAATCAATTGGTAAACTAAAGAATTAGTTTAGGTAGCCTTTGCGCACACCATTCAGGCATAGTTTTAATAATAAATAGGCAACAAGAATAACAACAATAGGCATGAAGTATGTTGTTGGACCATATACTTCTACCGCTGTGGTAAAAAACAGCCAATAACCCATTTGGAAAAAGACCGCAACAAAGGAAAGTAGTAACGGAATCTTTGCCCACGCTTTTTGCATCAATAAGCCGATTGAACCCAGAGTACCACCAAAGACCCCTATGGCAAAAGCAATGGTGGTCCACAGAGGAACATCAGTCATCAAGGCTTGTTCGGGGGCGGGAAGTTTGGCGATATTTTCTGCGCTTATAGTTAACTGAGCATAAAAGTTATAAATACCCATTCCGTTCCATAGAATGGCTAAAACGACGAGTGGTTTAAACCACCCACCGGGAGATGTAGTTGAATGCATAATCAAATTTTTAGTTAATAAACGGAATGTCTTTGCGTTTAGCCCACAAAATGACAAGGCTTAAAACCCATGTGCCCACTGCCATATAAAACAGCGTTCCACCATCGCCTTTTACTTCGATGCCAAGTTGAGTGAGATGAGAGAAAATAGCTCCAGCCATAAGACCGGTAGTCAACAACGCCCCTAACCATGTGGTGCGGTTGGTAAACAATAAGATGCTGGCAATCAACTCTAAGATTCCAATCCCAATACGGCCATAGGGTTCTATTCCTAGGGTAGTGAAGATATAAACGCTGTCTGGATGAGCCAAAAATTTAAAACGAAGTGTTTGCAAAAGAATTAAAGCGACGATAATGCGCAATACAAGAAGGAATGTTTTGTTCATATTTTAAAGATTTAAGGAGGTAGAAAGTTAAGAAAAAAAATTAAAGCGCTCTTCGGTTAAAGAGACAATACAAAAATGCTTGAGTTGTTTTGAAAGGAGTGGTGTGTACTTCTTCTTCAAATTTTACTAAATCAAAAGACGACGAAACAATATCTGTAAGGGATTGAACAGAATATTGTGTAATGGGAAGGCCGCTGCATTTAAGCGGACCATCCAATGAAAAAGTACTCAATAGAAGATGTTCGTTTACAGACTCTCGCACCGTGTTTACATAATATTGAATGTCTTTTTGTTCGGTTAGAAAATGAAAAACTGCACGGTCGTGCCAGAGTGTATAAGGGCGTTTTGGCTTAAATTGAGTGATGTCTGCTACGATCCATTTAACTTCATCAGCTTTGCTACCAAGGCGTTCTTTCGAACGTGCTAAAGCTTCTGCAGAAATATCCAACACGCTAATGTCGGTATAGCCCAATGCAAGTAAATGGTCTACTAAAAGGCTTTCTCCACCGCCAACATCAATGATGGGTGAGTTTTTAGGCAATGCAAGAGACGCTATAATTGATAGCGAAAGGCTCGGTTTATCTTGGGTCCAACTTACTTCTTGTGGGCTTTTTTTGGTGTAAATAGTACCCCAATGTTTCTTGCGTTCATTTGCATTCATTCTTTCTCTTTTAATGCTTTAAATAAAATTTTTTCCATGAGGTCAAAACCTGATTTGTTTGGGTGTACCGTATCATAGCCTAATTCGCTTTTTAAGCCTTTCTTTTGGTCAACCATTGCTGAGTAGTAATCTACATAGGTTAAATCATTTTCTTGCGCATAAAGACGCAATCTTTTGTTAAGGTCAATGACTTTTAAGGCGGGAATTATTTTTGGCTGCCATGGGAAATAATTTGCAGGCAAGACAGAGCAAAGGATCATTTCAATTCCGTTGCTTTTAGCAATTTCTGCCATAGAGATTATATTGCCAACGGTTTCTTCCAATGTGATGGGACCTGTGTTTTCTGCGATATCATTTATTCCTGCTAGCAAAACAACCCTTTTGGGCTGAAATGACAAAACATCTTGTCGAAAACGCAACAGCAATTGTGGAGTGGTTTGACCGCTAATCCCTCTACCGAGAAAAGCGTTTTCCTCAAAAAAAACGGGATTAAAGCTAGCCCAATCTTGTGTTATGCTGTTTCCAAAAAAGACAGTATTCACTGTTTTTTCTTGTTCTAAGATTTTGGCATTGTCTTTCTGATACCTGCCAAGTTGTGGCCAATCCTGGGCTGTTAACATCAAAAAACTTAAGATAAGGGCTAGAGAGAAATATTTTTTCATGTTCCCAAGGTATAAAATCTTACAGAAACTTGTGAGTATATTTTGGATCAGGAAGAGGGCAGGAGTGGTGTTTGCCAAACCATGTGTAGCGGTTTCTTGCAACGAATCGATAGATTCCATTGGTCAATCCTTTGGGGAGATAGGAGAAGGGGGTTAGAAGAGAGAAAACACCACCTAGGCGATTAAATAGCATAAAAGTCGCCTCTGCCTCCATTGCATAACTGTAGGTTTGATCCCAAACAATGACCGTATCTATGGCATTTAAATCAATATTGCGCTCATGGGCAAACTGTTTTACCAAGTCACTGTCTAAAGAAGCAAAGCGCAATTGATCCTTTTTGTCCCACTGACATAGCTTGCGCACCCACCAATTGCAGATCACACAGGGGCCGTCATAAAATACGATTAGCGGTTTCATTTCTTTTTCTTTGCAGCTTCCACCAAATCTAAGGCTTCTAGATTGACTTGGGTGGTAAATACGCCGTAATTGACGACAGCCTTTCGTTTTTCGATAGAGTCAATGGTACCCACCGATTTTCCATCAAATAAGCGCACCTGATCGCCTACTTTAAAATTCACCTTTGGTTTTACAGGCTCGGGTTTTACTTCTGTCTTCTTTTTCTTCTTTTCCTTACGAATACTAACAATGGCTTTTTGGGTTTCTTCTTCAGCTTTAATCTTTATTTCTTTTTCTTTGCGTTTCTCCGCAGCCGTTTTCTTTTTGCGTTTGGCATTTTCGGTTTCTACCAAGCGAAGTAAATCAGAAACCAACGAACGTTTTTTTCCATTGTCGAAAAAGCGTTCAGCAACTTCATTGACGCGGTTACCCAACACAATCATCCGCTGATTGTGGTCATACAATTCTTGGTAACTATTGAGTTTGGTTTTAACTTTTTGGTTGAGTTCTTCTAATTTAAGCCCTTCTTTCTCTGCCTTGTTTTCCTTGGCTTTTAGGGAAGCGCCAGTGTCCATCATTTGCTTACGCTCTTTTTGCAACTTGGCAATGGTCGCATCAAAGCGAACCTTTCCTCGTTCAATTTTCTTTTTAGCACGATTGACCAAACTATAAGGAATCCCATTCTTTTGTGCCACTTCAAAAGTAAAAGAACTCCCGGCTTCACCCATAATAAGTTTAAAAACGGGTTCTAAGGTTCTGTTGTCAAATTGCATGTTCGCATTGGTCATATGCGATAATTCATTGGCCAGTACTTTTAGGTTGGAGTAGTGGGTGGTAATGATCCCATAGGCCTCCCGGTTATAAAACTCTTCCAGAAAAGCTTCGGCCAAAGCGCCCCCAAGTTCAGGATCAGAACCAGTACCAAATTCATCGATTAGAAAGAGGGTAGAAGCATTGCATTTTCGCATAAAATACTTCATGTTTTTAAGGCGATAGGAGTAGGTGCTTAAATGGTTTTCAATGGATTGGTTGTCGCCTATGTCTGTTATTATTTGCGTGAAAAAACACACGCGTGAGCGTTCATGTACGGGGATTAATAATCCGCTTTGCAGCATGATTTGCAAAAGCCCAACTGTTTTTAGGGTAATACTTTTTCCTCCTGCATTGGGTCCAGAAATCACAATGATACGCTGTGTAGAATCTAGGGTAATGTCTTGCGGGTAGGTAGGTTTCTTTTCGGCTTGATGGCTCAGATAAAGAAGCGGGTGGTAGGCATCTACCAATTCAAGTTCACGATTCTTTGATATAACGGGTAGCAAACCATTGACTGATTGTGCGTAACAGGCCCTGGCATAAATACTGTCCAGTTGTGTCAAATAGTCTTGATATCGAATAAATAAAGGGCGATAAGGTTGAAAAAATGCGGTTAACTCTCTTAGAATGCGCTGAACTTCCTCTGTTTCTTCAAATTGTAGATTGTTGAGTTCACGTGAGTATTGCAGGGTGGTTTCTGGTTCAATGTATACAATGCTTCCCGTTTTTGAACTCCCCATAATAGCTCCTTTTACTTTTCTTCTGTGCATGGCTTTGACAGCCAAAACCCGCTTGTTGTCTACCACCGTTTCGCGTATGTCATCTAGATAGTCTGCACTGGTATAAGTGCCCAGCGCACGTTGAAAACTCTGTCCAATTTTGGAGCGTACACTGTTTATTTGCTTACGTAATCGGGCCAGTTCGTCTGAAGCATTGTTGCGTATTTCCCCAAAACGATCGATCACTAAATCGACTTCATGTTTTGGCTCTTTGGTGACTTCAATATCGCGGCCTAATTCATTGAGTGTTGGATAGTACTCTTTAAATTTCTTGAAAAACTTAAGGAGAATGTTAGTCGTTTCATTGGCAGCAGCAAGACGACGAAAACCATCGATTTCCAAGACACTATTGTCAATTTTTAAAAGACTGATTTCTGTACTCAACTCATCAAAACCGTGGTTTGGAATGCGGTTATCGTTGACAAAAGAGGCAGTGAATTCTGAAACCAAGGTCAATTGACGAATGATTTCTTCTTCTTCACTCGAGGGTTTTAACTGCGTAATTTGTTCTTTCCCAAGAGCGGTAATGCAATGCTCACTAACTTGGGTTAGTACAGTGTCAAATTCAAGGTCTAAGAGGGATTTCTCAGGTATTTTCAAGCGTTGTTTTTTCTTATATTAGCCCAACAAAAGTACACAAAATCGTGCAGCTACCGATACATCCCAATTGGGAAAAAGCCTTAACAAAGGAGTTTAAGGCTTCTTATTTTAAAGAATTGATAACTTTCGTCACAAATGACTATGCACAGTGCATATGTTACCCTCCTGAAAAAGATATCTTTCAAGCATTCAATAGCTGTGCTCTTGATGAAATTAAAGTGGTGGTGCTTGGACAGGACCCATACCACGGCAAGGGACAAGCCCATGGATTGTGTTTCTCAGTGCCAGATGGGGAGAAACACCCTCCGTCTTTGGCTAATATTTTTAAGGAAATAGCGACAGATACGGGAAAAGAGTACCCAGTCTCTGGAAACTTACAATCTTGGGCAGAACAAGGCGTTTTTTTACTCAATGCTACCCTAACTGTTCGAGCATCAGAGCCGGGTAGCCACCAAAAGCAAGGTTGGGAACAATTTACCGATGCGGTGATTCAGCATATTTCTCATGCAAACAGCAATGTTGTCTTTATGTTGTGGGGAGGTTATGCTAAAAAGAAAAGTAAGTTGATCGATCATTCTAAACACCTGATTTTAAGCAGTGGACATCCCTCACCTTTAAGTGCCAATAGAGGGTACTGGTTCGGGAATAAGCATTTTAGTCAGTGTAATGCCTATTTGCAAGAGAAGGGGAAAACGGCTATTAACTGGTCGTCTAGCCCCCCACACGTTTCACTTCATGTCCCATTTCCTGAAGGAGTGTCATGAGTTGCTCACGGTAATTTCCTTGAATAATAATTTCCCCATTTTTGACCGTTCCGCCAACGCCAACAGCATTTTTCAGGGTTTTGGCCAAGGCTTTTAATTCCTGCACTTCTCCTTCAAAGCCTTTGATTAGGGTTACCGTTTTCCCAGCGCGACCTTTGTTGCTGAAGTGTGCCTCAAGATATTGTTTTTCAAAAGAGGGCGTTTCGGGTTCCTGAGGTTCAGGGTCTGGCACCAAGTTGTCGAACTGCATTTTGGCTAAATCGGCAAGGCTGGTTAATTTCTTTGACATCTTAAAAGCTTGATTGATGCTAAAATACTATTTTAGAGGAATATTATAACAACAAATGCGCACCCTTATTGCCCTTTTCTTATTGATTAATTCATTTGCTATGGCACAAAACCACATTCCCTCTGAGCTTCCTTTTAAATCAATTCCTGATGGTGCTACAAATTATTCCTCTGCTAACCTATTGGTTCGTATGATTGAAGGAGCAGGATATCGTTATTACTGGGCTACTGAAGGCTTAACAGCTGACGATCTTGACTACCAACCTTCTGAGAGCGGTCAGTCAGTGCGAGAAACCCTCGACCACATTTACGGCTTATCGGATATTGTCCGCAACACTTCAATGGATGCTGTCAGTATTCGACCTCCCGCAAATACGCCCGCAGATTGGCCAACACTTCGAATGAAAACGCTTCGCTATCTCGAAGATGCTACAAAGCAGCTTAAAAATAAATCTCCCGAGGAACTCGCGGCATTAAAAATTGTTTTTGATAGAGGAGGGAAGCAGTCAACCTTTCCACTCTGGAATATGATCAATGGCCCGCTTTCAGACATCATTTATCATACAGGACAAATTGTTAGTTTCAGACGCACCAACGGAAACCCTCTTCCCGAAGGAGTTAATGTATTTACAGGGAAAAACAATCAATAATGGACATAAGCAAAATACACCAAAAACGTTACAACAAGACCTTGGCGTTTATGGACAAACATTTGAAACAGGGGAGTAGTATTCTCGATTTAGGAACGCCCAATCCGTTTACCCCTCAACTAATTAGTGCAGGATATAGAGTTACCAATACAGCAGGAGAAAACCTTGATGATGATTTTAAGCAATACGCTGATATGTCGCAAGATTGTGTTACGGCCTTTGAAATTTTTGAGCATCTTTTTGCGCCCTACAACATTCTTAAAGAGATCAAAAGTAAACGCCTCATCGCTTCTGTCCCTTTGAAGTTGTGGTTTGCAGAAGCCTATTGGAACGAAAAGGATGACTGGGACAAGCATTACCACGAATTTGAAAAGAAGCAATTTGATTTGCTATTGGAAAAAACAGGTTGGAAAATCGTGGACGCACAATTATGGACTTCTCCAGACCCCAATAAAATTGGGCTTCGACCGCTGTTGCGCTATTTTACCCCTCGCTATTATATTGTGTACTGCGAGCGAGCCTAGTTATCTCGATCCTCGAAATTTTCTGATTTCTTATCTTCTATGCGTTTTGCAATGAAATAGATGAGGAACACCAAAAAAAGAAGGCCAAATAACATAAGAACTATTTAACGGTTACTGCGGTGCCATAGGCCAAGATTTCTGAACAGCCCTGCATGACCATGGAAGTGGTTAGGCGGACATTGACAATGGCATTGGCGCCCATACGTGCTGCATCGTCTTTCATGCGCTGTAAGGCCTGTTCTCTTGAGTCGGCTTGGAGTTTGGTATATTCGGAGATTTCTCCGCCCACAATGTTTTTGAGTCCAGCGAAGATATCGCTTCCAAAATTACGGGCACGAACGGTGCTGCCACGAGCGATACCGTGGACTTCTGTGATTTCTTTTCCAGGGAGGGTAGGAGTGTTTACAAGTAGCATAATTAGGAAATAAAAATTAAAAATGATTAATTAAGGGTTAGAGCTAAGCAGGCAACACCCACTTGAACTCGAACTTGGTGTTTGGAATAACAATTCGTTCTGTAATTCGGTACATTCTGTCGGGCAGTTGCATTAATAATCTCTCGCTTTTTCAGCTTCTGGGGTTAGGTTGGTGATTTTGTCAATTTCCCAAATGGTGTTCAACTTCTTGAGAATATCGACATAATCAAAACCGGTATAAACACCCACTCTTTGGGCAACAGCAGAAAAGTCGCCAAACAAACCGCCTTTTGCACCAAATGATTCTCTTAAATGCATGGCAGGCATGATGATTTTGTGTTGCATCATCTGCTGGAAAGCTATCATCATTTCGGAGGGATCTATCTTAAAAATTTCTTTTACAAATTTGGAATAGGCTTGATGATGGCGCATTTCATCCCCTGCAATAATTTTAGACATTTTTGCCAAGGCTTTATGCCCTTTTTCGCGTGCAATTTTTGCAACATTGTTGTGCGAAATATAGGTGGCCAATTCTTGAAAACTGGTGTAAACAAAACTTTTATAAGGGTCAGAAGATGTTCCAACATCAAACCCATCTGTAATTAAATGCTGAGTCGTAATTTCTACCTCACGCATATTTACGCGTCCAGATAAATATAAATATTTATTTAACACGTCTCCATGCCTGTTTTCCTCCGCCGTCCAAGTCCTTACCCATTTTGCCCAACCATTATCCGGGTTTTGATGAATTCCATCGATATCCAACAACCAAGATTCATAGGTAGGCAAAGCTTCTTCCGTAATCGTATCGCCAACCAGGACCATCCAAAAATCATCGTCTAAATCTTTGGAAAGCGCTCTAATTTCTTCTACTTCATCAATAAAACTTTCTTTTTGAGAATTGGGTAAAAAATCGGTTGGTTGCCAAATTTTCTCTGCAGGGATTAAGAATTTATCTACGAACTGATCAATATTTTTTTCTAAGGTTAACATTACTTCTTTTCGAATATTTTTTAGGGACATATTGCAAATTTGAATTTTTTAAAAATTAGTTGGTTTACTCTTTGGGAAAAAGCGAGGCATCGATGGATGGAAGAATCCGCAATGCATTTTTGTAATACAATTTCTTGAGAATCTCGTCGGGGAGACCCAAACCATACATTTTCCAAAACGCATGACGTTTACGGTAGTAGTTAAAGTACTCATCATTGGTTTCTAATACACGAAAATAAGTGTAATATTCACTCACATTATAACTGTCTTTGCCAAATAGAACCCGATCTTGGTAATCTTCAAAGAACTTACGCGCTCTCCGGGGTTGACGCCCTAGTTCGGCCAATACAGCGCCAATTTCGGTCATCACATTGGGGTAAGTGTCTAAATGTTCCCCCAGACGATCTAAATCGTTCCCCATCCAACCCAAATGCGCGTTGATGAAAGTAGTGCCGCGATGCTTTCTAAAAACATCGTGTTGTTCCGCAATGATGGATGCAAAGGAAGGTACTTTAGCCGGATCGCGGTAACGACCTGGTTTTTGTTTGAGTTCAAGCCAACGCTCGTTATTTTTGTCTTTGGGTTTCCAGAAGGAGGGAGGCTCTGCAGAATGGATTAGGACAGGGAAGCCTAGTACACCACATTCTGCCCAAATAGGATCGAGACGGGGATCATTTACCGCAATACGATTTCCTTTATCGTCAGTGTCGGAAAGGCCCAGCCCTTTGTATACCTTGAGTCCAATGGCTCCGCTCATTTTTGCTTCGCGCAAAATAAACAGGTTGTTTTCAACGAAATCGGGTTCATCTATCTTTTCCCAATCTAAATTGACAAAAAGCCCGAAGCGAGTAGGAGCGTTTTCCTTAACGTTTTTGAGGCATTTTTCTAAATAGAGGCCGCGAAAGCCACTGAGGTTAATCATTACCGCCATGTTGAGGCTGTCCATTTCTGCCGTTAGATTCGATAAATCTTTGACAGGCATGTCGAATTGGTGATTGTGGACGTCTATAAAAGGAAACTTGGCGCGCGTCAAAAGATGTTCAGGCACAACAAGGCTTGAAGGCGGGTCATAGTCCTCAAAACTCATGATATTTTTACGGTCCTGAATCTTTCCGACGATAAAATAGGTCGAACCCCCCAATACCAAAATAAAGAGGAGTGCCTTAAAGAAATTTTTCAAGGAAAAGAATTGCATCTAGTTCAAAGGGATTGAAACAGCGGTTGTATCCCAACGCATACGGAGGGTAAGACTTTCATTGCCTTCAAGTAGATCAATGCTAAACTGCTCTATAGGTGTTAGTAGTTTCGCTGAAGCTACGTTTACACGCATTACGTCTTTCGAATAATCGGGTTCGCTATACCCAAAGGCAGAAAACTCTTTATTTAGAACAATGGTCCAATGATCGGCTTGGGGAATGGCATAGAGGCGATATTTACCTGCAGGGAGCATTCTCCCAGCAAAGGCGATGTCAGTCGACGTTTCAAAAGTAGACGCAGCATTTGCGCCTAAGCGCCAGTAGGTACCATAAGGAACCAATGCACCATCGTCTTTTGAGCCAAAAATAAGACGGTCCTTTTTGTACGGGCGACTGTAGACAACTTCTAAGCTTATATTTTCCTTAGCATAAGCAACAGTCTCTTTGGGACTTGCTGGATTTAAAAATAGGGTGTAATAGAAATAGTTTACTACTAAAAGAGTTACAGCTACGATTCCTACAATCACTTTTACAACAGTCTTGTTCATTGATTTCAATTTTGAGCAATATACTAATTATAACTAAGTGATGGAAGCAAAGGTTTGCTATTGGAGAAAAAACATGTATTTTACATAATGTTAATTATAGAGAGAAGGTAACTTAGACGAAAGCCCATACAAAAGCCCCCCAAGAAGAAAAGAATCCAAAAAATAGACATGGGTTAGCTGGAATACATCATAGTAAGTTAAACAAGCTATTAAAGAGCTTAGTAACCAGCAAATAAGTGCTGAATATTCCCAGTCCTTACGTTCGTTAAGAATGTACCGTTGTTTTTTTACCCAAAAGAAATTAAGAATATAAATGGCAGAAATAGCTGGTGAAAGTATCCCCAAGAAATTAAGAAAATCAAAAAGGTAATTTGAGAACCCAAGAAGCGCGACGATAATGCCGCAACCACCGCAAAGAATTGTGACCAATTTATAGGTGCCTGCGGAAAAAACAGTAGAAAAAGTTAAGGTAGTTGAATATAAATTTGAAGCACTTCCCACCCATGTTGACACAAGCAGTAATGCAAATGCTGGCAGTACTAGCTCCAGTTGCTCCATTACCTTAATTATATCTACTTCAGCTGTTGAAATAGACGGAATAGCACTGAACAATAAAGCCATGGGGAAACCTAGCGTTATCCCAAGAACAGCGATTAAGCTATGTTTGTCATTGTAGGCAAAGCGGGAAAAGTCGGCCATAAGCACCGGAAATAAAATGGATGAACCAACAAGTATAGCAATAGCCTCAAAAAGCGTAAAGGAAGCTTCTTCAGGAACAAAAGCAAAAATAGTTTCACTGGGAGTGCTTTTTAGGGCCATAAAGACAACATAAAACAAAAAAAGTGTCAATAATGGAACAGCAAAATTCGCTAAACGTTCCAGGCTTTTGATACCATAAACCGTGGTAATGACAATTAGGATTCCAATGAAAACAATAATGGGCCATTCCAACAGATTAATCTCCAACATTTGTTGGCCTGTATCCTTTATGGCAATAGCCAAAAGCTCTAAACCTACCGAAAACCAACCTAATAAAGTAATTCCAAAAATAAAATTAATGATTTTAGCCCCTTGCCTGCCAAAGCTAAAATGCAATATCATATAGGTCGATAAGCGCGAACGGTTTCCAATTATGGTAGTTATCATGCACAGCACTGTAAGCACTATCGTTGACACTATAAAGGCAGTAAGTGCATCTTTAAAGCCAACGCCTAGGGCAATCTCAGATCCAAGATAAAGAATGGGTAGCGTAAGTCCTGTACCCGCTATAATTAAGGCCATCATCCAACCCGAAATAAAATCTTTTGGTTGAACCTTTGATCGGGTATATTGGCTATTATCCTCGCTCACCTAGGTGTTTTGTAATAATTTCTCTACAAAAGGACGTAAAATTTTGTGAACCACTACTCCATTTTCTACGATGATTTCCTCATCGAGGTATATTGTTGTTTTGGCAACTACTCCATCAAAATGGGATTCTGCAGCTTGTCCCAATGGTGGCATGTCTATTGCACTCGTATGACCAAAACCAAAATCTGCCCCTCCCCAAATACGCTCATCTTCAACCAATTCTCCGGTTAATTCATGCACATTGGGATTAAAGCCCAGCATATTGTGGGATATTTTGTACATATTTGGATCATCAAATGCGGCCAAATAGGCCTTAAAAGCCTCTGCACGCTTCCCTCCTTCTACTGCTTTAATTGTACCGTTTTCTAACACAAAGGCAATGAATTCCTCTGTTGGACTATTCTGTAAATGATCAAAAACAATCCGCCCATTCATGCTTTCTTGCTTAGGCACAATGTTGACAAAGCCGGGTGCTGTTCCAAATTTTGGTTGAGAAAAATCGCCATCATCGATGTCAAAAGAATAATCTAGGTTAATAGCATACTTTACGTCTGTTCCGTTTTCACTGGTAATCCGAATGCTCGTACACTGTTTAATCATGTCGCGAACGCGACTTAGCAATGCGTTGAGCGTTGGTATATCAAAACCTGTAAATACTCGTACTAAGGAAGAAATTGTACTGTCTGCTATGATCAAATAGCGTAATTTTTTGTTTTCTCGCATCGCCGTTTCCCATATATCAGAATACAGGATAACGGAAGATTGAGCTTCAATCCAAACGTCTACCTTACATAGAGCTGCAGTTAATGCTTCGGCTGGCCAATCGACCATTCCGGCCTGGCCGTCTTCTTTTGCCTTGGGCATCCACATAACCAATGGAATAGCATCTAACGTTTCTACAGCCTCCGACATTGATTGAATAATATCAGCATCAGATCCACTATCTGCAGTAATGGCGATGGTTTCTCCTTTTTGCACTTTGAACATATCTTCCATAAGACTTTGGGAGAATTTTTTGCAAAGGAGTTGTTTTTCTTCTTTCTTCATTTTAAAGATAAAAAAGAGGGAATGTACATTCCCTCTTCAAGGTTAGCCATAATTAATTAAACAGCCAAGTATTAAAAGTTAATTGAGAATGATGTACCAATGGTCAATGGTCTTCCTCTCCAAGCTACATCATCTGGACTCCCAACATATTCACCCGGTGAAAATTCTTGATAATACTGCTGATCTGTCAGGTTTTTTCCATAAACAGCGAAGCTCCATTTTTCGCCAGATATAGCAATACGTGCATCCAACAATGAGTAAGCGGCTGTGGTATGTACAGATCGATTACTTTCGTGCCAGTAGGTTTTCCCTGTAGTGTCTAAATTCAAGAAACCATTAAACCGAAGTTTATCATTGATTTTAAAGGAAGACTCTACTCCTGCTCCATAACCATTTACGGGTACAAATGGAGTTTTCTTTCCATTGTAAGCACTGTTGTTGGTAACTCCAGCACTTCCGCCATCAATAATCTCTGCATCTGCTGAGCCATAGTTAAAGAACACATCAAAATATTTTGATAAGCGCGCTCTTGCTTCTAATTCAAAGCCCATTACCTTACTTTGATCATAGTTATATACTCCTGCAATAAATGTGTCTAAGTCAAGTATGTATTGCTGTTGGTTATTCAATCGTGTTGAAATGACTGAACCATTGATAATTAAACGATCATTCCATGAGGTTGTTTTGATCCCTAATTCATAGTTGTCTGATGTTTCATCCAAGAATTCGCGGTTGAATAAGTCGGTTACATCTGCATTATATCCACCGTTTCTATATCCTTTGCCGTAGTTAGCATAAACCAATAGTCCTTTGTTTGCTTGGTATGAGAGGGATACTTTGGGTTGGAATTCATTGTTTTTTCTTGAAGAAGCCGTCTCAAATAATGTATCCACCTGATTGAATTTATCAATATCAAATCGAAAACCAGCTGATGCGGTTAACTTGTCAGTAAGTTTATAGTCAAAGAACCCAAACAAAGCAAGAGTTTCTATTTCATTAACATACTGTGCTAAATCGTAAGCTGCTTCACCAAATTCTGCATCAACTCCATCTGTACCATTTTGATAAACATCTTTCTCTATCGTTTGATAGAAACCGCCAAGATTCCAATCCAACTTTGCTTTTGTATTGGTGTTATTAAATCGAACTTCTTGATTAAACGTTTTCGTTGTTGCCTCTTCCCCCTGCGTAAATAAATCAAGATCTAAAAAATCGAGGTCTCCAAGGGTAGAGCGTTCTACACGGTTAGTCGATGTGATACTTTGGATGGCGAAATTTTCTAACTGATAGTCAAGTTTTACATTTCCATACTTATTTTTCATGTCAGATTTACCCAAGACATCTGCAACAATTACGTTGTTTCCGTCTTTAGGGTTTGGATCTAGAATTCCCCCCGGAAATTCACCATCAAAACCAGTAGGATTCACCGAGTAATAGGTAGCCCCACCTTCTTTAGCAAACTGCTGATAGGTTGCTGTTAGACTTAGCTTTCTACTCAAACGAGCTTTAATTTGTCCACGAATATTAATATCCTCAACAAAGTCAACCTTTTGTCCTAAAAATTCGTTGGTTAAAAGTCCATCAAATTCTTTGTACTGAGCTGAAAAACGATAGAAAACTTTGTCTTTTTTCAATGCTCCAGATGATATGAACTGTGATTCAATTGCACCACCATTACCAATGTTAAGACTTATTTTATTGGACATTTTATTGGTAGGATCTTTAGTGTAAATGTTAATAGCACCTCCAATAGCATTTTTCCCATATAAAGCCCCTTGAGGCCCTTTTACCACTTCAACTAGGGCAAGGTCAAACAATTCTTGACTTAATAAACTGGGATCTGGAATGGTTACTCCATCGATCACAAACGCCAAGGGAGCATCTCCCCCTCTAACTTGCGGAATACCACGTACGGTAATGAAGTTCAAGCCAATTGCCTGTGCAGAGTTAAATTTTAAGTTCGGCACCAAGGTGGAAAAAGAGCTGATGTCTGATATTCCAGAACGCTCAATCCCTTCAGAATTTAATGCTGTAACCGATTCTGGTGTTACCTGGATTGATCCAACGCGTTTCCGTGACCGACCAATAACACCTGTAAACCCTTGCACCGTTACCCCGTCCAACGCTTGAGCAGATTCCGTCAACTCGATAGTAAGTTGTGCATTCCCCTCTAAACTAATGTCCAGTTGTTCAAAGCCCAAATAGGTAATCTCCAGAATACTTGTTTCTGTAGGCACAGTAATTTGGAAATTCCCATTAAAATCGGCAATAACGCCCTGTGTAGTTCCTTTTTCAATGATGTTGGCTCCTGGAAGTGGCTCCCCGCTGTTGTCTGTTACTTTTCCTGTTACGGTAATCTGAGCGAATCCAACAAAGGAAATTAAAAGAACAGCTATTAAATGTATTTTCTTCATGCTAGTGACATTTTTTTTGTTCACTTGTAAAATTATTTATTGTAAGTTATTTCTTGTTCATTTTGAATACTATTATTATTTTTAATAATAAATTTTAATTTTTAGGAATTTTATGAACACTGCAAAAGGATCAGTCATTTTCACCTTAGAATATTTCACTGTTTTACTTGAACTGATTCAAAACCGCTTTAAGGAAAAACACCACTTACTTAAGTTACCTAAAACTTTTCAGTTGTTTGGATACGGAGCTTTTGACGAAAACAAACCAAACCTAAAAAGTGATTTTGAAGCCTTAACGGCAGAATTCATCAATGGGAAATACCTCTACGACAAATCGCGTGAAGCAGAAAAAGGAAAAGCTTTGATCAAAATTAATGAGCACTACAAGTCCATCCTAATGCTCTACCTCAATTTTGATGATGTTGAACAGTTTATCTCGGCTCAGTCGCTGTCTGAGGTTGAAAATGAAAAACAGCTCAACCTTATTCACAACAATGATGATAACAAGACCTACTACTATTTGAATTATTATTTTGGGGAAGAAAACACCATCATTAAAGGGCAAACGGTCATTTCAAACAATTGGAAGAAAATCAAACATACCTTTATGTATCCCCTTGAAGACGGGACAATTCGAGAGCATTATAGTCATGGTGCCATTTCGCGCCAGGACGATATGCTCAACATTCGGACACGAACATTGTCTGGAGGGAAATATATTGATGGGGCTAGTGAGGTGTACTATATTGGTCACAAAACACCTTCAGACATTAATTATTTGGTTGGTACCTACTGCACCTTTGATTTTTACACCAATACAGTTGCTGGCAAAACAATTCTGGAAAAGTGTGAAAGTAAAGCCCTCATGGAAGAGCAATCAAAATCTCCGTTCATTCCTCCCTATATAGCGCAAGAAGTTCGCAGCACACGTATAGTCAACAATAATATTGTTCCACGTAATGCCTTTGAATTATCGAATAAAAGCCCCTATGCATCGGTTTTTGAAAAACTGCCGGGTACATATACGCTTCACTTTAATTTTGACGCAAAAACAAGTGAGCATTTGATTTTTAACGTTTCAGCTAAAAACTATGAAATAACTCCCCTGACAGAAAATGTCTATCTCGAAAGTGATAAATTGGAATTACTTAACAAAGGAACGGTGGTGAATTTTCATTTCGTTTTTTCCGGGATATTTGCCTTAGAACGTGTAAACATCTACTTCAAAAGCTACTTTTTAAAGGAAAATAGTGCTATCCAAGAAGGCGTATTTAGCGGAATTGATAATGAAAACCGATTGGTCAACGGCAGTGTTCGTTTTGCATTTAAATCGGAATAAGGTCACATTCTTTGGTTGCGGTGTCGATTAGAGATAATATTTTCCATGACGATCCATTCCAAACTAAAGTAAACGAATTAAAACCACAATGCGAGAGTTGTTCGTCCAAGTAAAAGTGAAAAGGCACCCAAACGGTCGCTAAATCCTGATTTTGTTGGACAATAGGATCTCCCAATCGTTCTTCCCAAACAGGAGAATTGGGACGTGTGCTCACAGACCGAATAAATAGCTGGAGGTCATTTTCCGATATAACGGGTTGTCCATTTCGATTTCCAGAGCGCAGCAAACGCGCTTTTTGGTGAAAAATCGATTGCATGGCGATGCTATCTTTGGCATGAAAGGCATTGAAAAAGTTGGTGACTGCACCATAAGGCGAAGGCTTTTCTTGACCGTAAAGATTGAAAATTAATCCGCAAAAGAGACCTAGAACATAATTTTTCATGTTTAAAAATACTCTTTTATGCCGTATGAATGACCCGCTGCGGAAAAGGAATCTCTACACCACCAGCATCCAAGGCTTTTTTTCCTTGTTCGTAAACATCAAAATACACCGCCCAGTAATCACGCGGTTTTGAATAAGGACGTACCACTAGGTTAACCGAAGAATCCCCTAGTCCTACAACTCCAACAAATGCTTTGGGTTCATCTAATACCAAAGGATGCTCTTCCATAACCTTGTATAGAATCCTTTTAGCATCATCGATAGAATCATTGTAGGATATGCCAAATTCAAGATCAACACGAATGTTTCCCTCTGTAGCATAGTTGGTTATTTCTCCATTGGCTATTGCACCATTGGGAAGAATTACCGTTTTGTTCTCAGGGGTTAATAGGATGGTAACAAAAATCTGAATTTCTTTTACCACCCCTGTGTAACCTTGGGTTTCAATTAAATCATCCACTTTAAAGGGCTTAAAGACCAAAAGCATTACTCCCCCTGCAAAATTCTGCAAAGTACCGCTTAGTGCCATACCAATAGCCAATCCAGCTGCACCCAGTATGGCAATAAAAGAGGTCATTTCTACCCCCAGCATTCCAAGGACACTTATAGCAAGTAAAATGCGGAAAGTCATCCCCGTCAAACTTAATAAGAAAGGTTTTAAAGACTTATCGAGCTTGGTTCGTTCAAAGACCTTGCTTAGTGTTTTAACAGCGAATTTGATGATCCATGACCCTACTATCCAAACAACGATAGCGCCGAGGAGTTTTGGTCCGAATTCAAAAATGAATGTTTGTAGGTCTTGGTAAAGTTGGTTAATGTTCATTGAGTTGGTTTATAAGATTTGGTGAACTAAATATAGCATAATTTTAGCGATACAATGACCCCAAGTAAATGGGTAGGTTCAACGTTACCGGAATAATATCATGCAAGACTCCTCCACTTCCCTTAATTTAAAACAACTTCGCTATTTCCCTCTTTTTTGTATTTTAGAGGTAGAAATTGATCCCAAATCAATCAGAAATGCACTTAACCGAAGAACACTCGTTGCATTTATTGGTTTTATTTGGGTAATAATGCTCAACCTTTCGCATTTGTTGATCTCACTCTCTAAGATGCTAGGGGTTTGTGCGTTTTAACGATAACGTAATAAAGATGTAAACAACCTTCCATGAAATCAATCCTCGAATCCACTCAACTAGAAACTTCAGAAAAGACCTACATTGTTGACCTCGTTCAACAAAACAACAGTATCGCTGTAGAAATCATCCAAAATAACGTCACCACAAGTGATGACGAACAAAGCAGGATAAAAATAGCCTCTTCCCTACTTTCTGAATTGATCAAAACCTTGGAAAATTACCATACCAAGCTACCTACCAACCCCTTGCAGATCAACGAACATTTGTCTGAATTGGACAAGCAAAGCATTGAGCGCAATTACCTCAGAGGTGTGCCACTTAAAAATCTTGCCTTACAGTTCGATCAATCAACTGAGTTAATCGAAAGGGTTTTGAGAAATAGAGGAATAGAAATCGTTGACAATGCACTGCCCAAAACATTTTATTCCTGGAGGAAGGGTCAATCCAGACGATGACTAAATTCCTGCTTTTTATCGCATTTGTACCAACTAGCACGGAATGACAATTCGCTCATTCCTGCCACCGCTTTAGCGCTGACTAGCTCCAACTAGAATAAGCAAGCAGCCCTCCTGTTCACAAGCCTGTGAATAAAGCACAGCTGCGGTTGTTCTATAGTAGTACAAAAGGGCGTAACTTTAGGTAAAACAATAGCCATGAATGATCGACCTAATGATCTGCTCCGGATTCGCCCAGAGATAAAGAAAACCCATCAGTTTGCAAATATGAGTCCAGATGAGCGCTTCCAGAATGAGACCCTCCGCCCTATTCTAAAGCTGCAGAATCCTTTACTGCTGGTTGTTTTTCACAACTATATTGAGAAGCGCAAAGGGGTGTTTTACACCTTAGGCATTGAGAAGAAACTTGCCTACATTGAGAATAGCCTTGTCAAGGATCAGAAGTTTCGGAATTCTGTTAAAGGAATGGTCATTGGACAGTTTACCATCGA
>ENA-OUOG01000499-OUOG01000499.1-marine-metagenome-genome-assembly--contig:-NODE-499-length-51927-cov-5.678824_pt1 | contig 51927 bp, 49 predicted proteins | sample MGYA00248635_ERZ508505 | MGnify/ENA primary metagenome ERZ508505 (study PRJEB26176, sample SAMN06267871) | marine metagenome | isolation source: Saanich Inlet, British Columbia, Canada | place: Pacific...
ACTTGCTATATATAATGGGCGTTATGGTGAGTATGTAAAACATCCTAAGGCAAACGCAACACTTCCGAAGGGCAAAGCTGTTGATGATATTACTCTTGAAGACGCGATTGCATTGGTGAATAAGAAACTGAAGAAGTAGGAGAGGTAGCTAGAATAATGGCGCGAGAATATGGCGAACAATCCAAAAAGAAATCAGATGAGGGCAAAGAGTTGGGCGATGAGTTAGCAGATGTTTTATTTGTGCTCGTTTGTATCGCTAACCAAACAGGAATCGACTTACAAGCAGCATTTGAGAAAAATTTAGCCAAGAAAACCCAACGTGATAGTAATCGTCATAAGGAGAATGAGAAGTTGGGGTAAGTTTTACTTTGACAAAAAAAGCCCTTGCTAAAAATTTAACAAGGGCTTTATACTTTAATGAAAGCTAAATTACTCAGCTAACACAATAATTTTATCATTTCTTACCTCTACAACGCCACCATCTACTTCAAAGAAAAGTTCTTTCGTAGAATTTTCTTCTACCACTTTAATACTTCCTTTTTTAAGCACCGCTACCATAGGAGCATGACGATGTAAAACTCCAAAAGATCCATCAGCTCCCGGAAAAGAAGCAGACTTTACGTCTCCTTTGTAGACTTGTTTGTCTGGTGTTACTATTTCTAATTGCATAAGATCTCTATTTTATACATGGAATTAAATTGCTCAGTATTCGAAAATACCAACCCATTTAATCGTCCGTATTATTTGTTTTCAGCAAGCATTTTTTCACCAGCTTCAATAGCTTCTTCGATGGTTCCTTTAAGGTTAAAAGCAGCCTCAGGATACTGATCTACTTTACCATCCATAATCATATTAAATCCTTTAATGGTATCGTTGATATCAACTAATACACCTTTAAGGCCTGTAAACTGCTCAGCTACGTGGAAAGGCTGAGATAAGAAACGTTGTACACGTCTTGCGCGTGATACGGTTAATTTATCTTCTTCAGATAATTCATCCATACCTAGAATTGCAATAATATCTTGTAATTCTTTGTATCGCTGTAGAATCTCTTTTACTTTCTGTGCAGTTCCGTAATGCTCTTTACCTACGATTTCTGGAGTCAAAATTCTTGAAGTAGAATCCAAAGGATCTACCGCAGGATAAATACCTAACTCAGCAATTTTTCTAGATAATACCGTAGTAGCATCTAAGTGAGCAAAAGTAGTAGCCGGAGCAGGGTCAGTTAAATCATCCGCAGGAACGTAAACCGCCTGTACCGATGTAATAGATCCTGATTTAGTAGAAGTAATACGCTCTTGCATCACACCCATCTCAGTTGCCAATGTTGGTTGGTAACCTACCGCTGATGGCATACGACCTAATAGTGCTGATACCTCAGAACCTGCTTGTGTAAATCTAAAGATATTATCGATAAAGAATAGGATATCTTTCCCTCCTTCGTTGTCATCTCCAGAACCGTCTCTGTAATATTCTGCCAAAGTCAATCCAGAAAGTGCAACTCTTGCTCTTGCTCCTGGAGGCTCGTTCATTTGTCCAAAAACGAATGTCGCTTTTGATTCTTTCATTTCTTCTTTGTCAACTAAAGACAAATCCCATCCTCCATTTTCCATAGATTCCATGAATTTCTCTCCATATTTGATAATTCCAGACTCTAACATCTCTCTCATCAAGTCATTTCCTTCTCTTGTTCTTTCTCCAACTCCTGCAAATACAGATAATCCTCCGTGTCCTTTTGCAATGTTGTTAATCAACTCCTGAATAAGTACTGTTTTCCCTACTCCTGCTCCTCCAAACAATCCAATTTTACCTCCTTTTGAGTAAGGCTCAATCAAATCAATTACTTTAATTCCTGTAAACAAAACCTCTGAAGAAGTGGATAAATCTTCAAATCTTGGTGGTTTTGCGTGAATTGGCTTTTTGTTTTCTTGAGTAGTTTCACCTAATCCATCAATTGCATCTCCAATTACATTAAACAACCTTCCTTTGATTTGATCTCCAGTAGGCATACTGATTGGATTACCCAATGCAGTAACTTCAAGTCCTCTTCTAAGACCTTCAGTTGCATCCATTGCAATTGTCCTTACTGTATCTTCTCCAGTGTGTTGTTGAACTTCTAGTACAACGACTTCACCATTTGCTTTTGTTACTGATAGTGCATCAAGTATTTTTGGTAGCGATTGTTGATCACTGAAAGTAACATCAACTACTGGTCCAATTACTTGAGAAATTTTTCCTTTTACAGACATATTATTTGAGTTAGGTTAAATTGAAAATTCAAATTTGATACAAAATTACTTTTTTTAAGACAATAACCAATAGATTTAAAGAAAAAAAATACCTTTGAAGGAGTAAATCAATTTGACTTGAAAATATACCGAAACATTACCGATTTTAATCCTACCAAAAAAGTGTTCCTCACTGTGGGTACATTTGATGGAATTCACTTTGGTCATCAAAAACTAATTGAATCTCTGAACAAGAAAGCACACGCTGCTGGAGGAGAATCTGTTATGCTTACTTTTGCTCCTCACCCTAGGCTCGTTTTATTCCCTGAAAACAACAGTTTGAAATTGATAAATACGCTAGAGGAAAAAATAGAAAGGTTAGAAAAATCGGGTATTGATCACCTTATTATTTATCCATTTACCAAAGAATTTTCTAGAATTTCGGCTATCGAATACGTCAGAGATTTTTTGGTAAAAGAACTCAAAGTATCTACGCTAATCATTGGATACGACCACCAGTTTGGCCGAAACCGTGAAGGAAACTTCAACTACCTGAAAGAACTGAGTGATTTGTATCAATTTGAGGTGGAAGAAATTTCGGCCCAGGACATCAATGAGATAAATGTAAGTTCTACCAAAATAAGAAACGCCATTTTGATAGGTAACATTTATTTGGCAAACGAGTATTTGGGTTATTCCTTCTCACTCACTGGCGAGGTAATAGAAGGTAAGAGAATTGGTCACACAATTGGATTTCCTACGGCAAACTTATACATTGAAGATGCGCAAAAAATAATTCCAATGAATGGAGCTTATGCGGCTTGGGCAAAAGTAGGCGAATCGTGGTACAAAGCAATGCTAAATATTGGTACAAATCCTACTGTAAACTCCATGGACAATGTATCGGTAGAAGTACATTTGTTGAATTTTTCAGAAGATATTTACGGACGAGAAATTACACTCAAATTTGTAAAAAGACTAAGGTCTGAGGTGAAATTTGAGGGGTTGGATCAATTAAAAAACCAATTGCGATTGGATAAAAGTCAGGCAGAAAAAATCTTAGAAATTTCTCTCTAGGATTCGAATACTTCTAAAATTACATCTTTGTATAGGTGTCCGAATTGTGCCAAACACCATATTTTCAAAACCAAAGCATCTTTTGGCTTCAGCCATTTTCTGGCTTTTTGCAATTCTTTTTTAAATAAATACTTGTCGAAACTTATTTTACTCAGTACGGTTTTACAAAATTCTAACATGATTTTATTCTTTTAATTACGCTAAAATTTACGTCAAAAAAAGCAGATTATTGTTGAGTGATTGTAGTATTTATCAAATTTTAACATCTCTAAAAACTAAGTGAATTAGCTCATTTTTGCTAATCCCGATTTTAATCGTGCCAAAGTCTCATCTTTCCCTAAAATAGAGGCTATCTGAAACATAGATGGCCCCATCCCCTTTCCGGTAACAAGAACTCGGAAATTTGGCAAAACTGCCCCCATTCCCAATTCATTCTCCGAAAGATAAGACTTGAAAGCAATTTCCACATTCTCGGTAGAGAAATCCTCTATTCCCTCAAATTTTTGAATCATTGCTTCAATAATTGCAGGCGTTCCTTCTTTCCATTTTTTATTGATGGTTTTCTCATCAAATTCCGTTGGTGGCTGAAAATAAAAATCATCTTCGGTCATGTCTGCTACAAAAACAGCTCTCTCTTTTAATAACTCAGAAACCTTCACCAAATACTCGTCTTCTACCTCAAAACTCAACAAAGGCTTCAGCAAAGAAGCTAGTTCCTCGTTAGATTTCATTCTCAAGAATTGTTCGTTGTACCATTTCGTTTTTACTGGGTCAAATTTCGCTCCAGACTTCCCTACTCTTTCCAAAGAAAAAGCCTGAACCAATTCTTCCAAACTAAATATCTCTTGTTCCGTTCCAGGATTCCACCCAAGAAAAGCCAACATATTTACAAAGGCTTCTTTGAAATACCCATCCTCTCTATACCCAGCAGAAATTTCTTCGCTTGCGGGATCTTTCCACTCTAATGGAAACACAGGAAATCCTCCTTTCACTCCATCTCTCTTGCTCAGTTTTCCTTTCCCGTCTGGTTTCAAAATCAATGGCAAGTGAGCAAATTTTGGCATAGAATCTTCCCATCCTAAATATTTATATAAAAGCACATGCAACGGAGCACTTGGCAACCATTCTTCTCCACGAATTACGTGGGTAATCTTCATCAAATAATCATCCACAATATTAGCCAAATGATACGTTGGTAATCCATCAGATTTGTACAATACTTTATCATCCATGTTGGCAGTATTTACAACTACCCAACCTCTAATTTCATCATGAAAACGCACTTCTTCATTCCTTGGAAGCTTCATTCTGATTACATAAGATTCTCCACTCTCAATCCTCTGCGAAACTTCATCGGCCGAAAGACTTGTAGAGTTTTTAAGGTATTGCCTTGTGATTGCGTCATAAGCAAAAGTTTTTCCTTCCTTCTGACTTCTTTCTCTCGCTTCTGTTAGTTCTTCAGATGTATCAAAAGCGTAATAAGCTTTGTCGTTTTCTAACAAGAAATCTGCATATTGTTTGTACAAATGCATTCTTTCGCTCTGCTTGTAAGGACCATATTCTCCTCCTACTCCTTGTCCTTCATTGTGAGGAATTCCTGCCCATTTCAAAGATTCTATGACATATTCCTCTGCTCCTTCCACAAATCTTTTTTGATCTGTATCTTCAATTCGAAGAATAAAATCTCCTCCGTGTTTTTTGGCAAATAAATAATTGAACAAAGCTGTTCTCACTCCTCCAATATGAAGAGGCCCTGTTGGGCTTGGTGCAAATCTTACTCTTACTTTTTCTGACATATTTTTTTAGAATTTTAGAATCTAGAATTATAGTTATGTTACCTCCGCTAATATTCTTGAATCTTTTATCTTGTTTCTTTCTTTTTATTTTACTCTGCTCATTTTCATAGCTTTCAACATCCAAGTTGGAAGACTTTTTTCTGGATCTCTTTTCTTAAGATTGATGTACCAACCAATTTTTTTCATCAATGGCACTTTGTGCGTTTCCACAAACTCAATCAAGGCTCCGTCCGGATCTTCAATGTAACTGAATCTTCCTGCAGCCTCTCCCATATCAAAAGAATTATCGCTATCTACTGTGAAAGGAAATCCTGCCTTCTCACAATCTTTTTTGAGTAATTCCATTCTTTGCACATCAAAGCACAAGTGAATGAACCCCCAGTCTCCCCAAAATCTGTTCTCAAATATTTTTCTTGGGCTTCCTTCTATTTCTTGAACCAATTCAATGGTTGTTGGCCCCAGTAATTTTGCAAATGCTCCTACTTTTGGTTTGCTGTGTGACAACTGCACTCTTCTGAAAGTTTTTCCTCCAGAAGGCAACCCTTTGAAACAAGAAAACTCTGCTGTTTCATCAAAATCAATTGTGTCGTAACCCAAAACATCTCTGTAAAGCTTGAGTGATTTCTCTATATCCGAAACACCTAAAATTGCTCCTGCAACCCCACCAGTTTTTGCTGGATGTTTGGTGTCTACAAAAAATCCCTTTCCTTCTACGATATTAAAAATATTACCGTTAGGATCTTTTACAAAAAAATTCTCTTCTCCTTTTGGGTTTGTTGTTATATCTCCCAATATTTCAACTCCTTTTTTAGTCAAAAAATTAAAAGTTGCTTTCACATCTTTCGATTTTATTTTGCAGCTATAAATACCCAAATCACCCAGTTGTATTTCAAAATCGGCCTCCTCGGTATTTCTACTAGTGTATTGCCATATTTCAAATCCTCCACCACTTTCCATGCTCAATGCCAAAGTTGCGGTTCTACTCTGAACTTTATCACCTGTATAATCGGTCATTAATGGAGCTTCAGCCGCTTCTTCAAAAACTTTGATATCTATACCGAACATTTCTCTGTACCAAGCAAATATTTTTTCCACATCAGGAACACCTATTCCCATTTGTTGAATTCCACTGATAATTTTTTCCATAGTGCTTTGAATTTGGTTGCAAAGATAGTGTTTTGGTATTGAATATTGAAACCAAAACACTATCCAATAAAAAACCTGGCAGGTTTTGAAACCTGCCAGGTTTGGCATAACTATTTATAATTTAATTAAAATGGCAAATCATCTCCTTCAAAGTCGCTACCAGAATCAAATGGAGATTCTGATGACGGAAGTGGAGCAGCATTGTCTGGCACTACATTAGCATTTGGAGCTGCAGCAGCCGATCCTTTGTCTATTTTCCAGGCATTTAGGTTTACAAAATATTTTCCGTTGTATTCGTTTCCTCTTAAGTTAAAGTGAACAGTTACATCATCATTTACATTGAAATTATTCAACATATCGCATTTCTCTTTGTACACCTCAAATTTTATATCTTGTGGGTATTGTTCTGCGGTTGTCACCACTATTTCTCTCTTTTCAAAACCACTTCCAAACGTTTGTTTGTCAAATATTACTTTTACTTTTCCTGCTAATTCCATTTCTTATTTTTTATATTTTTAAAGTTTACAAAGGTATTAAAAAAATGAGATTATTCTATTCATTAAAAGCCAAAAGCGTCATCCAAGCTTCTTTCAATTTATCCTCTTTCAATTCTTGCTTGGCTCTCTTGTGAAGTTCTTGTTCTAGTTTTTCTTGTTCGTCTTCCAATTCAACAAACAACTCACTTAATTCAATCAACTTATGATCATTCACATCTGTTTCGTTGGGAAACTCTTCTATTCCTCCCAATTTCCCCAAATCATTTCCTGATAAAACAGAACTGTTTCTTATGTCTTCTGGAATGGCATCATAACCAATTCCAATTGTCATTATTGGTTTTTTAATCTCAAACATAGATTCGGCATTTGCTCTGCAATACCAGTTTCCTCCCATTCGGGAAACTAAATCTATTTTGTGTTGATCGATTGTGCCATTTTCATCCAAAATAGCTTCGTCAATATGGATTTTGGTCACTTCACAAATCACTAAATTTCCTGCTCCACCTTCTGTCCCCAGTTCCACTACTTCGTTTACTTTGCACTCAAATTGTACCGGAGATTCTTTTACTCTAAACGGCCTTATTGTTTCTGAAGCGATAGGAGTTAATCCAGATTTTACAAACTCATCTACGTCTGAATCAAAAGGTGAACTAGACAAAGACATTTGCTCTACAATGCTGTAATTCACAATATTAATTACAACTTCGGCCACTTCTTTTACATTGTCAAATGTGTTTTTTGTTGTATTCGTTCTTCCACTTCGGGCAGGTGAAAACACCATGATTGGCGGATTGGCACTGAACACATTAAAAAAACTAAATGGCGCTAAATTTCTATTTCCATCTTTATCTATAGTACTTGCAAATGCTATTGGGCGTGGACCAACCGCACCTAACAAATAATGATGTAACTTGGGTACTGGAATTTCTGAAGGAGTTATTGTAAGCATGTTTGAATTTTGTTTTTACGAAGATAAGAAGGAAAGAGAACAATTGATAAAAATACAAGTAAGATAATTTACACACCCCTTAATCCCCTCTCAAGAGGGGAAATTTGTTACTTTAGCAAAACAATGAGCCAAACCATTCACGACATATTGAAACAATACTGGGGTTATGATTCTTTTCGGGATTCACAGGAGGAAATCATCAATTCGGTATTGGATGAAAATGATACGCTTGCTTTACTTCCTACTGGTGGAGGAAAATCTATTTGTTATCAAGTTCCTGCTTTGGTAAATAATGGGATTTGTATTGTGGTTTCTCCGCTTATTGCGCTTATGAAGGACCAGGTAGAAAATCTTAAAAAAAGAGGAATAAAAGCTTTGGCTATTTTTTCGGGAATGAACAAACGAGAGATCGACATCGCACTAGACAATTGTGTGTATGGCGACTATAAATTTTTATACGTTTCTCCCGAACGACTTCAAACTGAAATTTTTAGGGTGAGAGCTTCAAAAATGAAAGTAAACTTGGTTGCGGTAGACGAATCGCATTGCATATCGCAATGGGGTCATGATTTTAGACCTGCTTATCAAAAAATAAAAGAACTAAGAGATATTGTAGGTAATTCTGTCCCATTTTTGGCTGTAACCGCAACTGCCAATTCAAGGGTAATAAAAGATATTGCAAGTCAGCTTTCGATTGAAAAGGAACACATCATTAAACAGAGTTTTGCAAGAGAAAATCTTGGTTATTTAGTTTTAAAAGAAGAAAATAAGGATCAGAAATTAATTCAGATTATCAAAAAAACGAATAACTGCGGTATTGTGTATGTGAATACTCGCAGAAAAACGAAAGAAGTTTCTCAGCTACTTCAAAGAAATGGCATAACCGCAGATTTTTATCACGGAGGGCTAGCTCAGGACGAGCGTGACAAAAAACAAAACGACTGGATAAATAATCGCACACAGATTATTGTGGCTACCAACGCTTTTGGGATGGGAATAGACAAGCCAGATGTACGAGTTGTGGTTCACATGGAGCCGCCTGCCTCGCCCGAAGCATATTTTCAAGAAGCAGGAAGAGGTGGCAGAGATGGAAAAAAATCGTACGCAGTATTGCTGTACAAGCCAAGCGACAAAATTACTCTCGAACGATTTCACGAGTTGGAATTCCCCGAAAAAACACAAATTAAAAAAGTTTACAACGCTCTTGGAAATTATTTTAAGTTGGCGATTGGAGGCGGTGAAAACTCGAGTTATGAATTTGACATCGTTGATTTTTCATCAAAATTTAATTTTGAAGTAATCACGGCTCACCACTGTCTTTCCATACTTAGTTTGGCTGGTTACATTCATTTATCCGAAGCCATAACTCGACCCAATAGAGTGAAATTTGAGGTAGGAAATAGTGCTTTGTATAATTATCAAGTAAAACATCCTGAGCACGAAAGATTAATTCAGCTTTTGTTGCGAAAAAACGAAGGGATTTTTGACAACTTGATTGGAATCAATCTCAATTCTATAGCCGATTCTTTAAAGAAATCTGTGAAAGAAGTGGAGGTGACTTTGCAAAAACTAAAATCTTTTGAAATTATAGAATTCCTGCCTACATCTAACCAGCCAGTATTGACTTACACCGTGGACAGAATGCACGAAGACAGATTGAAACTACCAAAAGCTATATATCTCGACAGAAAAACAGTAAAAAAAGAACAGCTCGACTTTATGATTCGCTATTGCGAATCGGATACTACTTGCCGGTCCAAGCTGTTACTTTCTTATTTTGATGAAACAGAATTTAGTAATTGTGGCACTTGTGATGTTTGCCTAAACAGAAAAAAGAAAAGCTTGAGCAACGACAGATTCACCCAAATCGAGAAAGAAATCAATGCCATTTTGAGCACAAAAAACCTCAACATCACAAAGCTGGTAGCAGAAATAAAAAACTACAAGCCAGAGCAAGTAATAGAAGTAATTCAATGGAAATTAGATGACAATTCGCTCAATTACAACGAGAAAAACGAATTGTATTTAGTAAACTAATCAGGCTATTTCTTTCATAAAATCCGATAATCTTCTCCGAGCAATAGGAATATTGTCTCCGTTGCTCATCACAGCAAAATTTCCCATTTGTCGCGAAAGCTCTTTTAGGTGATTGTGTTTATTTATGATGTAAGATTTGTGAACCCTATAAAAAATATGTGAATTCACTTTTTCTTCGTAGCGCTTTATTGTTTTGCTGCTCAAAATCTTAGAGCCATCTGCCAGGAATAACTCTGTGTAATTTTCATCCGCTTTGAAATATAGAATATCCTTGTTTTCTATAAAAATATAACCACTCCTTGTCGGGATAGATATTTTTTCTATTTCATCTTCCATCGTTACTTTATCCGACTTCTCTGCCAAATTATCGGCATAAGAAAACTTCATTGCTTTGTCCTGAGCTTTTTGCAATTCTTCAATATCAATAGGTTTTTGAAGGTAATCAATAGCATCTGCCTTAAAAGCTTTGAGCGCAAACTCTGAATGAGCCGTAATAAATACAACCGAGAAATCACGATCTTCAAATTCTTTCAGCAACTCGAATCCATCTCCACCAGGCATTGCAATGTCTAGAAACACTAAATCTGGCTCATATTCATTGATTAATATTTTGCCTTGTTTTATATTCGCTGCCATTCCCACAATGTGCAAATCTGGACAATATTGCTCAATTAGTATTTGCAAATTCTCTCTTGCATTTGGCTCGTCATCAATAATTACGGTAGATAGTTTCATGGCTCAGGAGTTTTTAATTTCTAAATTAATATACAAGATTTTTAAAGAATTTAAGAGCCTTAAATTACCAAGTGTAGCATGTTTCGAGTTATCGGTTGATTTGGTTTATTCATCCAATATCATTGTTTTCGTAAAACCTGAATTTTCATTGTTTTCAAAATTATTAGTTTCTTTACAAAAAAGAATTTTCCATGTATTCAAAAGAAGAATCGAGATCGTTGCGCAGAGAATTTTGGACCTCCTTTGGGGTTTACATGAAAAAATACAACAAAGTGTACCAAGGAAAAATAAACTGGGTAAACTACAACACAAAATGCAAGGACATCTATTTTAGATTAGATGTAACGAAAAAAAAAGCTTCCTTTTCTTTTGATTTGCAGCATCGTGACACAGGAATGCGCGAATTATTTTACGAGCAATTTACCGAACTAAAAGCAGTAATTAATGATAGTTTTGAAAACGAATTGACCTGGGTTTCAGAATTTGAAACCGAGTACGGCACTTCTTCTCGCATCTATGCTGAACTCGAAAACGTATCGGTTTTCAATAAAAACGACTGGCACGATGTATTTCCTTTTTTAGAAAAAAACATTGTTTCTGCCCACGAATTTTGGAATGAATTCAGCGATATATTTACAAATCTTGAAGATTAAAAAACAATAGAATACCCTACTGAAAGATTAAATATAATTGGAGTGTTTGCAATTCCAATATTACTCGCCTTGTGAGTTTCTTGACTTGCCGAAATTCTGTTGAAGTACTCTTCTTTATTGCCCTCTAACGAAGTGTAGACTTTAGGCCAATACCTCAAACTTGTTGATGTAAATATCCCATTTACCCAAGATTCTTTGTTTTCGAATGGTTTCAATCTAAAGTATCCGCCAATACCCACAGTTATGGTGTTGTAGGAAGTCACAAGGTTTCCATCTATGTTATTATCAAATCCATCATAATAGACTTTAAACTTATGCATTTTTGGTTCTACACGAATATCAAAATACTTGTTTAGTCGGTAACCAATACCAAAACCAGAGCTATAAGGTATATTAAGAGCTAAACCTTGCTCCTTTATATCTCCAGCGGTTGTACCTAGTTCCGAATTCATGTCCAATGAAAAACCATGCGAATAATTGAACACCATTTTTTTGGTGCAAAAATCTAATTCTACATTTCCTCCTTGCAACAAAAAAGGCTGTATGGTTCCCGCCAATAAAACTAATTCATATTTTTTTTCTGAATTGGATTGGCTGTAACTTGAGTGTATTGTTCCTAAAACAATAAGCGTAACGATGAGTAGTTGATTTGTTTTTTTCATAGTACAAATATCCACACATCACGCCTACACCTCTCTTAACAATTGTTAAGAAAAGTATGCATCGTCATTTTAAAAACTCCAAGCCAGACCTAAACTTGGCAAAATAGGTAATTGATAGACTTTTTCGGCAGTAACTCTATCTACATAAAAAATATTTTCTCTGTTGTAGATATTCGTGATTCCAAAGTTTAGTTCCAGTTCAGATGTTTTGAACTCCACTATTTTTTTTATGTTCACATCAAACCTATGATAAGTAGGAAGTCTTCCTTCGTTTAGTCCAGCGTACACAGCTGTCAATTCGTTGGCGTTGGCTTGAGTAATGTCAGTTCCTGTTCCGTCTGCAAAATCAATTTTTTGATAATATCCTTGAGTTTGAGTAAAAGGCAATCCAGAACCAAAGTTCCATCTTGCATTCAATTGCCAGCTTTCGTCCTTACCAAATTTATATGTAGCCAAAAGGTTAACAGAATGCCTTCTGTCAAATACAGGAGCATAAGTTCTTACTCCGTCCCATCTTGTTACTTTACCCAAAGAATAAACTCCCCACAAGTACCATTTTTTGCTCGTGTATTTAGCCACAAAATCAACTCCGTATGCATCTCCTGTTTCCACAACGTAATCTTTTTTCAAAATGTCTGGAGCGTCAACTTCATCGTTTTCATCAAAAATTTTATTTCGATTGATATTTGTCAATTGAGTAAAACGCTTGTAGTAACCTTCCACATTCAAGCTAATGTTTCTTGTGATGTCAAACTCCGTTCCTACGATTAGGTGATTTGCTTTTTGAAGCGAATGTGTTACGTCTCTTGTATTTCCATCTTCGTCTGTAAATTGTTCTTGTAGGTTATCTGGACCAGATAAAAATCCATAAAATAAATTCACAACATCTCTGTCAGAATTCGCGCTTATCAGGTTTTGAGAATACATACCTGCCGCCAACTTTAGTCTAACATTTTCTGTTACATTGTATTTTAATCCCAATCTTGGTTCTGGCGAAAAAGTTTTGAGTGTAGCGTAATACTGCATTCTAAAACTTGGTTCGATTACCAGCAATGGTTTCACGATTCTGTATGAGAAATAAGAACCTAATTCAGTTGTGTTTTCATTTTGCTCAATTTTTCTGTTTGTAGAATTCACGTAACTAAAATCAGTTCCAAAACCAGAAACCTCTATCCCGTACTTCAATTCGTTTTCTTTAATAAAGTATTTGAAATCAAACCCGAAATTAAATGAATTTACCCCACTTGTTCTCTCTTGTCCGTTTTCTTCCAATAGTCTGATTTTATAATCCGAAACAGAAAACTTACCTTCTATCAATACCTTTGATGTTCCAGGGACAAGCAAAAAATTAGAACCTACACCCCAAGAGTTCCAGCTCAGATCAGAAATAGCTTGATAATTTACGTTGTCCTGGAAATTGAACCCAAACAAATTGAATTTACTTCCATTTCTTCCCTTGAAAGTTAATTTCCCATACAAATCGGTAAATCCAAATGGCAGTCCTTCGCCAGTTGTGTCAATGTATGGATACAGCACTTTAGATGATTCATCCAGGTAAGAATGTTTTCCGGTAAGGATAAAAGAAATACTTCCATCACCTTCTTTTTTTGGCTTCATGAGCGGACCTTCAACAAGCGCCTTTGCCATAAATGGCGATACCGAAACTCTTCCTTTCAGCCCGTTTGGATTTCCATCTCGAGTGGTAATATCCATAATAGATGAAATTCTTCCTCCGTGTTCAGCATTGAAACCACCAGTATAGATATCTGCATTTCTGATGATTTCTGTTTCAAATACCGAGAAAAACCCAATGGAGTGAAATGGATTGTAAATCACCATTCCGTCCATCATCACTTTGTTTTGGATAGGTGAACCTCCTCTTACATACATTTGTCCTCCCTGGTCTCCTGTGGTAACAACACCAGGAACTGTCTGAAAATAAGTTGCAATATCAGCATCTCCACCAATTGCAGGGATTTGCTTAATGTCATCGCCAGTTGCTTTAATGATCGACATTTTTACCTCTGTTTTCGCCTCTTGCGCTTCTCCATTCACATCAAATACTCTCAATGTTTTGGTATCTTCAATTAGGTAAATATTTTTTGAAATTACTCTGTTTTTGGTAATAGATATTTTCTCTTCAAAATTGGCATAAGACAAATTCGACACCGTTAAAACGTATTCTCCAGGAGGAATTTGGGTAATGCTGTAATATCCATTTACATCTGTGGTAATTCCCATGGCTGTGCCTTTTAGCTGCACAGTAGTAAATATTACTGGCTCACCAGATTCTTTGTCATACACAAACCCCTTTACTGTACCAGTCTGGGAATAAGCGCTTAAAGACAGAAAAAGAGAAGCTAGAATTATTAAAAAATTCCTCATTGATTTTAAATTATTTTTTGAAGTGTGAATGTAAGAAAGTTTGGCCGACAATGAAAACGAATAAAACTAATTTTTATACGGTTTAACTTCTTATTGTGTGAGAAAAGATAAGCTCTGTCGCGCCTATTCTTGATTCTACGAATTCTTTGTTTTTGGATTGTTGGTTTACTAGTTCAACCGAATTTTCAATCATCGCATTGAGTTGGTTTTGAAAATCGACCAGCTCATCAACTACAATTCCAGCACCATTTAATTTCATGTCGTTTGCTTCCGGGAATTTTTGATGATTGTTTCCAAAAAAAACTGGCAGACCGAAAGTAGCAGGCTCCAAAATATTGTGAAGTGCATTTGTAAATCCACCTCCCACAAAAGCAGCCGAACCATATTGATATGCATTAGAAAGCAATCCAATATTATCTAAAATCAAGACATCATAATCTCGTAAATTTACACCTTCTTTCACCTCCGAATATCTAATTATTTCTGTGTCATTCTGAAACAGATTCACAATTCCCTTGATGTGTTTTTCACTGATGTCATGTGGAGCAAAAACTACCTTAAACGAATGAGACAATCCATAAAAAGCCTCGGAAATAATTTCTTCTTCTTTCTCCCAACAACTGCCAGCTAAAAGCGTAAATTTACTTCTACAAAACTCGTCAACAACAGGGTTTTTAATTGCTTTTTGTGCTGTTGCAAAAACTCTATCATAACGAGTATCTCCTGCTACAAAACCTTCTACATTATGAGAGTCTAATACAGCTTTAGAAGCTTCATCTTGAACAAAAATTGAAGTTGCTAAAGACAGAATATTCTTGAACCATTTTCCTGTAGGTTTAAAGTAAATTTGACTCTCTCTGAAAGTTGCTGAAATGAGATAGAATGGAATGTTTTTATTTTTTAAAGCTTGAAAAAAACAAGGCCACACTTCGTATTTCACAAAGTATACTTTGGCTAGATCTAACTCCGAAATAAACTTCCTTGCATTAGAATTTGTATCCAAAGGCAAATAGCAAACGTAATCCGCTAATTCGTAATTTTTTTGAGATCGGTATCCCGAAGGAGAGAAAAATGTAACCAGAATAGAAGCCGAAGAAACTTCTTTTTTTATTTTTTCGATAAGGGGACGAGCTTGTTCAAATTCTCCGAGTGATGCACAATGAAACCAATGGATATTTTTTTTATTAGCAAAAGCTGAATTTAGTCTCGTTTGCCAATTTTTTCGCCCTTCTATCCATTGCTTTGCTTTGGGGTTCCAAAGCGAAACAAAACGAATTGCTAAAGCATACAAACGGATAGAAATATAATAAAGGAGCTTCATAGGATACAAGATTAATAAAAAAAGAGCGTATCTAACTCATAGATACGCTCCTAATTGATATTGGCTTGAAAAAAATTAATTCAATAAAAAATCAATTTTCCCTAAACTTTTAGAATTTCGAACACTCAACACTTTGGAATAAGCTAAAATGTTAGAAATTGTAGAGTCACCTACAGGCTGGAAAAACGGCTTAGATTCATTCATGTCAATCAAGAATTGAGAAAGCTTTTTTTCATTTCTATAAAAGTCCGATAAGTCATTTAGAGTAGTCTTTTTATCCATATATTAGGTTTAGTTTTTCTTATAACGGACTCAATTTTGGTTTAGTGTGTCAATCTTGTAAAAAGTTTAAGAATTAAACCTTTTTCCTTTATGTTGGTCTAAGAATTGTAATACGAATAAAAAAACACCACTTGTGAATTTGGACGACCAAGATATACTATCATTATTCTTTACTAAAGGGAAAGAGCAAATAGCTTTTGGCCACTTGGCAAAGAAATACCAGAGCGAGTGTATTGGCATATTCGTAAAATGGTGATTAACCACGAAGATGCCAATGATGTGACCCAGAATACTTTTATTAAAATTTGGAAAGGTCTGCCCAATTTCAAGCAAGATTCCAATCTTTTTACTTGGATGTATAGAATTGCAACCAATGAAAGTTTGAATTTTATAAAATCGAATAAAAAACGAGTAGCTCAGTCTATTGATGAATTACAAATTGAAAACAAATCGGAGGAATCCTTATTTACAGGTGACGAAATTGAAGCAAAATTGTATAAAGCAATAGGAACCTTACCCAACAAACAAAAGGCTGTTTTTAATCTGAAATATTTTGAAGAATTAAAATATACCGAAATTGCCGAGTTATTGGGAGGTACAGTTGGCTCACTAAAAGCTTCTTATCACCATGCTCAGAAAAAAATTGAAGCCTTTTTAATAAACAAGGATTGAAAAAAAACGAATTGCATTAAACCTTTTTGAAAAGCAATTGTCAAAGAACGAGAGAACATGAAAACGAATAACGAACATATAAAAAACAAATTTCCAACATTGGAAAAATTGAAAAAACAAAACGGACTTAAGACTCCCGATGGTTATTTTGATTCGCTTCACGATTCGATTATGAATCAAATAAATGAAACTAAAAAAACCAATTACATTTCATTTTACAAAGTTTTTGGTTACGCTGCTTCAGTAGTAATCCTAGCGGGAATTTTTTCAATATTTTTCTTGGGAGAGAACGATCAACCTCAACTAGGTGAATTTGGAAAACTGACGGTAAGCGAATACTACGAAGAATTTTCTGAGGCTGACTTGGAAATAAATGAGTCGTTGCAATTTGACGAAATGGCAATGAACTAAAACAAAAGAATAAATATTTTTCAAAAAAAAACACTACAAACAATGAAAATACTTAAAATCACACTAATCGCAATTTTTACACTTATTGGAGCCTCCGGAATGGCACAAAAAAATGAAAAACAAAATCAAAGAATTGCTCAAGCTGACAGCATATTGACTGCTCAGCTGGAATTGACAAAAAAAGAACAAGCCGAGTTTTTGCCTGTGTATCACCAGTATATAAAGGATAAGAAAGCGAATAGACTAAAATTTAGACCAAAAAAAGGAAAGGGCTCTAAAAAAATGGAAGAACTGAGCGATGAAGAAATAGAGGCTGTCATTCAAAAAAGATTTGAATTCACCCAAGCTGATTTGAACCTTAAAAAAAGCTATCACGAAAAATTCAAAAAAGTACTTCCGATAAAAAAAGTAGCTAAATTTTACCATGTTGAAAAACGAATTTACCGCAAGGGAAAAGGAAAATACGATTCTGAAGGCGAAAAACGATCCAAAAGATAATCCTCTCATTCGGATGATTTCAAAACCTCTTTGACACAATCAAAGAGGTTTTTTTTGTGGTCAAAAGGAAAATTAAAATTCGGAAGGATTCAAAAAATAATTTTACTTTTACTTTATGGATAACAAAGAAATTTTTAGAACACTACAAGCCCAAACAACTCCATTCCCTATTGGATTAGAAATTTCTCGTGCCGAAGGTTTGTTTATCTATGACACAAACGGAAAAGCTTATTTCGACCTAGTTTCGGGATTGGCGGTCACAAACATTGGACACAGACATCCGAAAGTAATTGAGGCAATAAAAAAACAGCTTGATACACATCTGCATGTCATGCCTTATGGAGAATTTATTCAAACTCCGCAGCTGAAATTAGCAGAAAAACTAAACGAAATACTTCCCGAAAATCTAACTACAAGTTACTTTGTAAACTCTGGAGCAGAAGCTGTGGAAGGCGCCCTTAAATTGGCAAAAAGATACACTGGAAGACAAGAAATAATTGCCTGCCACAAATCGTATCACGGAAGCACCCATGGCGCCTTAAGTGTTTCGGGGAACCCAGTTAAACAATCGGCTTTTAAACCGCTTTTACCAGATGTTAATTTCATTACTTTCAATAAATTAGATGAACTGGATAGAATCACCAAAAACACAGCTTGTGTCATTATTGAAACCGTGCAAGGTGATGCTGGTGTTAGAATTCCTGAATTGTGTTACCTTCAAAAACTAAGAGAAAAATGTACTGAAACTGGCACTCTGTTAATCTTGGATGAAATTCAAACTGGGTTTGGACGAACAGGAAGCTTTTTTGCTTTTGAGCAATATGGAATAGTTCCAGATGTTTTGGTTATTGCTAAAGCCTTGGGCGGAGGAATGCCAATTGGCGCTTTCGTATCGAGTAAAGAAATAATGGATTGCCTTACTCACAATCCGATGCTGGGTCACATTACCACTTTTGGCGGACACCCATTAAATTGTGCTGCAGCAGTTGCGAATATTGATGTAATTCTGGAAGAAAATTTGGTGAAAGAAGTTCATGAAAAAGGAGAGATCATGAAGGAATTGCTTTCTCATTCTTTGGTAAAAGAAATTCGTCAAATAGGATTGATGTTTGCCATAGATCTTGAAACGGAAGAAATAACTCAAAAAGTAGTCGAAAGATGCATGGAAAGAGGAATCATTACCTTTTGGTTTTTGTCGTGTCCAGCGAGTTTTAGGCTAGCTCCACCGCTTACTATTTCATTTGAGGAAATTGAAGAGGTTTGTGGAGTTATTTGTGAGGTTTTTGACGGAATTAATTCTTAAGTCACCCTTCAAGACATTTCGAACAAGTTCGAAACCCTCAGTGTTCTTGAATTGCTCAAGAAAGATAAGCCCATTGACATGAAAACCAAATTAACTTAATCGCGATTCTAATAACAGAATCATCCTGAACTTGATTCAGGATCTCACAGAGAATATTTCACGATTTTGCTTTTGTGTAATTAGAAGGAATAAAAGATTAATCCTCAGCCTCAAGCGCAGCTGCCAATTCATCAGTCATTTCTAGGGTGTGGTACACGACATTTACATCGTCATCCTCTTCCATTTTATCAATTAACTTCAGTACAGCTTTGGCTTTATCTACTTCCAATGCCATGGTAGTTGTAGGAATTCTTTGCAATTCTTGGCTTTTCACCTCAACTTTCATTTCATCCAATTTCTTTTGCATGTCTCCATAGCTGTCAAACGATGTATAAATAAAAACATCTTCTTCTTGAACATCTATCTCTTCCAAACCTGCATCAATCAATTCGAACTCTAGGTCTTCTAGCTCCCAATCTTTCAATAATTCTTTGGCTATGGTAAATACTCCTTTTCTGTCGAACATAAACGAAAGAGAACCGTGAGTTCCCAATTCTCCACCGTATTTACTAAAAACCGCTCGTACATTAGCTACAACTCTATTGTTGTTGTCAGAAGTTGCTTCTACAAACACGGCAATTCCATTGGATGCGTATCCCTCAAAAGTATATTCTACAAGATTTGCCGCATCATCGCCCGAACCTTTTTTGATGGCACGTTCCATGGTATCTTTAGGCATGTTTGCTCCTTTCGCATTCTGGATAGCAACTCTCAAAGCTGGATTCATATCAGGATCGGGACTACCACCATCTCTGGCTGCAATTGTTATTTCCTTGATAATACGCGTAAAGATTTTTCCTCTTTTCGCATCTTTTGCTCCTTTTTTGTGCTTAATGGATGACCATTTACTGTGTCCTGACATCTTTGTATTTATTTGTAATCTGACATTGGTCAGAATGTGAATAATCCCTTATCTTTGGGCTGTAAAGTTACAAAAATCAGTCTGAAAAAGAAAATGATTTTTTTGAAACAAAACTAAATGAAGAAACCAAAAAATATTGTGATTTTCGTTTCCGGAAACGGAAGTAACATGAGTAACCTCATCACTCACTTTGAAGGAAGAACTGACGGAAATATTGAAGCTGTTTTTTCGAACAAAAAAGAGTGCTTAGGAATTGAAAATGCTCAAAAAATGGGTGTAAACACTGTCGTGTTCTCTAAACAAGAATTGGAAGAAGGAAATGTGGCTGAACTTGTACAACTTTTGAATGCCGATTTAATTGTTTTAGCTGGTTTTCTGTTAAAAATACCGAAGGAGTTTACTTCACAATTTGAAAATAAAATAGTGAATGTTCATCCATCCTTGCTCCCAAAATTTGGCGGAAAAGGAATGTACGGAAGACATGTGCACCAAGCGGTTATTGAAGCTAGCGAAACAAAATCCGGCATAAGCTTTCATTACGTAAACGAAAACTACGATGAAGGAAATCTAATTACTCAATTTGAATGCTCGATTGACCCAACCGATACTATTGAAGATTTACAGAAGAAAATTCAGGAACTAGAGCGCAAGCACTTTCCCGAAGTGGTAGAAAAACTAATTGCCCAATGAGTCAAATAAAAATGTACACCGATGGTTCTGCTCTTGGAAACCCTGGTCCGGGTGGCTACGGAATTGTGCTAATGGCCGGAAAACATTACAAAGAATTTAAGCAAGGTTATCAATACACAACGAACAACAGGATGGAATTGTTGAGTGTGATTGTGGGTCTGGAAAAACTAAAAAAACCAGGATATTCAGTTACTATATACTCTGACAGTAAATATGTGGTAGATGCCGTAGAAAAAAAATGGGTTTTTGGATGGGTAAAGAAAAATTTTAAAGGAAAGAAAAATGCTGATTTGTGGAAACGTTTCTTGGAAATCTACCCAAAACATGATGTGAAATTTGTGTGGGTAAAAGGACATGCGGGAAACAAATACAACGAAGTGTGTGATCAACTTGCTGTTGCAGCTGCCAATGGAAAGGACTTACCTATTGACCAAGGATATGAAGATTCTCAAAAGGAAGAGAAAGGGTTGTTTTAACAAATTGTGTTTTCGTAAGTCTTCCTTCGATTCTGAAGCTATCGCTCTAACTCAGGGTTCAGTTTTTTTACAAAAACACACAACTGTTATTCTCGCGAAAGCGAGAATCTTCATAAAAAGAATGATACTCGTAGTTTAGATTCCTGCCTTCGCAGGAATGCCGAAGAATACAATTTTAATTAAATCAATACCCCAACTTACTTCTCACCTTTCCCAAAACTTCATTGGCAATTTTCGTTGCTTTTTTGGCTCCAATTTGCAATTGTTCTTCTATCAAATGTGGGTTCTCGATGTAGTAGTTGAACTTTTCTCTTTCTTCTTTATACTTTTCTACAATTAATTCAAAAAGAGCTTGTTTGGCATGACCGTATCCGTAATTTCCTGCTAAATAATTTTTCCTCATTTCAGCAGTTTGTTCTTCGGTTGCAAGTAGTTTGTACAAAGCAAAACAATTGCAAGTATCCGGATTTTTAGGATCTTCGAGCGGTGTACTATCCGTCTCAATCCCCATTATTTGTTTTCTCAATTTCTTATCTGGTAGAAACAAATTGATAATATTTCCTTGAGATTTGCTCATTTTCCCTCCGTTGGTTCCAGGAATCAACTGAGTATTTTCTTGAATTTTTGGTTCAGGTAGTACTAGAGTTTCGCCCATCAAATTATTGAATCTACTTGCAACATCTCTTGTCATTTCTATGTGCTGAAGTTGATCTTTTCCAACAGGAATCACTTCTGATTCGTACAACAAAATATCCGCTGCCATAAGCATTGGATAATCAAACAATCCGGCATTCACATCATCCAACCTGTCAGCTTTATCTTTGAAAGAGTGAGCTAGTTTTAATCTTTGGTAAGGAAAAAAGCAATTGAGATACCAAGTTAATTCTGTTACTTGTGGAATATCACTTTGACGATAAAATACAGTTTTATTTACATCCAGACCAAAAGCCAACCAAGCTGCAGCAGTCTGCAACGTGTTGTTTTTCAACTCTTCTCCGTTTTTTATTTGGGTAAGCGTGTGTAGATTTGCAATAAACAAAAATGATTCGTTCTCCTCATTTTTCGCCATTTCAATAGCCGGAATAATTGCCCCTAACAAATTTCCAAGGTGAGGTGTTCCTGTGCTTTGTATTCCTGTAAGTATTCTTGCCATTTTGGTAATATGAATTTTTCAATTCAAAGTAACTAAATTTTTATCGGATGTCCCTTCTTTTAATCCTGAATTTCGATTAAATACTCGGTTTTTAAGAAGGACTTGACCTCTTCAAAATAAGAATTAATTTGAGTAAGGCTGTCTCTTTTCACATATCGCTTTTTCAAATTCGCGTCCAATTCTCTCAAAAATTTAGGGAGTTTTTTAATCCCAACAGCTTCGCAACTACCAATTAATTTATGACTCAATTGCTTGGCATTCAGATAATCTTTTGCTTCAATGTAAAGGTTCATCAACACGAAATCCTTTTCGGCATTATTTAGAAAAATCTGAAGGGCTTGGGCAAATAAATCGCTTCCCAATTCTTTTTCGAGTTTTTTATTAATCATTTAAAAACACTGAATTAATCTATTCGTGTATTGGAAGTAAGGAAAATCTCACTTACCTTTTTCTTGTATTTTCTAGATAAAGGAACTGAAACATCTCTTACTTTTAACTCCTGAGAATTAATTTTTGTAACTTTTCTAATATTGATAATATAAGACCTGTGAACTCTCACAAAAACTTCTGGGTCCAATTCACTTTCTATTTGCTTTAAAATCCCTGTTGTTGTAATTTTTCCATCGATAGTGTGATATGTTATGTAACTACTCGATCCCTCAATAAAAATAATATTGCTGTAAAGGAGCTTGAAGGTTTCTCGATTTTTTTTAATGAAAATAAACTCATCCACAGTGTCAGCCTTGTGACTTCGACCTTTTACACTTGCCAATCTTCTTTCTACTTTATCCGTTGCCTCAACCAAACGCTTTAAGTCAACTGGCTTTACAATATAATCAATAGCATCAATTTCGAAAGCTTTTATGGCATGTTTTGTCTGAGATGTTATGAAAATAACCATCGGTTTTGAGGTCAGTTTTTGAAACATATCCATACCACTTTCATAGGGCATTTCTATGTCCAGAAGAATAAGATCAACATCTCTATTCTCTAGCAGTTCTCTTGCTTCTAGTGCATTAGAACATGATTTAATTAATTTGAGTGCTGGGTTTTTCTTTACTAGATTAGTCAGAATAAACCTTGAAGTTTCATCGTCATCCACAATAATGCATGAGATTGTTTGATTCATTGGTTTTTTAGTTTTTTCATTGAGTTGTAAAACTACAAAAAAAGAATTAGAATTCTTCTTGTACGAAATTCATTTTTTATACAACGTAAACTCCACAGTACGACTGTTCTGAGCATACAATACTTCCCAATTATTTTCTAATTCTATGATTTCTTCGGGAGTAAATTCATTCACTACATTGGAATATAGAACAATTTTTTGGCTACTCATGTCAACCTCAGGAAAAGTCCATTCGTCTTCCGACAAATCCAAATATTTTTGAGGATAGGCACCAGGAAAATCAAATCCAACCTGTTGCTTATCTATTCCATTTTCGTCCATAAATCGAATCATATTGGAACGAAGTTGATAATAAGGAAAGTGACCCAGTGTAGAGTCCCAACCTTGTGATATTTCTCTTGGGTAAACCCAAAAACTTCCGCTAAACAATCCAATCACAGCCACAGAAATACCGGCCTTTTTCCATCTTAAATTCTTATTTATCTCTAGTAATAAATATACACTCACTAAAGAAAAAGCAATGTAAACTGGCATGAAATAACGATGACCTTTTAGGTCTACGTACAATATCGCAGGAATGGACAAAAATCCAATTATTAGCGCAAACAACAAAACCAATTGCCTAAACTTTTGATTTCCTTTGACTGACTTGAATCCAACTAAAAAGAAAACTATTCCTGTAATTATCCATAAAAACACTCTTCCAAAATCTACAATTCTCCAACCGTAAATAAGCGCATTCTTTAACATTCCTTTCGTACTTTCTTTTTCAAAAAACACAGCCCAAGGAGAGTTTTCGTGGTAACCTATCCATCCTTTTTCTGCGTAATGATAATAGCTAAAAGAAAGAAAAACAAGCGCTGCCGGAATATATGGAATCCCTGTTTTTATGATGTAAATCCCTTTATTCTTAATCTGGGTTAGATTCCAAAACCACACTACTTCGAAAATAAAAAGCGGTACAGTCAGAATCATTCCTCTCAAACTGATTAAAAATAAACAACTAAAGGCAAGTGCAATAAACCATTTATTTTGCCGCAGAATTGAATTGACAGCAAATAAAAAGAAGAAAAGCAAAGGAACATCAGGAGAAACTAAGGAGATTTGGCTCAGAATTGTAGTGTCTAACAAGACAATAAGCATAACCCATTTTACATTTTTTCTTTGAAAAAAATAAACCGCTAAAGAATACAACTGCCACGTTATTCCTATTGCAAACGGAAGAACTAGCAAGTGACTAATCCATAATGATTTTCCAAAAACTGTCCATATTAAGGCCAGTAAATAACCAAAAGTGGGAATGTGGCCGCTATCTATTTCATTGGGCAAAAACTGCAATTGGAGATTGTTTTCATAATAAAACATCGCATGTTTTGCACCCAACTGAACGGTATCCCAGAAGAAAATATGATCCATTGAAACTAACACTAAAACAGTGACCGCCAACGCAGAAAATAGAAATTCCCAGTATGATTGTGCAAGCTTCTTCATGTTATACTTTTTCAAATATTTTAACTTTTATCGAATTCACCTCTAACTCAGTTTTGTATTTATTCCAAATATAAATTTTTACACCATCTCTTGAGTTTCTGATGTTAGGAGTCATATAAGTTGCTGTAAATTTAGACTCTTTTTCTCCCATCGAAATCTCCTTTCTGATTTGCGAACTAAAGTAACCATAAGCTCCTTCTTTTCGGTTTATGTGAGTAATGAGCAATGGCATTTTCAAAGAATCTATCTCGGGATATTCTTGAAACTGAACTTCCACTTCTATCCAAATGTGATCTTCGTTTGTGAGTTCCCCATAAGCGGTTTCGAAACTTGGCGAAAATTCAATTTCAGAATCGAGTTCAAAAGGAAAGTTTTGAACTAATTGTTCCGACACTAGTTTATATTCTTCCCTATTATTAAAGTCGTGAGAGCCATCAAAATTTCGAAATACAGAGAGTAACTCTCGGTCGGAATTGGTTGCCGTTGTTTTTAAAAAAGTTGCGAAATAATACTCTTTTGTCATTCGGTATGGTTCCAAAATTCCGGCTCTCAATTGCCACCACTGAAACTGATTCAGAAAAACTGACATCAGTACAAAAACCGACACAATTCCTTTTAGAATATTTTTCTGTTTGGAAACAAATTGGACGAAAAAACCGAGCGACACAGCAAGAATTGGATACACCGTGATGAGTGGTCTGTTGGAAAAAGCTGCACCGTACCACCACTCTGTCCAGCTAAAAATGATGTAGGCGGTAAAAATAAAATAAAGAAAAAAAGACAACGCTACTTCCTTCTTTTTCTTGAAAAAGAAATAAAAACCAATGAGCGACAAGATCATAACTGGAGTATAGATAAACCAGCCCTTTTTGAAACTAAAAAGAGATTCGAAAATATAGGGAGAAGTGACATCTAAACCTACTCCTGGATTGATGTAACTGTCATAAAACAAAGAGCCTGTGCGGACAAACCAATAACTCATTTGTGGCAATGCAATGAGCAAGCACAGGGCAAACATCCCGATAAATTGAACTTTATATTGGAGTAATAATCTCCATTTTCTCGCAAAAGATTCTTTGTTGTAAACTCCATAAAAAAGAGGAAGAAAAAGGATTAGAATTTCGCTAGGCTTCACCAGAGACATAAAAGTTACTGAAGCGCCAATCATCAATAAATTGATAATTTTTTGAGTGTTATGCCATTGAATTGTATTCCAAATTAAGACGGCTACAAAGAAAAACAAGACGTTTACCGTTTCTAAGTTTTTGAGTGTAAGATGATGCGAATAATTGGTTCCTAAAACAATTATTACCAAAACAATAGCTGAAGTTTTTTCTGTAAAAAAATGAAGAAGTGTTTTTCGTAAGTAAAACAAACCGAGAAACGTATAAAACAAACCTCCTAAAACCAATGCATATTGATAGGGCTCACTGAATCCATCCATGGGATATCCCAGCAAAAACGCTGATCCATGTCCCAAAAGAAAGAAAGGCAGAAACAACATTGCCATCCCCAAAAGAAAGAAGTACATTGGTTTTCCATCGGGTGTACTCGATATCTGGTACAATGTATCTGTCAGTTGTTTTTCCTCATTTACTTTCTCTATCCACTGCCTATTTTCCATAAGCGGATCGTCATAAATAAATGTCGCTGGCAAAGGCAAATAATAACCCAAGACATCCCAAGATGTTTCTTTTTCGGAAACATTTCCTAGTCTAAAAACTAAAATAGTGAGGCAAATCACCAAAAGAATTGTAGATGAAAAGGAAGATTTTAAAACGGTAAATACTGGATTCATTTTAGCCATTAATTAGCCACTAACTTACAAGAATTTATTCGTTCCTTATTCTTATTTCATAAAAAGAATTTTGCTCACTTGCTTGGATGCGCCTTCAGGCGAAGTCATAAAAACCAAATAAACACCAGAACCTACTCGTTCCCCGCTCAGATTGTTTCCTTCCCAAATAGCCTGACCTCCAATAGATTTTGTGGTGAAAACAACATTTCCAGAAATGTCTGTGATACGCAAGTCAGAATCTGCTGGCAATCCTTTTACGGCAATTTTCCCTTGGTAACCAGGAGGAACTGGATTGGGATATGCATACACATCACCAAAAGCAGGAATCCCTTCGGTCGCTTCGCCTTTGTAAGAAATAAGACCTTTGTCGGTTGAGATAAAAACTTCACCAGTTTCTCCGTCTATTGCTATATCATGTATATTATTTGAAAGTAGTGGACTGTTTTCTTCTGTAAATCCAAGCTCCTGACTAGTTCCATCAGGAGACAATACGAATATTCCTGAACCTTCGGTTCCTATCCACTTTCTGTTTCCTCCATCAATTGTAATACAAGTTACTCTTTCGCTCTCAAGAAGTAATTCTACATTTCCGTCCAGCGTTACTTTTATTTTTTGAACCTCAAAACTAGGGGCAGTAAAAAGCTCGGAAGGAGAATAATAAACATAAATACCTTCATCGGTTCCAATCCACATTTCACCATCCTGATCTTCGGTAATGCAAATTGGTGTAGAGTTTAGGCTTCCGTTTGCTTCACCGTTTGCAATTTGTTTGTATCGGTCATCCGTTTCATCAAGTGGAGTTCCGTTGTCGTTATAAACCAAAACTTTATAATCCTTAAACACCATCCATTTAAAACCATTTTCGGAATCTACTGTAACAGAAGCTGCTACTCTATTCTGAAAATCTGAGCCACAGAAAAAGGATTTCCAAATACCACTTTTTGTTTTCATCACAAGAGGGTTCTTCACCCAGGAATTAGCTAGCCACAGGTTTTCATCCTCATCAAATGCTCCATCCTTAACTGCAATCCTATCATTGTGCGAAGTACTGATGCGCAATTCCGAATTATTGGTGTCGTAGGCAGCTCCTACCTGATTATTTTGAAGTTCTGCAACTCCCTTTGCCGAAAACGAGCAAACATATCCTTTGGTAGGTTCTTTTGGATTTACAACCATACCCACAAAGTCATTTATACTTCCATTGCTAAAATTGTATCCATCATACTGATATGCAGGGTTATAAATTTGCCATTTATCCTCTCGGATATCATAGTGAAATGCTCCGTCATTGCTGTAGGTTTTATTCCAACCTCCGCCTACCAGTGAGCCAGTTGATCCCCATAAATTTCCATCTTCAACCTCTATATCCAATACATTCGTGCTATACATGAACTCTGGAGTTTGCCATTTTGCTTCAAAATTATTTTTGAATCTTACAGTAGCATTTTGTTTGTCGGCAATATAAAAATAGGTTCCATCAAAGGTAATATTGTTGCATCTTGGTTTCCAATACCCATCGTAATTGGTCATAGTTTGAACTAAATTTAATGCTGTATCCAATGCATATATTGTATCAAAATGATTAACCATGAGCATTCCGTTCGTTGCAGAAACAGAAGTAACAACTCTGCCGCTGTAGTTTTGTAATGCATTCCAATTGCCGTTGCGATTGACATACACCGAGTCAGAAGAGGCGGACTGAGCAACATTCATAATTAACGTGTTTTGTGTTCCTCCCACTTGTTTCACTTCATTATTGAAATTCGGAAAAGCGGTGATTTTTGTCCACGAATTAAAGTCAGTAAGAAAAGCACTGGACTCACTTGCAGAATACAATCCAATTTCGGTTGCTAAGTAAATTATTCCATTTTGAATGATAAGTTGATTCACTCGAATTTGAGATCCTCCGGGCCCCATAATGTAAGTATCTTTCACTTCTTTTTTCTTGATATTGTAGACAACAACACCAAATCCACAAGAAAAATATGTAAAATCTCCTTTGGAATAAATGTGATTAATTTTTTTGTCACCTGTCACATTACTTTCTCTAATCTGAAATAGATTGTAGGTTTGATTCCCTTGAATCATATCAATATTTCCGTTTTCGTAACCAATCAGTAAAGCGTCATTTTGATTGTTATAGCCTACTGCCGACAAACCTATATCTGACAATGCATCTACCTCCGTTAATCGCTCAATTGTATTTTCATTATAATCGTGAATAATCAATGCATTTGCAGTAATTCCGTATGCAATTCCTTGGTGGTATGTAATATCAATCACATTATTAAACGGAAAGTAACTTTTCCATTTTCCTATGGCAACGCCTTGCGCAAATTGAGTGAATGAGGCGATTACCAAAACAAGGCTATAAACTATTTTTAGTTTCATAAGAGAGATTTGATTGTGAACGAAAAACAAATGTATTCTATTGTTCGTTGAGCATATTTATGGCAATCCAGCTCATTAATCCTACTCCAAGTTCGAGGGAACTTTCATCTACATTAAAAGTAGAAGTGTGGAGTCCAGAACTTTCGCCTGTTCCTAGTCTGTAAAAACAACCCTTCATGGATTGAGTGTAATAAGAAAAATCTTCTCCCGTCATTCTCAAATCCAAATCCACAACATTTTCTTTTCCTAGGTAAGCAATCGCGGCTTGTTTAGCTATTCGAGTTGTTTCTTCATTGTTTTTCAAAAAAGGATATCCTTTTCTTACTTCAAACTCGCAAGTTCCTCCCATAGATTGAGCAATTCCCTGTGCAAGTGCAATCATTTTTTGATGAGCTTCGGTTCTCCATTCCTCATTCATTGTTCTGAAAGTACCTTCAATTTTTACTTCATCAGGAATAATGTTGGTAGCGCCACCCGTGGTATTTATTTTTCCGAATGACAAAACACTAGGAATATCAGGCTTTGCATGTCTGCTGACTATGGTTTGCAACGAACTAATTATTTCGCAAGCAATAAGAACTGTATCTGTAAATTTGTGTGGAAGTGCAGCATGTCCGCCTTTTCCTTTTACAGTTACGTATAACTCATCACAAGAAGCCATGTACATTCCGGGACGAAAACCGACTTTACCGGCAGGTAAATCAGGAAAAACGTGTTGTCCCAAAATAGCAGACGGTGAAGGGTTTTCCAATACACCTTCTTTTATCATCAAGGAAGCACCTCCAGGTAATTTTTCTTCACCAGGTTGAAAAATTAATTTGATAGAACCTTCAAAGTCATTCGTTAATTTACTCAAAACTGCAGCTACACCTAAGAGTGAAGCGGAGTGAACATCGTGACCACAAGCATGCATTACTCCTTCGTTTATTGATTTGTAATCAATGTTGTTTTCTTCCAGAATTGGCAAAGCATCCATATCGGCTCTCAATGCAATTACTTTGGATTCGGGATTTTTACCTTTTATTATACCTACTACTCCAGTTTTTACAATCCCCGAAGTAAATTCAATTCCAAGCTCGGTCAGTTTTTTCTGAATGTATTCGGAAGTATTTACTTCTTCAAATGAAAGTTCTGGATGCTGATGTAGCCATCGTCTATTTTCCAGAACGATTGACCTGTTTTCAGCTGTGATAGCTTTAATTTTTTCTAAAATCTGACTTTCCATTACTTCCCAAAATATAATTTAAATCCACTCACGATTAACTTGATAGAAATAAGCAACATTATTACTCCAAACACCATTCGAACAATATTTTGATCTAATTTATGAGCCAGTTTTGCACCAAAAAAACCTCCTACAACAAATGTGGCAGCAATAATCCCAGCTACTTTCAAATCTACATTTCCAGCTTTGTAATAGTGCATAAATGCCAGTATTCCGATGGGAGGAAGCATTAAGGCAAGGCTTGTTCCTTGGGCTTGAATTTGAGTTAACCCCACCAAATATATAAGGCCAGGAACGATAATTATTCCTCCGCCAATACCTATAAAGCCAGACAATATTCCTGCTGTAATTCCTATTAGGATAAGAACAATAATAGTTTGAAAATCAATTGTCATAAAATTGTTTTTGTATTAAAAATCCAAAGATAACGAAAAGTAACTGATACGTCCTTGATTGACTCCATCCTCGATTCCCCAAGACCAATCATACCTCACAAAATATCCAAACACTTCGGCTCTTAGTCCTAAACCATATCCAAAAATAATAGGCTCTCTTTGGTTTTCAATTATCACTGTAATGGGTTTTTGCGAAACTTCTCTTTTGTTGAAAGAGTTCTCTATAGAGTATGGATTGGGACCTGTCCAGGCTGTTCCGGCATCTGCAAAAGCAACCATCTGAAAGGAAGCTAAGAACTTACTTTCGACAGGATATTGACTAAAGTATCGAAATAAAGGCCATCTTAATTCAGTATTTACAACAGCAAAGCTATTTCCAAATCGAGTATTTTGAATAAAACCTCGCATTGGAGTTGCAATAGTTTGAAAAGCAAATCCCTCATCCGTTGGAATAATATTATCGTTATTGAATTGCGGATTGAACCCTCCATCTACTCCACCCATGTAATACACAAGTTTTCTGTTTCCGAAAGAGGTGCTAGTGGCCAAACGAGAAGCAAAAGTCAATTCTCTATGAATTTTTTGATAGTTTCGAATGTCTGCTCCCAGCACAAAAAAATCAGTTTGTTCTTGGTCTAATTCATTGTAGAACTCGCCAAACAATTTGAGCCTCGTTCCTTCATATAAATTTATTCCTCGATTAAAAGTATTATCAAAAACGTATTCTAATTTAACTCCTCCCATGTTTCGGAATTCGTCTTGGGATTCTAGGCTAGCTCTGTTCACAGAAGAAACAACCGTCATGTCATTTCTTAAATTAAAAGTTAACCCAATGGAAGAAACTTCGGAAAAGGGATATTTCAACCTATACTTTAGCTCATGAATCATTGTTCTTACTGGATAAACTCCATTGTCGCTGGTGTAAACCTGCCTTGTAAACATGTACTTTTTATCAATCCTTTGCGATAAATCTTCGAAGGCTAAAAGGTAATCATTGTCCCTAAGGTTAAAACTTAAATTCACTCCGCCAATCAGTCGATAGTCTTCCATCAAATCTTTTATTTGAATCATATTAAACACATTCACATTTGGATTATTAAACGAGGGCTGAGAAGCATTAAAAACCTGATAACTATTATTTATAAAGTTGTTATCCAATTGGCTCACGACTTCATCTACGGTAAAATTGACAGTGTATAATTTGCGGGTTGGAAGTTCAAATTTGGAAGTTACTACAGATTTTTTGGTCGAAATTGAATTGGTTGGATTCATAAAAACCATTTCGTTCTCATCTTTCGTCTTTGTTTCAGTTTTTTCAACTTGAATTATCTCCCTTTCTTTCTCTTTTTCCTTCTCCTCGTTTTGAAACTGATAATTCTTTGTTTTAATTTTTTTGTCGTTTGATGGAATTGGGCTTACAGAAATAATTTCTGCAGTACTTTGTTTTTTATTTTTCCAAAATTCATCCGATTTGTTTTCAAATTCGGAAGGGGATATGATACTAGATATCATTCTATCCATGGTTGCATCTCCTTTGTAAATCTTGTACTCTCCGTTTTCATACACCAACATCGCAACTTGCTTGGTAAGTGGTTCGTAATCCAGTTGTGCAATACTTCTTTTGTAATTGGTAAGAGGTGTAGTTTTGGAAAAATAACGGTAAGAAATAACTGTATCTACAGAGCTAATGGTGCTATCAAAAACAGCCAAATACCTATTTTGAATTCCATTTCCATTCGCCAAATAGGTATATTCTTTATCTTTAAGTTCGAAAGGATAGTACTCATTTACATTTGGAGTATTGGTCACCCTTTTTAGTCTTCTTTGAAACTTATTTGTAAGGTCATAAATAAAAATATCGAACGATTGATCATTTGGCATTTTATCTTCTTTTCCATACAATGAGTCCGTTTTGCGGTTAGAAGAAAATATAACTTTAGAGGAATTTTCTATAAAAGAGGGATGTATTTCATCGTAAAAATCATCCGTTAATTTCAAATATCCATTCCCTAAAATGGTATACAAAAACAAGTCTGTTTTGCCGTTTTGAATCCCAGAAAAAACAAACTGGGTTCCAGTATGATTATAATTAAAACTAGTTATTTTATCCATTTTTTGTAACTGTAGTTTGGATTTCTTTTTGGAATCACAATCAAAGAAATTAAAAAATACAGCTCCCTCTCTTTCTTCAATAAAAGCCAAAATTTCACCATTCGGATGCCAATCAATCAAAGGAAAAGACTTATCCTCTTTCCTTTCAATTTTATATCCTTTCTTCAGAACTTTGGTATATTTATTGGTTTCGATGTCATAAATCCACAAGTAATAACGACCCAATTCATTTGTTGAATAAGCTATCTTTTTTCCGTCTGGACTAATTCTAATCTGAGTAATATCTCCTTTTCTTTTTCTGTATTTCAGTTCAATTTGCTCCTGGCTAGGCAATTTCTTTACCTTTTCCTCTTTTGAAAACTGATTTTTGTAGTACTTCACCATATCAGCGTTGAGCACTTTAGTAGATTTTCCGAGAACAAAACGAAAACTAGACTCAAAACTCCTAGAAATACTTACCAGATAAATTATTTGAGGAATTACCTCCTTGCCGTACACCTGAGCGATGTAATTCCAAAGTGCGTGTCCAGCATATCTTGCTTGGTGACTTCTTATCCTTCCCAGACTTGAGAATTCATCGTTCAAAATATTGTCTCGCACAATTCCATTCACGTCCTCATTCCAATCATCAGAATTATACGAATAAAGTCCTTCAGTAAACCAATTTGGCAAATCAATTTTGGCCGAACCTCGCACCACCTGCTTCCAATTACCTTGATACACCATCTTATTCACCAGCACTTCGCTTAAGCTAGCTCTTATTTGTTTATCCAACGAAGCGTGAGTTTCTTCAAAATAGATGAACATTTTATTTCCCAAGATGTTGTTTTTCCCTCCCACGTTAGAAGTCACATCATTGGAAAGACCAATGTTACTTTGTCTAAAATCCGATTGGCGATTAAACACCAGAATATCCAATTTTCCATCCAGTTCAGTCTCAAAGAAACCCTCTAATTCCTGCAAATTTTTATGAACAGATTTGGCTACATACTCAGCATGTTCCTGACCATTGCCGTAAAAAAAAACTCGAAATCTTTGGAAATCGTAATATTGCCAGAAAAAAGTAACTTCTTGAACCCGATTTTTACCAAATTCCTGAAAAGATCCTGTATAAAATTGGGTGTTCCCTATTCTGTTTATTCCTAAACAAAAAATGAGCGAGATAACTATATGAAGTCCTTTAATTTTCATGAAAAATAAATTTACAAAAAACCAGCTTACTTATTCCGTTTCTTCCTCAGAACTTGATGTTAAATTTTTATAAAGGTTATTTTTCTCAATTTCAGGAAGAACTTGATTAGCGAAATTTAAAAGCGGATTGTAGAGCATTGATGTGTTTTTTGTGTCCTCTGGAACAAAGTTCAATTTGTTGTCGTAGGATTCTACTATTACAATCAGTACAGACAAAATTAAAAGAGTTTTTAAAACTCCGAAAGCAGCCCCCAGTGATTTGTTCACTAATTTTAGGGCAGCCAAATTGACTATTTTTTCAACCACTTTTCCGGCAGCAAAAACTAAAACAAGAATAACTAAAAAAGTAATTGTAAAAGCAACCACAGGCAAATATTGAGAGTCAACAAACTCCATAATGTACTCAGCCGTTCTATCAGAGAATTTTAACCCTCCATAAATACCCAAAGAAAGAGCCACAATACTTACCAGCTCGAATACCAAACCTTTCTTGAATCCTTTGTAGCCAAACCACAAAAGCAAGGCCGCAACAAAAATATCTATAAAATTCATGGAGATAAAGATATATTAATTATCAAGAATACATATAAATAAGCTATTTTTGTGTTCAATACTTGCTTTAAATTGATGCAAGAATTACTTTTACGTTCATAAAGAAAAAAACTAAACTCAAACATGTCTAAATCTAAATTTACAACGGTAGGTAGAAAATTTTTAATGGCTTTCTCCGGATTCTTCCTGATGTTTTTCCTACTCCAGCACTTAACGATAAATTTATTGTCGGTAATTGACGTGGATTCATTCAATGAAGTTTCGTATTTCATGGGTAATAATCCAGTAGTTCAGTTTGCGCTGCAGCCAGTTCTTATTTTTGCAGTATTCTTCCATTTTATAATGGGATTCATTCTAGAGGCAAAAAACAGAGGAGCTCGTTCAATTAAATATGCTTATAGCAGACCAGGAGAAAATTCTTCTTGGATGTCAAGAAATATGATTTACTCTGGACTTGTTGTTTTGGCATTTCTAGGATTGCACTTCTACGATTTCTGGATTCCAGAAATTACTGAAAAATATGTATTAGGAGACAGCCAAGTAGGCAAAGATTTTCATCACCATTTGGTTGAGAAATTTGCAGATCCAGTTCGTGTAATTTTATACGTAGTATCCTTTATATTATTAGCTCTTCACTTGTTGCACGGATTTCAATCTTCGTTTCAATCTGTGGGGGTTTCAAAAGGAAAGAACAACATCAAAAAGTTTGGAAACATATTCGGAATAGCTGTACCAGCAGGATATGTATTTATTGCAATTTTTCATTACTTACAACATTAATTAGAGTATGAGCACACTTGATTCAAAAATACCAGAAGGTCCATTAAAAGATAAATGGACAAACTATAAGGATAAAATCAACTTGGTAAACCCAGCCAATAAACGACACATTGATGTGATTGTTATTGGAACGGGACTTGCAGGGGGTTCGGCCGCTGCAACTCTTGCCGAGCAAGGTTACAACGTAAAAGCTTTTTGCTACCAAGATTCTCCAAGAAGAGCGCACTCAATTGCTGCACAAGGAGGTATTAATGCTGCAAAGAACTACCAAGGCGATGGAGATTCTACCTATCGATTATTTTACGATACAGTAAAAGGTGGAGATTACAGATCTAGAGAAGCCAACGTATATCGTTTAGCAGAAGTTTCAACAAACATTATTGATCAATGTGTTGCACAAGGAGTTCCATTTGCAAGAGATTATGGAGGATTATTGGACAACAGGTCTTTTGGAGGAGTTTTGGTTTCTAGAACTTTTTACGCAAAAGGACAAACTGGTCAGCAATTGCTACTAGGAGCATACTCGGCAATGAATAGACAAATTGCTAGAGGAAAAATTGAAATGTACAACCGACACGAAATGTTGGATGTGGTAAAAGTAGATGGGAAAGCGAGAGGAATTATTGCTCGTAACCTTGTAACTGGCGAACTAGAAAGACACTCAGCTCATGCTGTGGTTATTGCATCAGGTGGATACGGAAACGTTTATTTCTTATCAACCAATGCAATGGGAAGTAATGTAACGGCTGCATGGAAAACTCATAAAAAAGGAGCTTTCTTTGCTAACCCTTGTTTTACACAAATTCACCCAACTTGTATTCCAAGATCTGGAGATTACCAATCAAAGCTTACGCTTATGTCTGAGTCATTGAGAAATGACGGAAGAATTTGGGTTCCAAAATCATTGGAAGATGCACAAGCAATAAGAGAAGGCAAGAAAAAACCTACCGAATTGACTGAAGACGAAAGAGATTACTACTTGGAAAGAAGGTATCCTGCATTTGGAAACCTAGTACCGAGAGATGTAGCTTCTAGAGCAGCAAAAGAAAGATGTGATGCTGGGTTTGGAGTAAATAAAACCGGAGAAGCAGTTTATTTGGATTTCAAAGCAGCCATTGAAAGATACGGAAAAGAGCAAGCAAAAATTCATAACGAAGAAAACGCTTCTGCCTCAAGAATATATGATTTAGGAAAAGCGATCGTAGAAGCAAAATACGGAAACTTGTTCCAGATGTATGAAAAAATTGTAGATGAGAATCCATACGAAACTCCAATGATGATTTATCCTGCAACACACTACACAATGGGTGGATTATGGGTTGATTACAATTTGATGACAACAATAGAAGGTTGTTACGCTATTGGAGAAGCTAATTTCTCTGATCACGGAGCAAACAGATTGGGAGCTTCTGCTTTGATGCAAGGACTAGCCGATGGATATTTTGTTCTTCCTTACACAATTGGAGATTATTTATCAAATGACATCCGAACTGGAAAAATTCCTACTGATACTCCCGAATTTACTGAGGCTGAAAATTCAGTGAAAGAGACATTAAATAAACTTGTAGGGACAGGTGGAACTAAAGCAGTAGATTATTTCCATAAAAAACTTGGACTAATCATGTGGAACAAAGTGGGAATGTCGAGAAATGAAACAGGACTGAAAGAAGCAATTTCTGAAATTCAAGAATTAAGAGCTGATTTTTGGAAAAATGTAAGAGTGCCTGGTAAAACTGATGAGGTAAACAGAGAACTAGAAAAAGCACTAAGAGTTGCAGATTTCCTTGAATTAGGAGAATTATTCGCTCAAGATGCATTGACTAGAGAAGAATCTTGTGGAGGACATTTTAGAGAAGAGTCTGTGGAAATAGATGGAGAGCAAAAAGGTGAAGCAAAACGTGATGATGAAAATTACACTTTTGTATCCGCTTGGGAACACCAAGGATTGCCATCAGAAGCAAAACTACACAAAGAAGAATTGAAGTACGAAAATATTGAGTTAAAGCAAAGATCTTATAAATAATCGCTATGAATTTAACACTAAAAATATGGCGTCAGAAAGACGCTAAGTCACCAGGTAAAATGGTTACCTATCCTATTTCTAACATTGAAGGACACATGTCTTTCCTTGAGATGATGGATATATTAAATGACGAATTAATTGAAAAAGGAGAAGAGCCAGTAGCATTTGATCACGATTGTAGAGAAGGAATCTGCGGAATGTGTTCTATGTACATTAATGGTGAGGCTCACGGACCAGATAGAAGAGTTACTACATGTCAATTGCACATGAGAATGTTCAAAGATGGTGAAACTATCCACATCGAACCTTTTAGAGCTAATTCTTTTCCGGTAGTCAAAGATTTGATGGTAGACAGAAGCGCATTTGATAGAATTCAGCAAGCTGGAGGTTATATTTCAGTAAATACATCAGGAAATACACAAGATGCCAACGCTTTGCCAATTCCTAAAGCAGATGCTGATTTGGCAATGGATGCTGCAACTTGTATTGGTTGTGGTGCTTGTGTAGCTTCTTGTAAAAACTCATCAGCTATGTTGTTTGTTTCTGCTAAAGTTTCTCAATATGCACTATTGCCACAAGGACAAGTAGAAGCAAAAGATAGAGTACTGAATATGGTGAACCAAATGGACAATGAAGGATTTGGAAACTGTACAAATACAGGCGCTTGTGAGGTAGAATGTCCAAAAGGAATATCTTTAGATAACATTGCAAGAATGAACAGAGAGTTCATGAAATCGAGCATATAAACTAATTATGACACACTAATTGTGTACAAAGTGAGGAATTTATTTTTGTTTTATAAGGGAAATTTAATTTTATTTGCACAATCTAAACATTAAAAAACAAGAAAAATGGCAGAAATACAGTCGAAAGTAATAGAAATAATCGTTGATAAATTAGGAGTTGACGCATCTGAAGTAACTTTAGAGTCGAACTTTACAAACGATTTAGGAGCAGATTCATTGGATACTGTTGAACTAATCATGGAATTCGAAAAAGAATTTAACATTGCAATCCCAGACGATCAAGCAGAAAAAATTGCTACAGTAGGAGATGCAGTTACATTTATTAATGACGCTAAATAAAAATTAGCTACTCATGGAATTAAAAAGAGTTGTAATAACTGGAATCGGAGCACTAACACCTATCGGTAATAGTGCTACCGATTATTTTGATTCGCTAAAAAAAGGGGTGTCTGGCGGTTCACCAATTACAAAATTTAACGCTGAAAAATTCAAAACACAATTTGCTTGTGAAATAAAGAACTTCAATGTTGAGGATCACATCGATAGACGTGAAGCTCGAAGGTTGGATGTTTTTTCTCACTATGCACTTGTTACAGCTGACGAAGCTGTTAAAGATTCTGGAATGGATCTTGAATCCATTGATACAGACAGAATCGGAGTAATTTGGGGGGCCGGAATTGGAGGACTTAAAACTCTTCAGGACGAATGTGAAAATTTTTTCGCAGGAGACGGAACACCTAAATTTAATCCATTTTTTATCCCAAAGATGATCGCAGATATTGCTGCTGGTCATATTTCTATCAAATACGGTTTTAGAGGACCAAATTTTGCCACAGTTTCGGCATGTGCTTCTTCTACCAATGCATTGATAGATGCATTTAACTATATCCGATTAGGAAAAGCAAATGCAATACTTGCTGGAGGATCTGAAGCTGCAGTTACCCAAACAGGTATCGGTGGTTTTAATGCTCTACACGCATTATCTCAAGACAATCATGCTCCAGAAAAAGCTTCTAGACCCTTTGACAAAAACAGAAATGGATTTGTATTAGGTGAAGGTGCTGGTGCCTTGATGCTCGAAGAATATGATCATGCAATTGCAAGAGGTGCTAAAATCTATGCCGAAGTAGTGGGAGGAGGTGCGTCAGGAGATGCTCACCACATTACTGCTCCACATCCAGAAGGATTGGGTGCAAGAAATGCCATGAAAGAAGCGTTGAGAGATGCTGGAATTGAACCTAACGAAATTGACTACATCAATGTGCATGGTACTTCTACTCCACTTGGAGATGTTGCCGAAGCAAAAGCTATTCAGCAAGTGTTTGGTGACCATGCTTACAACTTAAACATTAGCTCAACCAAATCAATGACAGGACATCTATTGGGTGCTGCCGGAGTTATTGAAGCTCTTGCTTGTGTAATGGCAGTTACAGAGAATATTATTCCACCAACTATCAATCACACTGAAGTTGACCCAGAATTGGATGAAAAACTAAATTTCACATTCAACAAAGCGCAAGAAAAAACTGTAAACTACGCTCTTTCGAATACTTTTGGATTTGGAGGTCACAATGCTACTTTGATTATAAAAAAGCATAGTAAGTAAACACTCTCAGTATTGAAACTCTTTTTCAACTACTTTAGGCGTTATTTTACACAAGATTTTAATCTTTCTAGACATCTTCTACTCTTTGTATTTATTGCACTTTGTATATGGGCCAATTATCAATTTGATATCTATGCCAATCACTTTCGTGTAACGAATCAAAGTTTTATAGGAGTTCTCAAACTCTGGGCAATGTACTTGTTTGCTTTCCTTGTTTCTTTGCTCATTTTAGGAGAATTGTCTCTCAAGAAAAAATCAAATCTCAAATACATTATTTACGGAGCCCTTGGCTTATTCTTGGTTTCTCTTGATTCCTCTTATTATTTACTAAAATATATAAGAAATATAAACGATGAAATAAATATTTCTCGATTTACTTATGCTTGCTTAGCCAACGTAATAAGCTTAATTACAATCGTTATTCCCATTTTTACTGTCTATTATTTTACTAAACAATTCAAACCTGAGTTGTACGGATTGCGGATGAATGGTGCTAGTCTTAAACCTTATTTCTGGTTATTACTACTGATGGCTCCTGTCGTATATTTTTCCGCTTATTTCGACCCAAATTTCCTGTCATACTATCCTAGCTATAATTCTCGAGCAGCAGATGTCACAGGACTTTCAACGAGCGTAACAGTTCTTATCTACGAATTCTGTTATGGCTTCGATTTCTTTTCTGTTGAACTTATATTTAGAGGATTTATGGTTGTAGCTCTTTCCAAATTCCTTGGAAAAAAAGCTATTTTGCCCATGGTTGCATGCTACGCATTCCTGCATTTTGGGAAACCAATGTGGGAAACTATTGGCTCCGTATTTGGAGGTTTAGGCTTGGGAATATTGGCCTATGAATCCAAAAATATTTACGGGGGATTGATAGTTCATTTAGGAGTAGCCTGGGGTATGGAGTTTGTAGCTTTCATTCTTAATTAGATATTTCTTCTTCCTAGTAGAATAATCTTATCTGAAAGAATTGCTGAATCACTCCATTCTTTTTTTACACAAACAAAAAAATATACCCAACTTTCTTATGTATATATTTTTTTATTAAATTTACTGAGATGAATAACCAAAAATTATACAAAGGCTCGTTGCAAACGATCATTCTCAATCTGTTGGATGAAAAAGGAAGGTTGTATGGGTATGAAATTACGAAATTGGTAAAGGAACAAACCCAAGGAGAATTGCAAATTACCGAAGGGGCTCTCTACCCCACTTTGCACAAACTAGAAGGTGAAGGAGTGCTACAAGTAGAAATGGAATTGGTTAATAATCGCCAAAGAAAATACTATTCGCTCACCAAAAAAGGAAGATTAGAAAAAGTAAAAAGACTGGAAGATCTCGCTCGATTTTTACAGACTATGGAAGGATTAATTGCTCCAAAAGTAAAAGCATAACATGGAATTGACCGAAAAACATATTGAAGAACTTTATCAGTTTACTCGCGATCATTATGTTGAGTGGTACGACTTGCAAACAGAATTAGTAGATCACCTCGCTGCAAATATCGAAGAGATTTGGAAAGAAAACCCTTCCTATTCCTTTGAAAAAGCACGAGACATTTCGTTCAAAAAATTTGGGGTATTTGGGTTTGGCGATGTGGTGGAAGAAAAAACAAAAGCATTGCACAAACATTACAGAATTTCAATATTCAGAGAATTTCTTCAATTCTTTAGACTTCCAAAAATTATATTGACTCTATTTTTTTTAATTGGGACCTATTATTTGTTTTCGTTTTTTAACAATGGATATTTCATTCCATTTACTTTTATTTTAACCCTCGTGGTCATACCGTTTTATCAGTTTATTGGAAGATTAAAAAAATTTAAATCTAGAAATAGAAGTTCCAATAAACGCTGGATGATCGACAATTTTCTGCTTGGAACTGGAATAGTTCACTACATATTCCTTACTCCATTTCAAGTTTGGAGTGAGTTAATATTTAAACCAGATATAAGTCAAAACTCATTGATTTTTATCAGTTTCTCATTTGTTTTGGCCCACTTGATACATTATGTTACCACGAAGATCGTAAGGCCAAATATGCAAAATAAGATGGCGGAAATGTATCCAGAATATGAAATCATTTAAACAAAAAAATGAGGTAACTAAGTCACCTCATTTTGTAATGTGCAAAAACAGCTTTTCGCGAACTCAGGTGCCAATTTGCAAACAGATTCTGGATCAAGTCCAGAATGACTGCCCTGAAATTGATTTTAAATCTTACTTTCCAAACTCCTCGGTAAAATACTGATAGAAATAAGGAATGGTTTCAATCCCTTTCAAGTAATTAAAAATCCCGTAATGTTCGTCTGGCGAATGAATATCATCAGTTGCTAGTCCAAATCCTATTAGCACCGATTTTAGTCCTAACTCTTCTTCAAACAAAGAAGTAATAGGAATACTACCTCCACTTCTTACAGGGATAGGCTTTACACCAAAAGTAGTTTCCATGGCTTTACTTGCAGCTTGATAGGCAGAGAAATCAGTAGGAATTAAAAATGGTTCTCCTCCGTGATGTGGTTTTACCACGACTTTTACTGCATCGGGCGCAATGGATTCAAAGTGTTTTTGGAATTTCTCTGTAATTTCTTCCGAGCTTTGATTTGGCACTAATCTCATCGAGATTTTGGCATAGGCTTTACTTGGTAAAACTGTTTTTGCTCCTTCACCAATGTACCCTCCCCAAATTCCATTTACATCCAAAGTAGGACGGATAGAAGTTCGTTCGTTTGTAGAATATCCTTTTTCTCCAAATCCTGATTTTATCTTTAATTCTGTATTGTAATCGTCTTGATTAAAAGGTGCTCGAGCCATTTCTGCTCTATCTTCAGCGCTTACTTCTTCCACATTTTCATAAAATCCTGGAATTGTAATGTGATTGTCCTCATCCGTTAAAGAAGCAATCATATTACACAAAATATTAATAGGATTTCCTACTGCTCCACCATACAATCCTGAATGTAAATCTCGATTTGGTCCAGTTACTTCCACTTCCAAATAGCTCAATCCTCTCAATCCTACAGAAATTGAAGGCTGTTCATTAGAAATCATCGAAGTATCAGAAATTAATATCGTATCTGCTTTCAATTTTTCTTTGTTTGCTTTTACAAAAAGCCCTAAATTCTCTGAACCAACTTCTTCTTCTCCCTCAATCATAAACTTCGCATTGCATGGCAATGAGTCAGTTTTCATCATATATTCAAAGGCTTTTACATGCATATAAAACTGACCTTTGTCATCTGCTGCTCCTCTCGCATAAATGTATCCGTTTTTTATTACGGGTTCAAATGGTGGGCTTGTCCACAACTCAATTGGGTCGGCTGGCTGTACATCGTAATGTCCATAAACCAAAACCGTTGGCAAGGCTGGGTCAATTATTTTTTCTCCGTACACTATTGGATGTCCAGCAGTTGGACAAATCTCTACATTATCCGCTCCTGCGTTTACCAAACTTTGTTTCACGTGCTCTGCACATCTATTCACCTCAGCTTTGTATGCTGGATCTGCACTTACAGAAGGTATTTTTAGCAAATCAACTAGTTCGTTTACTAATTGATCTTTGTTCTCGTCTAGGTACTCTTTTATTTTTGACATAGGTTTTTTTCTGAATTGAATCAAACAAAAAAGTTTCGAGTCATTCCGCACCTGATGCGGAATCTGTTGGTTATTTTTACTGCCCTTTATTGACAGATTCCGTGTCAAGCAAGGAATGACTTATTTATTTTTTGTTCTTGGAATTGAATTTTTATACATAATTATAATTACCCCTAAAATTACCGAAAGCAATACACAAAGTAAAATCTAAGGAAGGATATTTTTTACAATCAGTTAATAACTGTATTTTTACCAAATATCAATTTACATTTCAATGAAATCAATCACATTAGGCGAGTATATCATAGAGAATCAAAAAGATTTTCCATACGCAACTGGAGAATTATCGAGTATTTTGAGTTCCATGCGATTGGCTTCAAAAATTGTACATCACGAAATAAACAAAGCCGGTCTTGCTGAACATATTTTGGGAGCAGTTGGTACAGAAAACATTCAAGGAGAGGAACAACAAAAATTGGATGTATATGCCAATGATGTTTTTATCAAAGCCCTAAAAAACAGAGGCGTAATTTGCGGAATTGCTTCGGAAGAGGACGATGACTTTGTGGCTTTTGATGGTGAATCGATGAATGGAAATTATGTAGTTGCGATGGATCCTTTGGATGGTTCTTCTAACATTGATGTGAACGTATCGGTTGGTACAATTTTTTCTGTTTACAGACGAATTTCTCCTTCAGGAAAACCAGTAATATTAGAAGATTTTCTTCAGCCCGGAACAGAACAAGTTGCTGCTGGCTATGTGTTGTACGGTTCTTCTACAATGCTTATCTACACAACAGGAAACGGGACAAACGGATTTACTTACGATTCATCTTTGGGTGTTTTTTACCTTTCGCATCCTGATATGCAGACGAGTAAAGACGGGAAAATATTCTCGATGAATGAGGGTAATTACAACAAAACCTCTAAGGGTTTAAGAAATTACATTGATTACACCAAAGAGATTGACAAAGCAACAAAACGACCTTACACAGCGCGTTACATAGGATCATTGGTAGCTGATTTTCACCGCAATTTATTGAAAGGTGGTGTGTATGTGTATCCGAGTACCGATACTTCTCCAACTGGTAAATTGAGGTTGTTGTATGAATGCAATCCACTAGCTTTTGTAATTGAACAAGCCGGAGGAAAAGCAACTGACGGCTCAAATAGAATTATGGAATTGAAACCAAATACGCTTCACCAAAGAGTTCCGTTCATTGTTGGTTCAAGCAACATGGTGGATAAGATTCATGAATTTTTGAAGGAGAGTTAATTCAACTTACAACTTTAATGCGTTGCTTCGCAACTTTGAAAGTTGAGTTTCATTTAATACCCCCAATCGTCATTTCTGAAACTGTAGAAGTTAATCCCGAACTTAATTCGTGGATCAATTTTGTTAAGATTTGAAACGCCATCCACAGCATAGACTCCAAGTCTAAATCTAGTTCTCGAAATCCTAAAAGATCTTTCGATTCCAGCGAATGCTTCGGCATATCGATAATTATATTGTGGAACCATAAGTCCACTTGCTCCCAATACGGTGTGTATTCCTAATTTTTTGATGAGTGGAACAAAATTGATAATTGCCCCATTAAAATGATGAATATAATTTAACTTTAAATAACTGTCTGTTACATTAAGGGTGGTATCTTGCAATTGCATTGAGGTTAGAAACGAGGCAAAAAACCACCTATCACTTTGTCCAAAGATTTTATTATCCTCTCTTTTAAGATTCTCTCTATTGAGGAATTTTCCAGCCTCAAATCGGTAAAAGGATGTTCCTAAAGTGCGAACATTAAAGGTGTGTAAAATAGAAAAATTGACATAGTCGTAATTGATAATACTTCCAAAGAGTCCAGGAACTCCTTTTTCATAACCCACCGAAAATTCGGGCCATTTACTGCCTAATACAACTTTTCGTTTTGGTTCCAACATAAACTTCTGAAAAGGAGTAAATGAGAATCCAATTCCTATTCGAGAAGATTTGTAACCGTTAAAATTTGCCGCCACATTGGGTTGACCCGGAAACAAAGAGTCAAAAATTGGAGTAAAATTATATCCTGCAATTGAATTTCTATCGTCATAACTGTAATACAAGGAAGTATAAAACCCATTGAACAGTTCTCGGGAGGTACGTGCCACCAAATACCCTGTTTCTATCCAGTTGTTTCTTTGAAATTTATTAAACAACGCATCATCAAAAACCAATAAATCAAAACGCTTACCCATATATAAATCCACTCTACCTAAGTGCATGGGGTCATACTTTGCTCCTAACCTAAAGTTTCCTTTTATATCTCTATTTGATAGTCCCATGCTAATATCGCCTCCTGCATTAAAAGTTCTTTCATTTTCGAATCGCTTAAAATAGGACGCTCCGGGACCAATACGAAATGGATTTATTGGGTCAAAATTCAATAACATCTCTGGCAACGACCCAAAGTTCCAAGATTGTTTCTTAGTCCGATTTCTAAATCCCACTCCATTCCAAACTACATCCAAAAAAGTGACTTGATTATAAACTGAATCTACGGAATCGAGATAGGCTGGCGAATTCACATAATCGTGTATACTATCTTTTACGAATTGAAACCTTTGCTCTTCCTCGGTTAATGGCTCAGGCCTTATGTTATCCCAATAACTAGAATCACGCTCATAAGCTTCGGCTGTGGTTACACCCACTTCGTTTCCAAAATACCTTTTGGGAAACTCCACTCCCAATTGATAATTGGAATACACCACAGTGGTGTTACCCGTGAACTCTTGCCTACCGCTTTTTTCGGTGTAGTCAAACACTTGTTTCTTTAATAACAAAATAGAATCTTCGTTAAAAAAATAATCCTGCTTGATAGTAAAGTCGGTATATTTAAGTAATCCGCCTTTGTGTAAACTCAAATCCACTTTGTCAAGATTGTAAGTGTTATCTCTTATCCAAATATGCCCTTGCCAAGTTGCATTACCTTGTTTACGAGGAGTAACTTGAATTTTCCAAACCATCACACCTTGATCAAAGGTGGTTTCCACCAATTTAAACTGGTAAGTGAGTATAGATAATGAGTTGAGAGGAGATACAAGAGGAACTTCGTTCAACTTATAAAGATTCATTAGGTTGTCATAAAAATTAAATTCGCTCTGAATCGTGTTTTTATAAAACAACCCAAATGTACTTCCATATTCTTTGTAAGCACTTCTTATTTCCTTTATTTTATCCGGATATTGGTAATGCCTTTCAAGCTTCACCTCCATCATATTTATACTATTTGCGAATCGGTTTAGCTCTCTTCTTTCTTTGTTCAAAGATTCTTCCAGCAACTCCTCATCGGTCTTTTCTTTAGCCGCTTCTCGAGCTTTTTTTTGTCTCTTTCGTGCCTTTTCCTTCTTCTCTCTCTTTTTCTTTTCCTTCTCACTTATTACCTCCTTGGCTTTGATATAAACATCGGTTTTACTTGTCTGAATTTGAGAATTCCATCGCTCTTTCTGATCAATTGCTTTTGCAATAATGCCATAAGCAGGGTCTCTTCCTTTCCCTCTAATTTGTACTTCTTTGAGCTGCTTCACATCCGTTTCTAACCAAATGTTTTTTACCACCTCACCGTTGTCTTCAGCCGAAATTGTAAACTCCTGAGTTTTGAAACCTACAGCCGTCACCACAACCGTATAAATACCTTGATTCGTAAACTGATAAGTGAATCTTCCACTAGCATCTGTTGTAGTTCCTAGAGCTGTATTTTTTATATACAGATTGGCAAAAGGAACGGGTGCATTGGTTACATCCAAAACAAATCCCGACATTGATTGTGACATCAATCCAGAACAGAAACAGATAAAAAGAATAGAGATTAATCGGTTCATTTAATTCCTTTTTTTTTGGGAATCAAGGGGATGGGAATTTTGATTCTTTACTAATGTAATTCAAAAAAAAGAACCCTCGAACAAAATTTTGTTAAAGGGTTCTAAAATATGTTAAAAGGTGGCGAGTCTTACTCCTTGTTTGAAACCCAAGGAATCTCCTCAGCATTCAAGTCTTGAGTAAATTTACGACTCAAGACGAATAAATAATCTGATAATCGATTTAGGTATTTGGTAATAATTGGGTCTACCTCACTTTCGTTGGAAAGGTGAACAGAAATCCTTTCGGCTCTCCTACACACACATCTGGCAATGTGGCAATAACTTACTGTTGAGTGTCCGCCAGGCAACACAAAAAACTTCATGTCGGGTAGAGTTTCATTCATTTCATCCATTTTAGATTCAAGTTCTTCAATCATTTCCTCAGAAATAGCGGGTAACTTTACTTTGTCCTTTCCTGGTTCTTTGGCAAGGTGCGAACCAATTACAAACAAATTATCTTGAATTTGAATTAGAAACTCTTTGGTCGATTTCTCAATTTCTTGATCGCGAATCAATCCCAAATGAGAGTTCAATTCATCCACTGTTCCGTATGCTTCTATTCGCAAATGGTATTTTGGAACTCGTGCTCCGCCCAATAAAGAGGTCTCCCCTTTGTCGCCTGTTTTTGTGTAAATTTTCATGAAACAAAAATACATAAAAAAAGCTCCCTATTTCATGGGAGCTTTTTAAGACTATATCTAGGAATACATTCTATCCTAAAAACGGATATCTGTAATCAGTAGGAGTAACAAAAGTCTCTTTTATTGTTCTTGGAGAAACCCATCTTAACATATTTAGGATTGAACCAGCTTTGTCGTTTGTTCCTGAACCTCTTGCTCCACCAAATGGTTGTTGACCTACAACAGCCCCTGTTGGTTTGTCATTGATGTAGAAGTTTCCTGCAGCATTTTTCAATTTTTCTGCTGCTAACTCAATCATGTATCTATCTTGCGAGAAAATAGAACCAGTCAGAGCATACTCTGAAGTTGCATCTACCAAATCCAAAGTTTCTTCAAACTTATTTTCGTCATACACATAAATTGTAATCACTGGGCCAAAAATTTCTTCACACATTGTTCTGAATTTTGCGCTTTTTGTAACCACAACAGTTGGTTCAATAAAGTAACCTTTTGATTTGTCATATTTTCCTCCAGCAACAATTTCTGCATCGTCTTGTTCTTTGATGTAATCAATGTATCCTGCAATTTTATCAAATGCATTCTCATCAATTACTGCAGTAATAAAGTTTCCGAAATCTTCTGGCGATCCCATTTTCATAGAAGCAACATCTTCTTTTACATAACCAATCACTTCATCTGCCATGTTGGATGGTAAATAAGCTCTGGATGCAGCTGAACATTTTTGTCCTTGGAATTCAAATGCTCCTCTAGAAATACCTGTTGCTACTTGTTTTGGATTGGCTGATTTGTGAGCCACAATAAAATCTTTTCCTCCTGTCTCTCCCACAATTTTTGGATACGTTCTGTATGTAGAAATATTGTCTCCAATTGTTTTCCATAAGTGTCTAAAAACTCCCGTAGAACCTGTAAAGTGTAGCCCAGCAAAATCTTTGTGATTGAAGACTACTTCTCCAGCTTCTGGACCATCCACCATCACCATGTTGATTACACCATCTGGCAAACCAGCTTCTTTGAATAATTCCATGATTACTTGCGCAGAATAAATTTGAGATTCTGCTGGCTTCCAAACTACTACGTTACCCAACATTGCTGGAGCAGCACATAAGTTTGCCGCAATTGCAGTAAAATTAAATGGAGTAATTGCAAACACAAAACCTTCAAGCGGTCTGTATTCCAATCTGTTCCACAATCCTGGATTCGAATCTGGTTGAATTTCCATAATTTCTTGCATGTAAGCCACATTCATTCTCAAGAAATCAATTAACTCACATACTGAATCTATCTCAGATTGGAAGCAGTTTTTTGATTGAGCTAACATCGTAGCTGCATTCATTTTTGCTCTGTAAGGACCTGCCAACAAATCAGCTGCTTTCAGGAAAATAGCTGCTCGGCTATGCCATGTCATGTTTTCCCAATCACTTTTAGCTGCTAATGCAGCGTCAATTGCTTGCTCTACATGCTTCTTTGTTCCGTAACTGTATGTTCCCAAGCTGTGCTTGTGATCATGCGGTGGCGACATCGTAAACTTTTTATCCGTGTGAATCTCTTCACCTCCAATGTAAAGTGGAACTTCCACTTTGCTGTTATACATTTCCTTGTATTTGGCTTGAAGCTCAACTCTTTCTGGAGTTCCTGGCTCGTATCCCCATACATCTTCGTTTCCTTGAAACGGTACGTTATAAAATCCTCTTGACATTCTTAACTGTTTTGGTTTGTTATAAATTCTCCCTAAAATTAAGGATAAGTGAACGGAAAAAAAAGTCATTCACTTTATTAGTTCAAAACGACTGGGATTCCAATACCTTTCATTTTTTACTCCTTTTGAACTTGTATAATTATACTGTTATTTTTTTCTTAAAATCTCAGGCAATAGAAATTAAAATTTGGAAGATTGGAATCTTTTTGCATATATTTACGTTCAACATAACACAAATCTAAAACAAACGCCTATACCATAAGACTACTTAAACACACATTATTAACCCAAGTAATAAAACAAGTAGTATTATGGAAATTAACAGAAAGAGCTCTGATCAGGAGCTAATCAGAAGTTATTTAGAAGGAAAGGATTTGGCGTTTGAAATCCTACTATCTCGATACAAAGACAGAATTTTTAGTTATTTAATCTCATTGGTTAAAAACAAAAAAATTGCAGAAGACATTTTTCAAGATGCCTTTTTTAAAATCATTAACACTTTACAAAAAGGAAAGTACAACGAAGAAGGAAAGTTTCTTCCTTGGGCAATGAGAATTGCACACAACTTGGCTATTGATCATTTTAGAAAAATAAAAAAAATGCCAACTGTGAGTCAAAACCCATCTAAAAATGAGGATGATGATTTTGATATTTTCTCCATCCTAAACATGCATGAAGCAAGCATTGAAGATGAAATGATAGAAGATCAGATACACAAAGATGTGAGAAAAGTAATCGACTTTTTACCCAAAGAACAAAGAGAAATTATATACCTCAGGCATTTTAAGGAAATGAGCTTTAAGGATATTGCCGAAGCAAAGGATATTAGTATCAATACAGCGCTCGGCAGAATGAGATACGCATTAATAAATTTGAGGAAAATTATTGAAACGAATAATGTAAATCTGACGGTATATTAAAAACTAAAATTGGATGAACTCTTTAAACCTGCCAGGTTTTAAAAACTTGGTAGGTTTTTTATATTTCAAAAAAATGCAGGGCAAGCCCGAACTTGATTCAGGGATTATTTGCAAGCTGCAAAACAGGAAGTAAACAGATTGCGTTGGAAAAACGGAATGACCTATCGTTTTTTTGTTTTTTACTGGACATCATTCAATTTATATTTTTATTACTTTTACACATGGAATTTCAAGGAAAATGCATCATATTTTCAGCGCCATCAGGAGCCGGAAAAACAACTATTGTTCATCATTTACTCTCTCAAATGAAGGAGCTAGAGTTTTCAATTTCTGCTACTAGTAGAAAAAAAAGAGAAGGAGAAATCAACGGAAAAGATTACCATTTTCTGTCTGCAGAAGAATTCAAATCAGCTATAAATCAGGAGAAATTTGTGGAATGGGAAGAGGTTTACTCCAATAATTTTTATGGAACCCTAAAGTCGGAAATGAAACGAATTTGGGACAAAGAAAAGCATGTTATATTCGATGTAGATGTACTAGGCGGAATTAAGCTAAAGTCTATATTTGGAGAGAAAGCTTTTTCTATTTTTGTTCAGCCACCTTCTGTAAAAGAACTCGAAAATAGATTAAGAAACAGAGGAACTGAAACGGAAGAAAGTATTGATAGAAGGGTAGGAAAAGCAAACGAAGAAATGAAATCAGCAGACAAATTCGATTACATTTTGGTGAACGACAACCTTGAAAAAGCTAAAAAGGAAGCTATTTTGGCGGTTCAATCTTTTTTACAAAACTCTCTCTAACATGAAAAATATTGGTTTATTTTTTGGCTCATTTAATCCTATTCACATTGGTCATTTGGTGATTGCAAATCACATCGCAGATTCTGAGTTGGTGGATGAAGTGTGGTTCGTAGTTTCTCCTCAAAATCCATTCAAAAAGAAAGATACCCTTTTGGAAGATTACCACCGACTGGCACTTGTGAATGAAGCAATTGAGGAAAATGAAAAATTAAAGGCTAGCAACATTGAATTCGGTTTGCCCAAACCATCTTATACTATAGATACCCTGGCATATCTGACAGAAAAATACCCGAAATATAAGTTCTCGATCATAATGGGCGAAGACAACATCAAATCTTTTCATAAGTGGAAAAATTACGAGGTTATTTTAAAAAATCATTCTGTAATTGTGTATCCTAGAGTTGGTGTTGCAGAGGAAATAAAGGCTGAGAACACAATTCTCTCGCATAAGAACGTATCTGTATTAACCGATATTCCTGTTATGAATATTTCTGCGAGTTTTATAAGAAAACAGATAAAAGAAGGAAAAAGCATCACCTATCTTTTAACAAAAAAGGTAGCCAAGTATGTAGATGAAATGAATTTTTATAGGTAACACTCCCTTATTTATTGTCATTCCTGCGAAGGCAGGAATCTTTTTCATTGGTTGTTCAGTTTAATTATAACCTTCCGCAACTTTCATTGGCATTGTTCATATTTTTCTTTGATAAAAAACCCAACCAAAAAAATCTAGGACTTTTCAAGGTTTTCTGAGATACTTTAATGCTTTCTATTAGTTTTTTCCCTATAAAGACTAGAGTTACTTTAGTGATGTTTGCAGATTGGGCATCACACTATGAAAAGAACAGATCAAAGAACTTTGATTACAAATTAATCTACCCCTGTCCAATCATCCAAAAAAAGTGAGCTAAAAAACAGTAAAAATCTAACTATTCTTACACCAACTTCCCTTCAATCTCCTTTATCATAGATTCGAAGAAAAGACGTCCATCAGTATTTCCTAATTCA
>ENA-OUOG01000501-OUOG01000501.1-marine-metagenome-genome-assembly--contig:-NODE-501-length-51859-cov-5.323240_pt1 | contig 51859 bp, 44 predicted proteins | sample MGYA00248635_ERZ508505 | MGnify/ENA primary metagenome ERZ508505 (study PRJEB26176, sample SAMN06267871) | marine metagenome | isolation source: Saanich Inlet, British Columbia, Canada | place: Pacific...
ATGATCGTGTTGTAATTAAGAACGTTCAGAATGGAGAAAGTAAAACCCTAAAGTTCAAACAAGCTGAAACTCTTATCTCTTCGGGTCAGTGGGTATTGGTAGGAAAAAATTAATTTGTACTTTTAAAGTATAAATTAATTTATGGAACAATACGCAGCAGTTCTTTTATGGGCAATTCCTAGTTTTCTAGTTCTTGTTGTCATAGAGATTGTTTATGGTCATTTGACAAATAAACAAACGTATACTTTAATGGATACCCTCTCTAGCCTAAGCTCTGGTATGACAAATATCATCAAGGATGTTCTAGGACTTGGTTTAATCCTGATTTCCTATCCATTTGTACTGAAACATTTAAGTTTAATTGAACTGGAATCCACCAAGGGCATATACATCATTGCCTTTATCGCAATAGATTTTGCATCTTATTGGATTCACAGACTGAATCATAAAATCAACCTCTTTTGGAATCAACACCTCATTCATCACAGCAGCGAGGAATTCAATCTCGCCTGTGCCTTGAGACAAAGCATCTCAAGTCTGATTAGCTTTAGTGCGCTGTTTCTTATTCCAGCAGCATTTTTAGGGATCCCTAACAAGGTAATCTTAACGTTGAGTCCATTACACTTATTTGCCCAATTTTGGTATCATACACGCCATATAGGAAAGTTGGGGCTGTTAGAATACATACTTGTAACTCCTTCACAGCACCGGGTACACCATGCCATAAACACGATCTACCTAGACAAAAATTTGGCAGCTATATTTTGTGTTTGGGATCGAATCTTTGGAACCTTTCAAGAAGAACTTGATTCAGAACCGCCAATATACGGCACCCTAAAACCTGCGCAAAGCTGGAATCCAATTTGGATTAATTTTCAACACTTTTCAATTCTTTTTCGAGATGCTTGGTACACCAAAAACTGGAGGAGTAAGTTTAAAATTTGGTTTATGCCTACAGGTTGGAGACCACAAGATGTAATGGATCGGTTTCCTCTGATTTCTCGTGATTCGATACCTGTATTAAAATACAATCCAAACTACTCCAAAACATGGAAGATCATTGCCTTATTTCATTTTAGCTTTTTGGTCTATCTACTGATTTTTTTATTAGGCCGCTTTGACGCGCTTGAAACTTCTTTTCATTTGAGTTATGGAATCTTACTGATGAGTTCAATTTTTGGATTTACTGCACTCATGGATTTTCACTCTTGGGCTCCCTTGTTTGAACAACTTAGAGGGTTCTTGGGACTTCTATTTCTAAGTCTTCCCCAGCATCAATTTCTTCTAGATACTTATCCTTTTAGTTATGGTTTGTTCATCCTCTATTTTATCACAACAGTGGGTATAGGTGTTTGGGCAAAAAGACAAGCTCCTGATCGAAGATTAGCTCTTAATTAAATGCCTAAACAAAGACTTGATTACCTGATTATTGGACCGGCTTATCCCTTCAGGGGAGGCATCGCTGACACCCAAAATGAACTTGGTAAACACCTTGTCAAGTATGGAAAAAAAACACAGCTGCTAACTTTTTCCAAACTCTACCCTAATTTCTTGTTTCCAGGTAAAAACCAGAAAAGAAAAGAAGGATCAACTACCTCACTGGAATCCCTTGAAATTATTCACGCATACAATCCCTTGCACTGGGGAAAAGTAATTCGGCACATCAACAAGGCAAGCCCTAAGTACCTCATCTTCCGCTATTATACCCCTTTTTTAGCCCCTGTATATGGTTGGATCGCTAGAAAAACCGATGATAGAATAATAAAAATCGCTTTGGTCGATAACTGGATTCCTCATGAAAAACGTTTTTTAGACAAAATACTCAACCGCTATTTTGGGATTCAAATGCATGCCTTTACCACCCTCTCTTCTAAAGTTGCCTCTCAAATTAAAAGTGAATATCAAAGTCCTACTTGGGAAGGGTTTCATCCTATAAACACCCAGCTACTTCCTGAAATTTCATCTGATGATGCTCGAAAACAATTAGGCTGGAAACCCAAACAATCCATCGTTCTGTTTTTTGGATTAATTAGAGAATACAAGGGTTTGGAACTTTTGATTAAGGCCTTTGCTGAAAAAGAATTAGATACAGAGAACAGTTTCCTTAAAGTTGTAGGAGAATGCTATGAGGATCAAAAAAAATACACCAATCTTGTGTCTCGTTTAGGTCTTGAAAACCGGGTAGATTTTGATTTTGAATTTAAAACAGAGCAAGACATACAACTTCTTTTTTCAGCCTGTGACCTTGTTGCTCAAACCTACCATACAGCTACACAAAGTGGTGTGACCCCTATCGCTTATTTTTATAATAAACCCTTAATTGTTTCTGATATAAAAGGACTCAATACTCCGATTAAAAAAGATCAAACAGGAATGTGCGTTCAAAAAAATCCGAAGGCAATAGCCAAGGGAATCAACAAAATATTGGAACCCAAAAACCATCAAAAAGCGAAAGACAACCTAAAAAAAAGCCTGCCGCTGTATCAGTGGAAACATTGGATAGAGCAATGGTCCTATTTTATTGAGAATTTGGAATCTTAAAATCTCACATTAAAACACTATTTTTAAAGGACAACTTAAACAACTAAAACAAATTGATATCAGAACTTAGAACTTTTGTCTTAGCAGTAGTTATACTACTAACTTCAAATTATTCCTTCGCACAAATTAATTTTGAAAATTTTCAGATTGAAATTAAAAAAACAAACGAACCTATCATCATTGACGGGGTACTTGATGAAAATACCTGGAAAGAAGCTTCAGTAGGGAAAGACTTTTTTATGATTACCCCAATTGATACCGGAAAAGCAACGCAATTTTCCGAAGCTCGTGTCGCCTTTAATGACGAATTCCTGTACATCTCAATAATTTTCTTTAATAATGCTGTTCAAGGCGACTATGTAGTAGAATCTTTGCAACGTGATTTTTCTTTTGGGAAAAACGATAATTTTCTAGTTGCTCTCGATCCTTTTGACAATCAAAGTACCGGCTTCGCATTTGGATTAAATGCCTACGGAGCACAGTGGGACGGTACCATGTACAATGGGAGAAATGTAGATTTAAACTGGGACACTAAATGGTATTCTGAGGTTGCATTTGATCAAGAAAAATGGGTTTGTGAGATTGCAATACCATTCAAATCAATTCGCTACGAACAAGGAAATCAAAGGTGGGGTATCAACTTTAGCAGACTGGACCTTAAAGCAAGCGAAAAATCAAGCTGGGCTCCGGTACCAAGACAGTTTCCTTCAGTATCGTTAGCCTATGCAGGTGCTTTAATATGGGATACACCTCCAACCCCTCAAGGAAATAATGTATCCCTTATTCCTTATCTGTCTAATAATACAGATCAAACAAATCTAGAAGCTACTTCAAATGCGCTCAAGATAGGAGGAGATTTAAAATATAGTCTTACCTCTGCTTTAAATTTAGACGTAACCATAAACCCTGACTTTTCTCAAGCAGAAGTTGATCAACAAGTAACCAATCTCGATCGCTTTGAATTGTTTTTCCCTGAGCGAAGGCAATTCTTTTTAGAAAATGCTGATCTGTTTTCTAATTTTGGATATAAAACCATACGCCCTTTTTTTTCTCGTCGAATCGGTCTTAATGTACCCATCATAGGCGGAATACGCCTGAGTGGAAATATAGATGAAAACTGGCGAATTGGTGTAATGGACATCCAAACGCAAAAAAACGAAAGCTTAGATTTAGCCTCTGAAAATTTTGGGGTCTTTACAATTCAACGCAAAGTATTAGACCGATCCAATATCAGTATGATGTTTGTCAATAAACAAGGGTTAAATTCTTCAAACCAAACTTCAGCATCTAATTACAATCGGAATCTGGGACTGGAATACAATTATTTTTCAACTGATAATCTTTGGGATAGTAAAATTCTTCTGCTTCAATCTTTTGACAAGGTCAAAGCTAATCAGGGGCAGGTATTTGCTTCTCATATTGGATATCAATCTACCCGATGGAATTGGAGAGTGCAGCAAGAGTATGTCAATGGAGAGTACGATGCAGAAGTAGGTTTTGTACCCCGAAAAAACTACATCAAGCTTGAAGCTATTGGAGGTCACTTATTCTATACAGATTCCGACACCCCTCTACTATCTCATGGACCCCAATTGGGAAGAACGTATTTTTTCGATACTGACTTTGGCAAAAAAGACCAAACCGATCAATTTAAATACCTCTTTAATTTCAAAAATCGAAGTCGTTTTTCTTTGAGTTGGAGTGAAAATTTTGTGGAATTACTTTCGGATTTTGATCCAATACGTACACAAATTGCCAGTTTAAAAGCAGGAACACAACATCAATGGTCAAGTTTTACTGTAGAATACGATGCTAAACCTCAAAATAGATTCACTTATTCTTTGGGTGTTTTAACAGGAGGATATTACAATCAAGGAAAACGTAGCGCCTTTTTAAGTGAGTTGGGATACCGCTTTCAACCCCTGCTTGAAATCAATACCGTTGCCAATTACAACCGAATAGAATTACCCGCACCTTGGAATACCAATTCTTTTTGGTTACTGGGAATCAAAGCAAACTTAACCCTAAGTAATAAACTGTTTTTCTCCAATCTGTACCAGTACAACGAACAGTTAGGACTTTGGAATTTCAACTCTAGATTTCAGTGGCGTTACAAACCCGCATCGGATCTCTTCTTAGTCTTTAATAGCAACGAAATGAAAATTCCAGAACTAGCCACTGGATGGAACCTTACATTAAAACTAAATTATTGGCTCAACTTATAACACATGAATCATAAAAAGCAACATTGGGAAAAGGTATTTCACACCAAAACTTCGGATCAAGTGAGCTGGACTGAAGCTTACCCAAAAACCTCAATTGATTTAATTCAATCCTTTGATTTAGATAAAAACACTTCCATTATCGATGTTGGAGGGGGCGATAGCCAGCTTGTAGATGCCCTCCTTGAATTAGGTTATATAAACCTAAGTGTACTGGATATTTCTACTAAAGCGCTAGAACGAGCCAAAAAAAGACTTGGACCGCTTGCCAAAAAAGTAAAATGGATAGAATGTGATATCCTTGACTTCCAACACACAAAAACCTTCGGATTATGGCATGATCGGGCTGCTTTTCATTTTTTGACGCAACCTGAAGACATAAAAAAATATGCAACTGTTGTCAATCAATGTAGTGCTGAGCATCTCGTTATTGGAACTTTTTCCACCTCTGGTCCAGAGAAATGCAGTGGATTAACCATTTCACAATACGATTGTAATAGCTTGAACCAATGCTTTAGCAAAACACATGATCAAAAGGAATGCATTGAAGTTAATCATACAACACCTTTTGACACTAGCCAAGAATTCATCTTTTCTAGATTCAGTAAAAGGAGCTAATTTAACGCTTTAATTCGCTCAATCTCTGACTTTATCAATCCATTCCAAACCTCGTAACCCTTGGCATTGAGATGCAGCTGATCCTCAACAAACCATTCGGGTTTAGGTTGGCCAGCAGCATCTAAATAAGGGGGGACCGTATCGACAAAATAAAGATTTGACGTCTTTTCACAATAAGACTTCATGAGTTGATTGACCTGATTAATCTCATTCCAGTAATCCCAACGACTTAAGGTAGGAGTCACAGCAATTTGAAGAATTGGAATACTTGGATGTTTTTTTCTCACCTGCTTGACAAATAGCTTAAATAAATTTAAAACCTCTTTAGGCGATCCATCTTTTGGAGACCCACTGATGTCATTGGCCACAAAACAAACTACCATACTCAAAGCATGGTCAGCTAAAATACGCTCTGTAAAAAAAACCAAATCTCTAAAATGAGCTCCACCGTATCCTCTTTGGATAACTGGATAAGGTGCCATATCTTCTGCTAAAGTTTTCCACAACCGGATACTTGAACTTCCTATAAAAAGAATAGCGTCTTCAGGATAGTCTGTGGTCGCATCGAGTTGCTCAAAGGCTTCGATTTCTGGCAGCGCCCATAAACGGTCTTTTGGATCATACTTTTTCAAAGCAGAACAAGAGCTCATTAGTACTGCAATACAAAGCAGTAAAATTGAAGTAGAGGATTTAACTATGGATTTCAAAAGAATTGATTTAAAAATTGAAAACTCCAAATTAATCAATTCAATTCAAATAACCATTTTATGTAAACTCTATTAAATCCAAAGCGCTCAGATTATAACAAATACTCTGTCGAGACAAAGTTTGAAGTTTCAGAATTTAGTAAACTTTCTAAAATTTCCTTGTTATAAGCCGTATCCTTTGAGGCCACAAATGTTCGAATAGAAAAAGAGCGCAATGCGTCGTAAACACTTAGGGTACTCACAGCAGAATTTTTTCTACCTGTGAAAGGATAAACGTCCGGTCCACGTTGACAGGCTGAATTCAAATTTACACGACAAACTAAATTCGCTAGCGTATCGATAAGCGGTCCAATTTTTCGAATATCTCGTCCAAACAAGCTAACCTGCTGTCCGTATTCTGATCGTGCCATAGCATCCAAGGGTTCGTCTATTTCTTTGTAGGAAACGATTGGGATTACAGGCCCAAATTGTTCTTCCTGATAAACTTTCATTTCTTCCGTTACCGGATATAAAACTGCAGGAAAAGTATAATTTTCAGTCTTTTCACCGCCTTTTTTATTTAAGACGTTTGCCCCTTTTGATTTGGCATCCTCAATCAGTTCTTCTATATAATTGGGTTTGGCGGGTTCAGGAAGCGGTGTTAAAAAGGTATCCTCCCACGGCATTCCAAACTTTAATTCATCAACAGCCTGTGAAAATCGTTTATTGAATTCATCTACTATAGACTCATGAACATAGAGTACCTTAAGTGCAGTACATCGTTGTCCGTTATAGGACAATGTTCCTGATATACACTCTTTGATTGTAAGATCTAAATCAGCATCTGGCAATATAATTCCTGGATTTTTAGCCTCCAAACCAAGCACTAAACGAAGCCTGTTTTTATTCGGGTGTTGATCTTGTAACGATACTGCAGAAGAACTGTGCCCAATAAGAGCCAAAACATCTACTGCACCTGTTTGCATGATGGGGGTTGCTATTTTTCTCCCCCGTCCAAACAAAATATTAACTACTCCTGGAGGAAAACTTTCTTGAAACGCTTCTAACAGCGGTGCGATAAGAAGTACCCCGTGCTTAGCGGGTTTAAAAATGGCTGTATTTCCCATTATAATTGCAGGAATCAAAAGACAAAAAGTCTCGTTTAATGGGTAATTATACGGTCCTAAACAAAGTACTACACCTAGAGGACCTCTGCGGATGTGCGCATAAACCCCTCCTTGTTTGTCAAACTTAGCCCCTTTTCGGTCCAAGTTTTTATACGCCTCAATAGTGTCGACGATATAATCAACCGTACGATCAAATTCTTTATAGGAGTCTGATTTGTTTTTACAAATCTCCCACATTAATAACTTAACAATCTCTTCTCTATGAAGTTTCATCTTCTCAACAAAAGTTTCCATACACTTGAGGCGTTCACCCACACGCATGGTAGGCCAAATCCCTTGACCTCTTTGAAAGGCTTTTTCTGCTGCCTTCAAAGCTTCTAATGCGGCTGGTGTTTCCATATCCGGTATAGACCCTAACAATGTAGGAGCCATTTCACCTGCCTCGTTTGGGGTTTGTATCGTTGAAAAAACTTGTGTTGTATTTCCCTTCCAGGTTTTTAATTCACCGTCAACAAGATATTGGTCACAGCTATAGGGAGTGGTTTGAAATTCTTGTGGAATTTCAGCAATTTTAGTAGTCATAATGTCTTCTTTTTCTTAGCGTTTTAGATTAAAAATTGAAACAAATTTTGCTTTTCGTTCAAATAATCGGATCTGAAGTTATGGATTTTCATCCGTTCTACCAAAAGCGAAAAATCTGTGGCTTCCTTTAATTTTATTCCGACGACTGCCGGAGCATTCGATCGGTAACTTTTTTTAGAAAATTCAAAATGGGTAATGTCATCATTTGGGCCCAAAATCTCTGTTACAAATTCTTTTAATGCCCCAGCGCGTTGTGGAAAATCGATGAGGAAATAGTGCTTTAAACTTGCATGTAAAAGCGCTCGCTCACTGATTTCAGGCATTCGTAAAATATCGTTATTCCCTCCACAAAGCAATACCGCAATCTGTTTGCCTTTAAAATCCGCTTGCATTACTTCCAATCCGGCTATGGCGAGAGCACCAGCAGGTTCAGCAACAATACCATCTTGATTGTATAAGTCAAGTATGGTCTGACAAATTTTACCTTCATGAACCGTGACAATATCATCCAATTGCGCTTTACAAATTTCAAAAGGAATCTCACCAACTTGACGGACTGCAGCACCGTCAACAAAACGATCCATTTTCTTTAAAGTTACTCGTTCTCCAGCTTTTAATGCCTGCTGCATTGAAGGTGCTCCTTCTGGCTCTACTCCTATAATTTTTGTTTTGGGTGATAAGTGCTTCATTACCGTGAGTACTCCAGAAATCAATCCTCCTCCTCCAATTGGCACAAAGATATAATCAAGAGGGGCAGTTGATTGGTCTAAAATTTCCAAAGCCACTGTAGCTTGTCCCTCTATTACTTTATAATCGTCAAAAGGATGAATAAACGTTTTTCCTTCACTTTTGGAAACTTTAAGCGCATGTCTTTGACAAGCGTCATACGTATCTCCTTTGAGAACGACTCGAATTTGATCCCCCCCAAACCTTCGCACTTGTGTCACTTTTTGCTGAGGAGTGGTGGCAGGCATGTACACGTCGTCCTGTATTTTAAGTTTCTGACAAGAAAAAGCAAATCCTTGGGCGTGATTTCCTGCACTAGCACAAACAATACCTCCAATCCTTTCCTCAGAACTTAGAGAATAAATTTTATTATACGCTCCACGGATTTTAAACGAGCGAATTTGCTGTAAATCCTCACGCTTTAAAAAACAGAAGCGTTTGTCATTGCTGACAAACGCTTGTTAAAGTCCCAGGGAGTTTTCCGGATCACTTGATTTAAAAAGGATACCGCTTGATATACTCCATCTAAGGAAGGGAGTATCCTCACCTTATACGATTTTAATCATTGCAGTCATGGAAGCACGAAGCTCATAACCAATCATTTCAACAGGGTGATAACGAATAATTTCATTAATATCAATCAACTGTTTGTTGTCCACACCGTGGTCTTTCGCTTCTATTCCAGCACCAATAACGTCTGTTTTAATCCCTTTCATAAAATCAGTAAGCATCGGTTTAGCAGCATGGTCAAACAAATAACATCCGTACTCTGCCGTATCTGAAATGATGCGATTCATTTCGAATAATTTCTTACGTGCAATGGTATTGGCAATTAATGGTGTTTCGTGTAATGATTCATAGTAAGCTGATTCTTCTTTAATTCCTGCAGCAACCATGGTATCAAATGCTAATTCAACTCCAGCACGAACAAAGGCAACCATTAAAATTCCATGGTCAAAAAACTCCTGTTCTGAAATTTCTTGATCGGTATTGCTTGTTTTTTCAAAAGCAGTATTTCCAGTTGCAGCTCTCCAAGACAATAAGTTTTTATCATCGTTAGCCCAGTCTTCCATCATGGTTTTTGAAAAATGACCCGACATGATGTCGTCCATATGCTTTTCAAAAAGCGGTTGTAAAATTTCTTTAAGCTGTTCCGAAAGTTCGAACGCTTTAATTTTAGCTGGGTTTGATAGTCGATCCATCATATTGGTGATTCCACCATATTTCAGTGCCTCTGTTATAGTTTCCCAACCGTATTGAATCAATTTGGATGCATAGCCGGGTTCAATGCCTTCGGCAACCATTTTGTCGAAACTCAAAATTGAACCGGTTTGCAATACGCCACAAAGAATGGTTTGCTCACCCATTAAATCAGATTTTACCTCAGCAACAAAAGAGGATTCCAACACTCCTGCACGATGTCCTCCAGTTGCAAAAGCATAAGCTTTAGCCTGAGCTAATCCGTGTTCTTGCGGATCATTTTCTGGGTGAACAGCGATTAAGGTAGGAACTCCAAAACCTCGTTTATACTCTTCTCTTACTTCAGACCCAGGACACTTGGGTGCCACCATGATCACGGTTAAGTCTTCTCGAATTTTCATTCCTTCTTCCACAATATTAAATCCGTGAGAATAAGAAAGGGTTGCCCCTTTTTTCATCAAAGGCATGACCGCTTCTACGACTGAACTGTGATTTTTATCAGGGGTTAAGTTGATCACCACATCTGCTGATGGGATTAACTCTTCGTAAGTTCCTACATTAAAATCATTATCGACGGCATTTTGGTAGGAAGCTCTTTTCTGATCTATTGCACCTTGACGTAAGGCATAGGAAATATCCAAGCCAGAGTCTCGCATATTGAGTCCTTGATTGAGACCTTGAGCTCCACAGCCAACGATGACAATCTTTTTTCCTTCGAGCACACTTGTTCCTTCATCGAATTCAGATAAATCCATGAATCGGCATTGTGCTAATTGATCCAATTGTTGGCGTAATGGTAATTGATTAAAATAATTTGACATGATGTTATTGATTGTTGTTTTTAAAAGTATTTAAAATTTCTGAGATTCCCATCTTTGCTTTGGTCACTGATATTCTTCCTGACCGAACAAACTGGAGAAGGCCATAAGGCTCTAAATCTTTTCGCAATTGCTCTGTTTCCTCCCTAAATCCTGTTTTTTCTATGACAAAAAATTCAGGAGAAACGGTAACAATATTGGAATGACTTTCTTTGATGATATTTTGTATTTGCCGCTCTTCAAATAAGGCACTTGACTTGACTTTATACAATGCATTTTCTTGGAAGATGGTTTCTTCATCGGTGTGATAAAAGGCTTTGATAACATCGATTTGCTTTTCGATCTGTTTAACAATTTTAACCACTTTTTCAGAAGACATTTTGACTACAATCACAAAACGAAAAACATTTTTGATTTCGGATTCTGAGGTTGAAAAACTCTCAATATTAATGTGACGTTTTAAGAAAATTGCTGAAATTCTATTGAGAAGTCCAACATTGTTTTCGGTATATACGGATATGGTATAAATTTTTTGCTCCATTTTATTCTAACCTTATTTCAGAAACACTTGCCCCTGTCGGAATCATGGGGAAAACATTATGCTCTTTTTCTACACAAACTTCTAGAAAATAAGGCTTGTCTGAAGCCATCATTTCACCTACTGCTTGATCGAGATCTTTTCGCTCTTTTACACGCTGAGATTTAATTTGGTATCCTTTTGCAATGGTCACAAAATCTGGATTCACCATTTCAGTAGAAGCATAACGTTTGTCAAAAAACAATTGCTGCCACTGACGTACCATTCCGAGAAAATCATTATTCAACACAACAATCTTAACTGCGACTTGTTGTTGGAAAATCGTTCCCAACTCTTGGATGGTCATCTGATATCCTCCATCGCCAATTACAGCAACTACTTCACGATCCGGAGCTCCCATTTTTGCTCCAATTGCTGCAGGCAGGGCAAAGCCCATAGTTCCTAAGCCCCCAGAGGTAACGTTACTTTTAGATTGATTGAATTTGGCATAACGGCAAGCAACCATCTGATGTTGACCAACGTCAGTAACAATTACTGCGTCTCCATTCGAGTGTTTGTTAATCATCTCAATAGCTTCTCCCATAGTAAGCCCGGGTTTGGAAGGGTTCAAATCTGAGTGAATTACTTTTTCATGTTCTATGGCGTCTAATGCGTCAAAGCGTTGAATCCATTCTGGATAGGTTTTAGGAGCAATACGTTCGTTAAGAGCTCGCAAACTATCTTTACAATCTGCAAGCAAGACCACATCGGCCATAACATTTTTATTGACCTCAGCTGGATCCAGTTCTAGGTGAATGACTTTAGCTTGCTTGGCATAGGTGGTTAAATCACCCGTGACTCGATCGTCAAAACGCATTCCTACGGCAATCAACAGGTCACACTCATTGGTCAATAAATTGGGCGCATAATTTCCGTGCATCCCCACCATACCCCGGTTCGAAGGATGATCGGTAGCTAATGCTGAAAGTCCTAAAATAGTCCATACAGCAGGAATTCCCGATGTTTCAACAAAGGTTTTAAAGGCTTCTTCAGCTTTCCCTAAAATTACTCCTTGGCCCCAAACCACTAAAGGTTTTTTAGCTTGTTTAATCAATTCAACAGCATCCTCTACGGCTTCTATTGAAAGACTGGGGTAAGGCTGATAACTTCGAATTCCTTTACATTTTTCGTATTCGTAGTCAAACATTTCAAATTGTGCATCTTTGGTGATGTCGATCAGCACCGGTCCTGGCCTACCCGATCGTGCAATGTAAAATGCTTTTGCCATAATCTCAGGAATCTCACTGGCTTTTGTTATTTGATAATTCCATTTGGTAACTGGAGTCGATATCCCAATGATATCGGTTTCTTGAAAAGCATCCGATCCCAACAAATGTGAAGCCACTTGACCTGTAATACAGACCATAGGGGTTGAGTCAATTTGTGCATCGGCAATACCCGTTACTAAGTTTGTTGCTCCTGGACCTGAAGTGGCCATGGCAACCCCTACTTCTCCAGAAGTACGCGCATAGCCTTGTGCGGCATGGGTAGCCCCTTGCTCGTGCCGGGTAAGCACATGATGCAGTTGATCTTGGAATTTGTATAATTCATCGTAAATGGGCATAATTGCACCACCCGGATAACCGTAAACCAAGTTGGCCTCTTCAGCCAGCAGGCAACGAATTACAGCCTCAGCACCTGAAATGTGAAGCGGCTTGGTCGTTGTTTTTTTTAGTTTTTCGTTTGTACTTGTTTCCATAGCTAATCGGAATCTGTAACACAACCTTCAGAGGCTGTTGCTACGCTTTTAATGTATTTGTAAAGTACTCCTTGTTCAAATTTGTAAGGAGGTTGTTTCCATGACTTTTTTCGATCGGCTAATTCAGCATCACTCAAGTCCACACTCAATATATTTTTTTCAGCATCAATGGTGATTATATCCCCATTTTTAAGTAATCCTAGAGCACCGCCTTCTTGAGCTTCAGGGACAATATGCCCTACTACAAAACCGTGGGTTCCTCCGGAAAAACGTCCATCGGTAATCAACGCTACACTTTTACCCAAACCAGCACCCATTATCGCTGCTGTGGGTTTTAACATTTCAGGCATTCCCGGACCACCTTTAGGACCTTCATAACGGATTACTACAACTTCACCTGCTTTCACTTTTCCTTCTTTAATTCCTTGGTTTGCTGCATATTCTCCATCGAAAACGCGTGCAGGTCCTTCAAACAATAAGCCCTCTTTACCTGTTATTTTTGCAACAGAACCGCCCTCCGCTAAGTTTCCTTTTAAGATTCGAATATGACCTGTAGCCTTGATGGGTTCGTCGATTGGACGTATGACTGTTTGGCCCGCTTTTAAATCTGGAACTTCGGCGAGGTTTTCTGCTAAGGTTTTTCCGGTTACGGTCATACAGTCTCCGTGCAACATTCCTTGTTGTAACATGTATTTTAAAACAGCAGGCACTCCCCCAACCAGATGCAAATCTTTCATTAGGTATTTACCACTGGGTTTAAGGTCTGCTAGAAACGGGGTAGTATCGCTAATTTTTTGAAAATCGTCTATCGTCAATTTTATATTTGCTGCTTTAGCAATGGCTAAAAAGTGCAAGACTGCGTTGGTAGAACCTCCGAGTACTGCAATCAGGCGCAAAGCATTTTCAAGTGATTTACGTGTAACAATATCTCTAGGCTTTAAATCTTTTTCTAATAAATTTTTTAAATGGGCACCCAATGCGCCGCATTCTTCTTTTTTATCACGACTCACCGCCGGGTTAGATGCATTGTAAGGCAAAGCCATTCCACAAGCTTCTATGGCAGAGGCCATCGTGTTTGCCGTGTACATTCCGCCGCAAGCTCCCGCTCCAGGGCAAGCCTTGCGTATGACATTTTTATATTCTTTTTCGTCTATGGTGCCAGCTACTTTTTCACCCCAAGCTTCAAAAGCAGAAACTACGTCCAATTCTTTATCGTTGTGGCATCCTGCTGCTATGGTACCGCCGTACACTAAAATTCCGGGTCGGTTGAGTCGCAACATAGCCATAAGTGCTCCAGGCATATTTTTATCACAGCCCACTACTGTAACTACGCCGTCATAGGACATGGCTTGAACAACCGTTTCTACAGAATCGGCAATAATATCTCTCGAAGGAAGTGAAAAACGCATCCCAGGAGTTCCCATGGAAATACCATCACTAACCCCGATAGTGTTAAACACTAAACCAACTAAAGATTGTGCATTTACCCCTACTTTTATATCTTGCGCCAGATCGTTAAGATGCATATTACAGGGGTTTCCCTCGTATCCTGTGGAAGCAATCCCAATCAAAGGTTTCTCGAAATCCGCATCCGTCATTCCAATTGCGTGCAACATGGCTTGAGCGGCCGGTTGTGTTGGATCTTGCGTTACTGCTTTGCTGTATTTGTTAAGTGCCATTTTACTCTTTATGTTTAACGAATGTAATTTTTTGTTTTTGCTCGGTAGGAGTTCGCGTTGAATCGCTCCTATATTCAACTGTGAATTACTATGTTTAACTCATTGATTATCAGTAATTTTTAAAAGAATTTTTAATACATCCAATACGGTTAAATTCATCCCCTTTTTTTTACGTTATCTTTGTAAAAAAAAAGCACGTTGAAAAGAGAGACTCAAATCACTTTAAAAAAAACGAGAGAAAACCACCGCTTGTATTTTAAGGAATTGAAGACCCAAGGTATTTCCTTTAGGATAGACCGTTTACGCCAACTCAAAAAAGCAATTGAGCAAAGAGAAGATCAAATTCTCCAAGCCCTTGCGGCAGATTTAGGAAAACCCCATTTTGAATCCTATACCAGTGAAATTTTAATGGTTCAAAAGGAAATTGATCTTTGTGTCAAAAACTTAAAGAATTGGGCTGCACCTCAGCGTGTTTCGGCTAGTTTACTCAACTTTCCCTCTCAGGATTATATCATTGCAGAACCCTACGGTACCGTACTGATGATTTCCCCTTGGAATTATCCGTTCCAACTCGCCTTAATTCCATTGATTGGCGCTATTGCGGCAGGTAATACAGTAGTGTTAAAGCCCTCAGAATCTGCACCTCATACCGCGCAACTACTTTCAGCACTGCTCGGAGAAACGTTTGCTGAGGAATGGGTTCAGGTGATTGAAGGCGATACTGATGTGGCACAAAAACTACTTAAACTTCAATGGGATTATATTTTCTTTACAGGAAGCACTACTGTAGGAAAAATTATTGCTCAGGCGGCGGCGGTTCATTTAACCCCGGTAACCTTAGAACTAGGAGGAAAAAGTCCTTGTATTGTGGACGGTTCAACGCCCTTAGAAAAAACAGCTCGACGAATTGTTTTTGGCAAATTTTTAAACTGTGGGCAAACCTGTATCGCACCCGACTATGTTTTGGTCAAAAAAGAATACCAACAAGCACTTGTCGAAGCTTTAGGTAAAGAAATTGACAAGGCTTTTGGAAAAGACAGTGCTCAGTCCAAAGACTACGGGCGCATCATACATGAAAAGCATTTCGACAAACTGGTTGCAGATTTAAGAGAGCAACAAATTGTGTACGGAGGTACGCACGACAAAGCTTCTTTGTTTTTCGGTCCAACTTTAGTGGTGGATCCCCCACGAGACAGCCCACTGTTTCGAGAGGAAGTTTTTGGTCCCATACTCCCCCTGCTCAGTTATGAAACAGAAGAAGAGCTAGACGATATTCTTTCAGATTTAAAAAATCCTTTGGCTTTTTATGTCTTCAGTTCACGTAAAAAGTTTACTCAAAGCCTGCTGCTGCGCTACCCTTTTGGTGGTGCTGTAGTCAACGATTCCATCATACATTTTACCAACCCTAATTTACCTTTTGGAGGGGTCGGACAAAGCGGTATGGGAGCCTATCATGGCAAACACAGCTTCGAGCTTTTTAGTCATCGAAAACCCATTGTCAAACGTTCCTTTTGGTTAGATTTACCGCAACGGTATGCACCCTATCCAAAATCACTTTCTACATTGAAGTGGATTCTCAAAAAAATATAATTTATCTATGAAAGAAAAAACAGTTAGCGAAGCCATAGCCCACCGTCGTTCGGTACGGGTGTACGATCCTGAAAAACCCATCGAAACTCAAAAGGTAAAATACTGCATTGAACAAGCCACTTTAGCGGCAACCAGTAGTAATTTACAATTGTGGGAATTTTACCACATCACCAGTGCGGAAATGAAAAAACAAGTAGCAATCAATTGCTACAATCAGCCCGCTGCAAAAACCGCCCAAGAATTGGTCATTCCTGTGGTTCGGCTTGATCTTTGGCGAGAGCGTATCCAATCCAATGTGGATTTTATACGGTCGAATGCCAAAACTCCTGAAGATGAAAAAAAGATCAAAGGGGCATTGAACTATTACCAAAAAATCATTCCACAATTGTATCGAGGAACCTCTTACCTCTCGGGCTTCGTTCATAAACTCAAAGTGGGTTTTGAAGGGATGCGCAAGGTTACCTATAGAGAAGTGACTTCAGCAGATCTGCGAGTAATAGGACATAAAAGTACCGCATTGGCAGCTCAAAATTTTATGGTGAGTATGGCCGCTCAGGGTTACGATACCTGCCCTATGGAAGGCTTTGACTCCCAGCGATTAAAACAACTCCTAAACTTGCCTGCTGGGGCTCAAATCAGTATGGTTATTGGCTGTGGAATCCGGAAAGCCGAAGGCGTTTATGGAAAACGCTTTCGCATACCTTTTGAGGAGGTGTATCGGGAGGTGTAAAAAAGGTGCGCAATATAGACGCGTACCAAAAGGGAGGGGTATTCTTATCAATAAATTTAATTTTTATAAAAACAATCTAAATCCAACACTCAAACCAAAACCAGTTGTGGAATTTGTTTCACTTGATCCAAAAAAATCAAAACTGAATTCGTTTTCTTCAAATAAAACCAAAGTTGAATAGCCTAGATACAAATCAATAGATAAAAAATCATTAATAAAATTAGAAAAACCAACACCTAATTCGTAGTAATGTTACAATTCTGTAGAAAAATTAAGATAACAATTATAACTATCTGATAATTAGTACTTAATTTTATTAAAAAGAAAAAATACGTATAAGACAAGAATACAACTTCCCCAATTTTAACCCTTCAAATCTTTTAAAATGGCACTTTTATCTACCTCAAGTTTCAAATCTGTTGAATTGACCGTTGCTTGTCAATATTGCAAGGGAAAATTGTACAAACACGGAAAAAGTGGTGAAGGAAAGAAACGATTTCGTTGTCGAGTTTGTGGAAAAACGCAGTTAGAACAATACAGTTACAACGCTTATGACCCTCAACTAGATCAAAACATCATTGCTTTGACTAAAGAAGGAGTAGGTATTCAGGGGACAGCTCGTCTATTAGGGATTTCGCCTACTACTCTCATTTCAAGAATCAAAAAAATAGCTGCTGAAATTAAAGAACCTGTTTTAAGCAAAGGCAAAACCTATGAAGTAGATGAACTCAGAACCTTTGTTAAAAAAAAGGACGGTTAATATGGGTAGTCAGTGCCTATTGTAGAGAAAGTAAAACAGTGGTACGTATGCATGTAGGGAGTAGAACAAACAAAACCTTAAATCGGGTATTGATTTCGCTTCAACTTGCTGAAGCCAAAAAAATACATACTGATAAACTAAAACAGTATCGTTCTTTGATTCCCAAGAAAATGCACAGCACCAAACAATATAGTAACAACCATGTGGAACGTATGCATCTGAATTTTCGTACCCATCTCAAACGCTTAAACCGTAGGAGTATCGCATTTAGTAGAAGTGTTATTATGCTTTTTTCAGTCCTAAAAATTTATTTGTGGTGTTAGAAAGGGTTTTGTAAATTAAACAATCCAAACTTCGAAGCTTAACCAAATGAAAACTTTTGTTGTCTGTAGTCTTTTCTTATTCCTCTGCCCTTCCTTATGGAGTCAAAACTTAGTTCGAAAAAACTGGCGTTATAGTCTAGAGGGTAAAACTTTAACCTCTAAAGAAGTTAAAAAAATGTATCGCAGTGTTCCTCTAGCACTGGAGCAGTACCAAAAGGCACAAATTCAATTTGGGGTTTCATCTGGCTTAATCCTTGCTGTAGGAGCCCTACACGGGTGGCCGGATAGGTCGTTATACTCCCACAGGTGAATTGGAATTAAAACAAGCGGGCATTGGACTGGGTATCTTAGCACTGGGCTTTGCATCTACTATTGGGTTAAATAAGAAATACGATACGGCTGTTCGGCATTACAATCAGCAAAAAGGAAACAAGATCAGTTTCAAATGGGATCAACAAGGTATCGGTTTAAAGGTTTCATTTTAAATTCTAAATCAAGCTAGGAGCTACTCCCGAAGTACCTCACTTATCCGTACTTTTAGCAAAAATTAAAACGAATGAATCTACTTTCGGTAGAAGGAATTTCCAAAGCGTATGGGGAACGGATCATTTTTGAACCGCTATCCTTTGGAATCAGTAAAGGTCAAAAAATTGCGCTGATTGCCAAAAACGGAAGTGGAAAGACCACCATTTTAAAAATCATTGCCCAGCAGGATACTCCCGATACCGGTTTGGTCAATTTCCGAAAAGGAACTCAAGTATCTTATCTTCCGCAAGATCCCGTTTTAGATTCCAATAAAACAGTAGAAGAAATTATTTTAGCTTCAGGAAACCAAATCTTGGAAGTAATCGCTACTTATGAAAAGGCATTGCAAAATCCTGAGGATGCTGAATCCTATCAAAAAGCATTTGAAGCTATGGAACAACACCAGGCTTGGGATTTTGAAACCCAATACAAACAACTGCTGAGCAAACTTAAGCTGGACGATCTAACGCTTAAAGCTAGCGCCTTATCTGGAGGGCAAAAAAAACGGCTTGCCCTCTGCAGTGCGCTACTCGAAAAACCAGATTTACTGATCTTGGACGAACCAACCAACCATCTGGACTTGGAGATGATCGAATGGCTCGAAGCGTATTTTATTAAAGAAAAATTAACACTGTTGATGGTTACCCACGATCGTTATTTTCTAGAACGGGTCTGTAATGAAATCATTGAACTGGATGAAGGAGCGCTTTACAGTTACAAAGGAAGCTATTCCTATTTTTTAGAAAAACGCGCCGCTCGGATGGAACAACTTGAAACCGAAGCCCACAAAACCAAACGCCATTTTTCCAAAGAGTTGGAGTGGATGCGCCGCCAACCCAAAGCCCGTACCACCAAGTCCAAATCCAGAATCGACGATTTCAATACCATTAAAGCCAAAGCACAACAACGAAGAAACGAACACGAAGTGCAATTGGAAATTAACATGGAACGTTTGGGTTCCAAGATGATCGAAATGCATCGGGTATCCAAAGCGTTTGGGGATAAGGTAATTCTTCAAGGTTTTGATTACAACTATCAACGCAATGATCGGATTGGGATCATTGGCAATAATGGAACGGGGAAATCTACCTTTCTCAAGTTACTTACCGATACATTAAAACCCGATGGAGGAAAAATTATTCGGGGAGAGACCCTTAAGTTTGGCTATTATACACAGGAAGGTATTGAGGTCAAATCCGGTCAAAAGGTAATCGAGGTAATTCAAGAATTCGGAGAATTTATCCCGCTAAAAAAAGGGCGTAAAATCTCCGCCCAACAATTACTAGAGCGCTTTTTATTTGACCGTAAAAAGCAATACGACTTTGTTGAAAAACTCAGTGGAGGCGAACGCAAACGGCTCTATCTGTGTACCGTTCTTATTCAAAATCCTAACTTCCTGATCTTGGACGAGCCTACCAACGATTTGGATATTGTAACCCTCAATGTGCTAGAGAATTTTCTGCTGGACTTCCCAGGTTGTTTGATTGTTGTTTCCCACGACCGCTATTTTATGGATAAAATTGTGGATCATCTTTTTGTCTTTCGTGGAGAAGGGAAAATCGAGGATTTCCCCGGAAATTATTCGGATTTTAGAGCCTATGAAGGTCTGGCACCAGCATCGGAAAACACAGAAAAAAAACCCAAGACCGAATGGAAAAATAAGTCCGATGATAAAACCGAAAACAAACCTTCTTATGAGGAACAAAAGGTTTTAAAAAAATTGGAAAAAGAAATCGCCACTCTTGAATCCAAAAAAGAAAGTCTTCAAAGTCAGTTTACTGACGACTCCCTCTCCCCTGAAGAAATCAAAGCCCTATCCATAACACTAAAAACGGTAGAAGAAACCTTAGAGAAGAAAACCGATGAATGGTTAGAACGCTCTCTTTAAAAGAGAGAACGTGATACTCCCTTCTGAATTATTTATTCTCAAAATTAATTTGGTTTATATTATAAACTACTTTACATTTGTTTAAATCTAAAACCCTACTTATGAAAACAAATGAATTTACACCTAAAGAGAGTTTGGAACTCATCGATCAAGTTATCCAACAAGCCAAAAATCGTTTTGAAGAAAACGGTTTTGCATTTATCCTTTGGGGAACGCTTATCGCTTTATGTTGTTTTACACAAGCATATTTAATTCATATTGGAATGGGAGCCCAGAGATGGTATCCTTATTTAATTATGCCCTTGGCTAGTGTCTTTACCATTATGTACTACGCTAAAAAAAGAGATTATGAACGCAATGCGCTTAAAAGAGTTTCGTCCCGGTTGTGGTTGTTTACAGGCATAAACATCATGATCATTGCCTTTGGCTTTTCAAACCAACTCCAAAACCACCTTACGCCTATTATCCTACTTCTTTTAGGGATTGCCACAGCGGTAGCCGGCAGTTTTATTCGCAGTAGCTTATTGTTGTTTTGCGGTATCGTATTGAATTTAAGTGCTTATGCGGCTTTTTTTATCCCGTGGAAACAGCATCCCCTTTTAATGGGAATCGTTTCTTTGTTCGCTTTCTTACTTCCAGGCATTCTGTTATATCTGAAGCAAAAAAAACACAGTGTATAAAAATCTAGATCCTTTATTACATGCTCCGCTTCGTTTGGCAATTGTCTCTTATCTGGTAGCCAATCCTCTGGTAAGTTTTAAAGAATTAAAAACACATACGGAGGCTACCTCAGGAAATTTAAGTGTGCAGCTCAAAAAACTGGAAGAAGCAAAGTATCTTAGTATTCAAAAGAGTTTTTTGGACAATTATCCGCATACCCAAGTTTCATTAACCAATCAAGGCATACAAGCCTTTGAAAACTATGTTAAAACCTTAAAAAAATATTTATGAATCCTCTTCTTAACTACAAACAGTTTGTGTGGATTGGCCTGCTACAATGGTGTTTTCTTTTTGGGTTTACAACTTTAAGTGCACAGAATGCCACTCCAGAAGCTTCTATTCATGCGGCCTATATCCAAGACAAAACTGCGGGTAATCAAAACAATTTAAAACGCATCAATCAAGAACTCGATAGTATTTTTCAAGCAGGTGACAATCGTTTTAATCGCTATTGGCTTTCTTATGGATTGTATAACTGGGCTATTTTAGCAGGAATTCAAGAAGAGAAAGAGCAAGCTGAACTTTTAGTAGATCAGACTATTGGACTGCTCTCTCCTCTTAAAGAGGATGCGGAAAGTCTTGCCTTACTTTCCTTAGCACAAGGGTTCAGCACTCAATTTAAAAGCTATTTGGCCCTGATGCGAATTGGAAGAAATGCTATTTTAAATGCACAACGCGCAGCGGTACTTGACCCTAACAGTCTCCGTGCTAATTTGGCTGTTGCACTTAACGATTTTTATACTCCAAAAGCTTTTGGCGGAGGTAAACTTGCACTTCAATACCTCATGAAAGCAATGGAGGAAACAACAGTAAATTCACAAGAACGTGTGCCCCGCTGGGGCAAACCCATAGTGTACGAATTGTTGGTGAAATACTACAGAAAAAACGAGCAAGACAGCATTGCCCTAGACTACCTCACTCAAGGTCTTGAAGAATTTCCAAACAATGAATTGCTTCAGGGATTGAAATAAAAACCCCTAAAAATAAAATTCTGTGGAACTGTTACCTACGCTCAACGGCTGGCTGCACACCCTTACTGCAACTGCCTCAATACTTCTAGGAGGCTATGTTCTCTTAACTAAAAAAGGAACAAAAAATCATCTTAAAATGGGTCGGTATCACCTAGTTTGTATGCTCCTAACCAATGTCACCTCCCTTTTTATTTACAATGCCTTTGACAAATGGTTTTTCCCACATACGCTGGCAGTCATTACACTCGTAATTTTAGGAATTGGGTTTTATTTTAGTCGAAAAAGACTCTATAAACATTGGCTTAAAGTACATTTAAGTTGTTTTATTCTCAGTTATTATATGCTTATCGGTGGGGGCATCAATGAAGCGTTTTTAAGAATTAAACCGCTACAAGTCTATTTCTATAACAACAATCAAATTGTTGGACTCACTCATTTATTGCTATGCTTATTTTTGGACTTCTGATCTTGTATTATCTGTTTGTGAAAAATTTAAGGAGGCTGTGAGCAGATCTTAAGTTAGTATTCTTTACCTCACCCCATCCACCCCTCTCGGTCCAAACTACGGTATTGAATGGCTTCGGCAATATGGGAAGAAGCGACTTGAGTAGCATTCTCTAAATCGGCAATGGTTCGAGTTACTTTCAGGATGCGGTCGTAAGCCCGTGCAGAAAGGGAAAGGCGTTCCATAGCTTGCTTTAATAAATTGGAAGAAGCGGCATCCAACCGACAATAATTTCGAATTTGCCGGGTAGTCATTTGAGCATTGTAATGGGTTCTGGGACTGTTTTTAAAACGCTCAGATTGGTGGACTCGTGCGGCACTAACCCGCTCCCGAATCGATGCTGAAGATTCTGCCGGCTTACGGTCGGCTAACTGTTCAAAAGGTACTGGCTCTACCTCAATATGCAGGTCAATACGGTCCAGTAATGGACCCGATATTTTACCCATATAACGTTGCATCTCCATAGGCGTTGGTCCCAATTTTGTATGCGGATCTGTGAAATAGCCTGAAGGACTGGGGTTCATACTGGCTACCAACATAAACGAAGCAGGATAAGTTACCGTAAACTTGGCTCTGGCTATGGTTACTTCTCGATCCTCCAAGGGTTGCCGCATGACTTCCAAAGCACCCCGTTTAAACTCGGGTAATTCATCCAGAAACAAAACCCCATTATGAGCTAATGAAATTTCTCCAGGTTGGGGATAGGTTCCCCCTCCTACTAGGGCAACGTCGGAAATTGTATGGTGTGGCGACCGAAACGGGCGTACACTAATCAGCCCTTGATTTTTAACCTTGCCTACCACTGAATGGATTTTGGTGGTCTCCAACGCTTCCTGTAAACTCATGGGAGGTAAAATACTCGGCAGTCGTTTCGCCAACATGGTTTTTCCTGCGCCGGGCGGACCGATTAAAATAATATTATGCCCTCCTGCAGCAGCAATTTCCATACAATGTTTGATGGTTTCCTGACCTTTGACGTCTGAAAAATCATGCTCGGGATATTTAAGTTGTTTTTGAAATTCAGCTCGTGTATCCACAACGCTTGGTATTAATTCTTCTTTACCTTCAAAAAAGGAAATAACTTCCGTTAAATTAGACACTCCATAAACCGTCAAATCTTTAACAATTGCCGCTTCTAAAGCATTTTCTTTGGGAAGGATGAATCCCGTAAACCCGTCTTTTAAGGCTTGAATAGCAATAGGCAAGGCTCCTTTGATGGGGCGTATTCCTCCATCTAAAGCCAATTCGCCCATGATGATATAACGTTCCAATTCTGGAGTTTGAATTTGATTGGAAGCCGCCAGAATACCTACAGCTAAGGGAAGATCATAAGCAGAACCCTCCTTACGCACATCGGCAGGAGCCATATTGATGGTGATTTTCTTTCCTGGCAGCTTGTACTTGATATTATTTAAAGCAGCAGCAATACGATAATTACTTTCTTTTACGGCATTGTCAGGCAGACCAACTAAATGATAACCGATTCCCTTTCCGATATTGACTTCTATAGTGATTAAGTTGGCTTCAACGCCAAAGACTGAAGATCCGTAAACTGAGACAAGCATGTGGTAAGTTTGGTAAGCTAAAAATACAGATTTATTTAACGTTCTAAAATCACATTTTTTCTTTTTTAAAAAGACTTAGTGAAAGTTGCTTACATTTAGGGTGAAACAATATTTTATGAAACCCTTTTTACTTCTTTGTAGCCTTTTTCTTTTTACCCATTGTGTAGAATCGTCATTGGATGAAAAAAAGATCAATACTGAATCTTGGGCCTTTCCCTATTTTAAGAAAGTAGATTCTATCAATCCCATTTTAAGCCCTACAAAAAGCTTGAGCTTTACCGATCCCATTACCCAACAAAAAGTATTTTGGGAAGAACGCAATGTACTCAATCCTGCTGCTATTGTAAAAAATGATACGGTTTTCATGCTTTACAGAGCCCAAGATCAGTGGGGAACTTCACGTATTGGTTTGGCGTATAGCTTGGATGGTTTACATTTTGAAAAAAGAGCTACTCCGGTTTTTTATCCCGACCAAGACAACCAAAAAGATCGGGAATGGAATTACAGAAAACAGGAGGGTGTGCCCTATGAACTCGATTGTAAATCTTGTTATTTTGACGGGGTTGAAGATCCTCGAATCATCCAATCTGAGGAGGGAAACTTTATCATGACCTATACCGCTTATGACGGTAAAACTGCCCGTATGAGCATTGCTTCTTCTAAAGATTTAATTCACTGGAACAAGCACGGTTTGATTTTAAAAGGAGATAAATACAAAGAACATTGGTCAAAATCAGGTGCAATCATAACCCAACGAAAGGGTAACCAACAAATTGCTAAAAAGATTGAAGGAAAATATTGGCTCTACTTTGGGGATACTAATTTGTTTATGGCTTCTTCTGATAATTTAATCGATTGGACTCCTTTAGAAGATGAAGAAAAAGAAACCTTAATAAGTGTGCTTCATCCGCGCCGAGGCTACTTTGACAGTCGGCTTGTAGAACCTGGACCTTATGCCCTTTACGATGAAAATAAAGGGATTCTTTTGATCTACAATGCAAGTAATGCCGCCAACTTTAACGACCCTGACCTTCCCAAGTTTACTTATGCTGCAGGTCAAGCTTTGTTTAATCCTACTGCACCATACAAACTTGAAAAAAGAACACAATCTTACTTTATCTATCCCGATAAAGACTATGAAAAAGTAGGAGAGGTAAACGATGTTTGCTTTGTAGAAGGATTGGTTTACTTTAACGATAAATGGTTTCTTTACTACGGTACTGCTGATTCAAAAATTGCTGTCGCAGTATTTGACCCTGCGCTTAAAAATTAAAATACTGTGCCTTGGCTGGAGCTTTAGTGACGCGTTCCAAACCTTGAAGCAGCCATTTCTCAAAAGTTGCTTTATCGGTATATTGGATTGGTGGGTTTAATAATTGCCCCTCAGCTGTAAGTTGTACATAAAAAGGTTGGGAAGCGGTATTAAAATTGATGGCTTGAAAAGTTGCCCATTTTTTCCCTACGGTATTGATTTCTTTACTACGGCCATCGGCATACTGATAGTTAAATTGCCCTTCTACGGAAAGTGCTTCTCGATCATCCACATAGAGGGAAATAATAATGTAGCGTTCCTTTAACAATTCGTAAACCTCAGGAGCAGCCCAAACGTTTTCCTCCATACGTCGGCAATTGACACAGGCCCAGCCTGTAAAGTCTAGTAGTATGGGTTTGTTTTGAACCCGTGCAGCTTTTTGTCCTTCTTCAAAATCTTTATAACAATCCAAACCTAGAGGACAATCAGATTCTTGCGCTCGAAGGCTGTAAAACTCGGGAGGAGGAAATCCACTAAACAAACGCAGTTTATTTTCCTCTGAGATGAAACCGAGAAAGAGATAACTCGTCAAAATCAAGGTCCCAACGGCCATCAATTTACGACCTCTACTCAATGGCATTTTAACTTCGTTCGGAAAACGAAAAATCCCGAAAAGATAGAGTGTTAATCCAAAGGCTAAGAGCGTCCAAATCATTATAAATACTTCTCGTTTTAAAATCCCCCAATGGGCAACTAAATCGGCATTAGACAAAAACTTAAGCGCCAAGGCCAACTCCAAAAATCCGAGTACCACCTTAACTGTAGTCATCCATCCTCCGGATTTGGGCAACGCTTTTAAGGTGTTGGGAAATAAGGCAAACAAACCAAAGGGTAAGCCTAACGCAACCCCAAAGCCCAACATCCCAATACTCAATTGAAAGGCTCCTCCTTCAGCTGTTAGTGAGCCTGCCAATAAGGAACCTAAAATGGGTCCTGTACAAGAAAATGAAACAATGGCAAGGGTCAATGCCATAAAGAAGATTCCAAGTCCACCTCTAACGGCTGAGGCCTCGTCTGTCTTGCTCCCCCACCCTGTAGGAAGCGTGAGTTCGTAAAAGCCAAAAAACGAAAAAGCAAAAAATACAAAAATCACAAAAAACAGCATATTTAACGTAACGGTGGTCGCTAGATTATTTAAGATCTCAGGATTTAGCGAGTCAATAAAATGAAACGGTAAACTCAATAAGACATAGATCAAGACGATAAAAAAAGCATAAAGTAAGGCGTTAAAAATACCTTTGGCCTTTGTAGTACTCTGCTTTAAGAAAAAGGAAACCGTCAGCGGAATCATTGGAAAAACACAGGGGGTCAACAAGGCTAATAACCCACCAAAAAAGCCAAGTAAAAAGATATTCCAAGGGGCATAAGTTCCCTCTTTTTCAGTATTGCTTTCTAAATATTGGGTTCCACTCAATTCTAGCTTTAAAGCTTGGGATAAACGCTGACTCTTTTTATCAATTTCAAGTTCTAAAGCTTTGATTGATCCGTCGAGGGCAAGCACAACGGTTTCGGTTCTAAAAATACAGAGCTCGTCATCACAGGCTTGGTAATTGATCTCCACTTTGACTTGAGTGAGATCGCTGTTAGTAATCTGAATTTCTTGCTGAAAAGTGGCCCATTCGTTAAAATAAGTCAAGTCCATTTCAAACACCTGATCAAAATCAGTAATCGACTCGCTTTCTTCTACTGTACCAATCAACTGATACCCTTCGAGATCGTCAAACACAAACTCTGTAGGAATGGCTCCATCTGGATTAGAAAACTGAGAATACAAATGCCATTTGGGGGCAATCTGGGCTTCAAATTTGAGCAGGTAGCGGTCTTCAGAAAGCTGCTCTAGGCTCTTTTCCCAAACTACAGGCTCCTCGATTTGCGCTTGCAAATAAAAGATTCCCAATAAAAATAACATCCAAGTTTTCATTCGTCTAACTGCATTAAAAGTATTTCCTCACTCATTTTGTCGGCTACAAAACGTTGATCGCAGCGTTTGCCAATCACCCAAACAATATCATTCTCAGAACATAAAAGCCATTGAGACTCTTTTTCTTGAGTGGTATATTTTTCGTCTTTAAAAAACTTACTCAACAATTTTTTACCTTTCATTCCGGCAGGGTAAAAGTAATCTCCTTTTTCATATTTTCTTAGCAGCAAAGGTGTTTTTAACTTCTTTTTATCCAAAGCCGCTTGCTGAGCTTGCCACGATGTATTATGATCGGAGGATATAATTTCCCAATGAAGTGCCACAGGTAACGCATCTCCTTTTCGATTTAAATCCAAAGTAACCGTTACGTTGGACGCTGAGTTTAGAGGGGCTAAAATCAAGCTTTTCTGCTCTCGTATTAACCGATGTGTGGAAGAAAAGAGGGCTTTGCCTTTTTGGGCTGAAAGCAGTTTAATCACTTCTTTAGCAGAAAATCCTAATGGGGCCAACCAATGATGTAAACAAAACTCCTTTTGAGGAAGCTCTTCCAGAGCACTTATGTCAATTTCAATAACGTGAGGCTGATTTTGAAACAGCTTTTCTTTGACGGATTTTAACTGAGACTGAATAAACAAATCAGCCGCTTTTAAATGATTTAAGGTCGTTTTAAAATTGGCAAGGGACTCCGGGTGTTTGTCCAACCACGGCTCTACGAGGTGATGTCTGAATTCATTGCGCAAATAATCATCTGTTGCATTGGAAGCATCTTCACGCCACCTGATTTGTTTCGCTTTTGCATAAGCGAGGATTTCTTTTTTAGTGATATTTTTTAAAGGACGTTGTATCCAATCCGTATTTGGAATACCGAGTAAACCACTAATCCCTGTCCCTCTTGTGGTGTGCATTAAAAACGTTTCAAATTGGTCGTTTAAATGATGGGCTGTAAGTAGCAGTTTAAAATCATGTGCTTCCCTTAGCTCTTCAAACCATTGATATCGTAAGTTTCGAGCAGCTAATTGTGTACTTTGTTTGGATTGTTTTTTGAAATTAATTGTATCAAAACGCTTTGTAAAAAAAGGAATGTCATGAGAAGTACACCAACCCACAACAAATTGTTCGTCTGCATCACTAGCTTCTGCCCGCAACTGAAAATTACAGTGTGCAACAGCAAATGGGATTTTATTTACCAAAAGGAGTTCCGCCAAAACACTGCTATCCACTCCGCCGCTATGCGCGAGAAGTAACTTTTGGTCAGCAAGACTTAAGAGGTCTTGAAGCGTATTTTTTATTTGATCAAATTCCACTGCGTAAAGATAAGGATAACCTTCATGAAGTCATATCATTACATTTTAAACTGATTTGCTTGCCCAAATAAAAAAAATAATTGAAATTTGCATTATTATGTTTGAGAATTATCAACATCTTTACATTTCAAATAACGTGATATTCCCGTCGCGCAGTTTCCCTCGTCGCCCCTTTGGGGTGTAAATTTTTATGGAGTACGGTGCGCCCTTCTCCCTTGACGAACAAACAACAATTATTTTTTTTCAATATTATTTATAATGAATATCATTCGCGCCAAAGCGGAACACATTACATACGCCACAACAATAAGCGCATGCATAGACGAATCTGCAAAATCAAGAGGTACGGGAATTGCCAGACGAACTCCAGAGTACATTCATGCCAAAATGCATAATGGCAATGCTGTTATTGCGCTTGACAATGAAGAGTTTGCTGGTTTTTGTTATATCGAAGTATGGGGACATGGCAAATATGTTGCTCATTCTGGACTAATTGTAGCTCCTAAATACAGAGGGCAAGGCTTGGCTAAAAAAATTAAAAAAGAAGTATTTGAACTGTCCTTACAAAAATACCCAGATGCTAAAGTTTTCGGGATAACAACCGGTATGGCAGTAATGAAAATCAATTATCAACTGGGATACAAACCCGTTCACTTTTCTGAATTGACCGATGATCCTGAATTTTGGAAAGGATGTCAAACCTGTAAAAACTACGATGTACTGACACGAACAGAACGCAAAATGTGTTTATGCACAGGTATGCTGTACAATCCCGAGGAAGAAATAAAACCTAAAAAAATTGACAATAAAGTATTTCATCGCTTGAAGAAGATCAAAGAAACACTTTTACTTAAAAAGAAAAAAACATGAAAAATGAGACTTTAGTGCTCGCCTATAGCGGTGGTTTGGACACTTCTTATTCTTTAAAAAAACTTTCACAGGACGGTTATAAAATTCATGCAGTAAGCGTCAATACTGGAGGTTTTTCAAAGGAGGAAATTAAAACGATAGAATCAAAAGCCTATCAAATGGGTGCGTTTACCTATCAAAATATCGATGCTCTGAAAACATTCTATAAAAAGATCGTCAAATACTTACTTTTTGGAAATGTTTTAAAAAACAATACCTATCCCCTCTGTGTAAGTGCTGAACGAATCATTCAAGCAATAGAAATTGTTCGCTATGCTAAAAAAGTTGGAGCCAAATACATTGCCCACGGAAGTACAGGAGCAGGAAACGACCAAGTACGTTTTGACTTAATCTTTCAGGTTATGGCACCGGAAATGGAAATCATTACATTGATACGAGATCACCAATTATCTAGAGAAGATGAGATCGAATATCTTAAATCAGAAGGTATCGACATTCCTTGGGAAAAGGCACAATACTCTATTAACCAAGGCCTGTGGGGAACCAGCGTAGGAGGGTCAGAAACATTAACATCAAATTTACCCCTCCCTGATTCCGCTTATCCCAACCCCCTTAAAGAAAAAGAGTCAAGTAAAATAGAACTCCAATTTGAAAAAGGTGAATTGGTGGGTCTAAATGGAAATTCATCAGACTCAGTAACCCTTATTGAACAGCTTCAGCAAATCGCAAAACAGTATGCTATTGGACGAGATATTCACGTTGGAGATACCATCATCGGGATTAAGGGAAGAGTGGGATTTGAGGCTGCTGCACCATTAATTTTAATCAAAGCGCATCACTTACTTGAAAAACACACCTTGAGTAAATGGCAACAATATCAAAAAGAACAACTGGCCAATTTTTACGGTATGCAATTACACGAAGGTCAATATTTAGACCCAGCCATGCGAGACATTGAAGCCTTTATGGAAAGTAGCCAAGAGCGTGTTACGGGTACTGTTTTTGTTGAGCTTCATCCATATCGATTCGAATTATTGGGAATTGAATCACCATTTGATTTGATGCAAGCGGAGTTCGGTAGTTATGGAGAAATGAACAAAGGCTGGTCGGCTGATGATGCTAAGGGCTTTATCAAATTAACTTCTAATGCCACAAAAATCTATCAACACTTAAATTCAGAGAAATGAAAAAAGTTGGAATTATAGGAGGTTCGGGTTATACTGGGGGAGAGCTTATTAGACTACTGCTTCAACATCCAGCACTAGAGATTGATTTTGTTTATAGCACTACACGAGCTGGAAAGTCAATTACTTCTGCACATCCTGATGTCTTAGGAAGATTAGACTTGATGTTTACTGATACAATTAACCCTGAGGTTGACGTTTTATACCTTTGTTTAGGGCATGGGAAATCAAGAAATTTTTTGAGTTCAAATTCTTTTTCAGAAAAAACATTAATCGTTGATTTAGGGAATGACTTCCGCCTCAAAGAAGACTGTAAGTTTCAAGGCAAAACTTTTATCTACGGTTTGCCTGAACTTCAAAAAGAACAAATTGAAAAGGCAACTGCCATCGCCAATCCAGGCTGTTTTGCAACCGCAATACAACTTGCACTACTACCTTTAGCGAAAAACAAAAAATACACTGAGCCCATCCATATCAATGCCACCACGGGAAGCACTGGAGCTGGAGTAGGGTTAAGTTCAACCTCTCACTTCAGTTGGAGAAACAACAACCTCTCTTGGTACAAACCATTTACCCACCAACATTTAGGAGAAATTCACCGAACCTTAAATCAATTGGAAGCACCAACCAAGCTTTTTTTCATGCCCCAACGAGGCGCTTTTTCACGAGGTATTTTTGCTACTGCCTACACCACTTACTCTGGGAGTATCGAGGAAGCAGTTACATTGTATAAAGAGTATTATGTTCAAGATCCTTTCACACAAGTCTCAGATGAACCCATCAATTTAAAATCAGTAGTCAATACGAATAATTGTTTTATTCATCTTCATTTGCATGAAAATACGTTACTGATTACCAGTTGTATTGATAATTTAGTGAAGGGAGCCTCTGGACAAGCCCTGCAAAACACGAATCTTATGATGGGCTGGGAAGAAACTTTAGGATTACAACTCAAAGCCACAATATTTTAAAAACAGAACTATGAAAATCGCTATAATTGGAACCGGAAATTTAGGATTGAGCATTGCCAAAGGGCTCATTATCAACAATACCTATACCGACCTTTATCTCACAAAACGAGATTTAAATTCAATAAGAGAATTTGAAGAATATAAAAGTGTTTTTATTACCACGGACAATAAGGAAGCGGTCAAAAATGCAGATATTTTGATTTTTGCTGTACAGCCCAGTCAGTTTGAATCCATACTCTTAGAGGTGAAACCCTACTTACACGATAAACACGTGATCCTCTCCACCATCACTGGTTTTGCTATCTCAAGAATTGAGGAGCAAATTGGCGAGGACTATCCCGTCATTCGTGCCATGCCGAATACGGCCATTTCTGTTGGAAAATCCATGACTTGTTTGTGCAGTAACACCTCAGGTTCTTCGAAACTTCCAATAGCAGAAGCTATTTTTAACGGACTAGGAACCAGCCTAATTATTGAAGAAAATTTAATGCAAGCGGCAACTGTTTTATGTGCCAGTGGAATTGCCTTTTGGATGCGTTTGATTCGTGCTACCACACAAGGAGGAGTACAAATGGGTTTTGATGCAGATGTGGCATTAAAAATGTCCATGAATACCGCTATGGGTGCAGCCAGTTTATTGATAGAGGCTGAGACGCATCCCGAAGAAGAAATTGACCGAGTAACTACTCCTCGAGGATGTACTATAACGGGGCTTAACGAAATGGAACATCAGGGGTTAAGCTCTTCTTTGATAAGAGGATTAAATGCTTCCTTTGATAAAATTAACGAAATAGCAAAGCAGTAAATGAAACTATTCGACGTTTATCCACTATACGAAGTGACTCCTGTAAAAGCAAAAGGGGTATATGTTTACGATGAAAAAAGACAAAAGTATTTAGACTTATACGGTGGTCATGCAGTCATCAGTATTGGGCATTCCCATCCCCACTTTGTTCGTAAAATTAGTCGTCAATTAAGAAGAATTGGATTTTATTCTAATGCTATTCAAAATCCTTTACAAGCACAATTAGCATCTGCTATAGGTGAACGTTCGTGTTTGCATGAGTTTGAATTATTTTTGTGCAGTACAGGAGCAGAGGCCATAGAAAACGCTTTGAAATTAAGCTCTTTTCACACGGGTCGAAAAAAAGTTATTGCCTTTCACGGAGCTTTTCATGGAAGAACATCTGCTGCGGTAGCGGTAACAGACAACCCAAACATTAATGCCCCTTTAAACAGTCAGCATGAAGTAACTTTTCTTCCTTTTAATGATGTTGAAGCCTTGGAAAAAGAACTGGCTACAAAAGCCTATTGTGCTGTAATTTTTGAAGCCATTCAGGGTGTGGGTGGACTGGATCAGCCGAATGAAGAATTTGTTCTGGCAATGGAATCTTTATGTAAAAAATACGATAGCTGCCTCATTGCAGACGAAGTACAATCTGGGTTTGGTAGATCGGGGACCTTTTTTGCCTATCAAAAATACCCAATTACTCCACATATTATAACCATGGCAAAAGGAATGGGGAATGGATTTCCAATTGGTGGAATTTTAATCAATCCTGAAATTAAAGCCAAGTATGGATTATTGGGTACCACTTTTGGTGGAAACCACCTCGCCTGTGCTGCTTCATTAGCTGTATTGGATATATTAAAAAAAGATAGATTACAAGAAAACACAATAAACTTAGAACTCTATTTTAGAAAAAAAGCAGCTGAAATACCCGAAATTCTAAAGGTGAAAGGTCGAGGATTAATGCTCGGTCTTGAATTTGATTTTGAAGTTGGAGGTCTTCAGAAATCACTTATATATAATCATCATATTTTTACTGGCGGGAGTAGTAATAAGAAGTTAATTCGAATTTTACCTCCCTTGACAGTTCAACATAAACACTTTGATCAGTTCTTTAGCGCATTAAAAAATATATTAGAAAAAAGTTAATTCAAGTCTATGGAACACTATTTAAATTTAGATGCCCTTCCCAATCTTCACGATGCAATTGTTCAAGTAATTGCTCTAAAAAAAGAGGCGTTTGCTTTTGAAAAATTAGGGCAACACAAAACACTAGGGATGTTGTTTTTTAATCCCAGTTTGAGAACGCGTTTAAGTACTCAAAAAGCCGCGCAGCACCTTGGATTAAAAACCATGATCATGAATTTTTCTAATGAAGCTTGGGCGTTGGAATTTGAAGATGGAACCAAGATGACTGGATTGCGTTCAGAACATATTAAAGAAGCAGCAGCCGTAGTCTCTCAATACTGTGATGTGGTTGCTATACGTGCTTTTGCCTCTCTAAGCGATAAGCAAAAAGACGAGGAAGAGCAGGTCTTAAGTAGTTTTGCGCGTTATGCCAGCATCCCTGTAATCAATATGGAAAGTGCAACAGCACACCCTTTACAAGCTCTGGCTGATGCAGTAACCATTAAGGAACAAGGGCTTGCAAAGAGACCCAAAATTGTATTGACTTGGGCTCCACATCCCAAAGCATTACCACATGCAGTGGGAAATTCGTTTACACGAATGGTACAAAAACTTAATGCTGATTTTGTGATTGCTCAACCGAAAGGCTACGAGTTGAATCCTGAAATCACCAAAGATACACCCTTGATTTACACTCAGGAAGAAGCTTTAGAAGGAGCCGATTTTGTCTATGCAAAAAATTGGTGTTCTTACACCGATTATGGTAAAATTTTACGAACCGACCAGGAGTGGATGTTAACTGCTGAAAAAATGAAATTGACCAATAATGCCAAATTCATGCATTGCTTGCCTATTCGAAGAAATGTAGTCGCAGCTGATGATGTGCTAGATCATCCCAACTCTTTGGTAATCGAACAAGCTAATAACAGAACCTATGCCGCCCAGTGGGTGCTGAAAAAGCTTTTGGAAAATGGATAAACTACACGTCGTCAAAATTGGAGGAAATGTAATTGAAAATCGGGAAGCACTCTCGGATTTCCTTGCCGACTTTGCTGCTCTTAATGAACCTAAAATTTTGGTTCACGGCGGAGGTAAGGAGGCTACCCAAATGGCAGAAAAACTAGGAATTGAAGTTGAACTCATCGAAGGGAGAAGAGTTACTGATGTCCAAAACCTTGATATTATTACCATGCTTTATGCCGGTAAACTCAACAAAACCATTGTTGCACAACTACAAGCTTTAGGATGCAACAGTCTGGGCTTAAGCGGTGCCGATGGCAATAGTATTTTGGCAGATAAAAGACCCACAGAACCAATCGATTTTGGATTTGTTGGAGACTTGACCAAAGTAAACCATTCCTTATTTAACTTGCTTTTAAAAGAAGGGTTTAGCCCGGTATGTTGTGCACTCTCTCATGACGGGAAAGGACAATTACTCAACACAAACGCCGATACCATTGCTGCTGCATTAGCTGCTGCATTGTCTAAATATTATGAGGTTCATTTGAATTATTGTTTTGAAAAAAATGGAGTACTTAAAGATCTCAACGACAATACCTCTGTCATTCCAACCATGAATGAAACCGAATACAATGCGTTAAAAACCGATGGAATACTTCACACCGGCATGCTCCCCAAACTCCATAATTGCTTTGCAGCCCTTAAAGGTGGTGTGCAGTATGTGAAAATTGGAAGCCCTAAAATGCTTGTTGAAACTGAAACCTGTACTCAAATAATAAATTAATGCTTACACAAAACGCCATTTGCTTATTACAAGATTTAATCCGACTGGAATCTTTTTCAAGTGCTGAAGACAAAACCGCTGCCCGAATAGAGCAATGGTTTAATACTTACACTATTTCTTTTCAAAGAAAAGACCATAACATTTGGGCAACCAATAAATATTTTGATACTCATAAACCCACCCTACTGCTTAATTCTCATCACGATACGGTAAAGCCCAACCAAGGCTATACACGTGACCCTTTTAGCCCTGATATTGAAGATGGAAAACTGTTCGGTTTGGGAAGTAATGATGCTGGAGGTGCTTTAGTCTCCTTAATAGCAACTTTCACCCATTTTTATGAACACAAGGATTTAGCTTACAATCTTTTAATGGTGGCATCCGCTGAAGAAGAAAGTGCAGGAAAAAAAAGCTTGCGTTATCTGTTGCCTGATCTTCCTAAAATTGATGTGGCTATAGTCGGTGAACCTACTCTAATGGATTTAGCAATCGCAGAGAAAGGATTAGTGGTTTTTGATTTGTATCTACGAGGTACCGCCAGCCATGCAGCTCATCCCAATGAAGACAACCCCCTTTTAAAACTTCCCAAATTAGTCACAGCAATTGATGAGTTAAAATTTGAAAAGGTTTCTCCTTTATTAGGTCCTGTAAAAGCAACCTTAACTCAGGTTAATGCAGGAAGTCAGCACAATGTTGTTCCTTCAGAAGTTCATTTAGTACTCGATGTTCGGGTCAATGAATGCTATACTAATGAAGAAATAGAACAGCTTATTGAGTCGAGTTTAGACTGCGAAGTGAAAGCTCGATCGTTAAGATTAAGGAGTTCCTCCATATCAGCTGAGCATCCTCTTGTAAAAGCAGGAATTGCGTTGGATAAAAAAATCTATGGTTCTCCTACTCTTTCGGATCAGGCAGGCTTAAATTGTCCTTCATTGAAACTAGGTCCAGGAGACTCAACTCGATCTCATTCCTCAGATGAATTTATCTTTGTAAAAGAAATTGAAGAAGGGATATCCTTTTATATTGACTTGTTAAAACAAATTCTATAAGCTTATGAAACTTTGGCAAAAAGAAACCTCAACGAATGAGAAAATTGATCACTTTACAGTAGGCAAGGACCGTACTTATGATTTAGTTTTAGCACCCTTTGATTGTATTGCTTCAAAAGCGCATGCCAAAATGCTCGGCAAGATTGGACTGCTTACAGCAAAAGAAGTTGAGGAGGTGAGTCAAGCCCTTGATGACATCCAAACTAGTGCAGAGCAAGGTGATTTTATCATTGAAAAAGAATTTGAGGACATGCATTCCAAAATTGAGTTTTTATTGACCGAAAAACTGGGTGATTTAGGTAAAAAAATTCATACTGCACGATCTAGAAATGATCAGGTTTTGGTGGCCCTTCAATTGTATATTAAAGCAGAATTGGATGAACTCAAAAATGAAGTTCAAGGTTTATTTGATTTGCTTCTTAAACTTGCTGATCAACATCAAAGTGAATTATTACCCGGCTATACTCATATGCAAGTGGCCATGCCCTCTTCGTTTGGGGTTTGGTTTTCTGCGTATGCGGAAAGCCTAATCGACGATGTAGCTTTTCTCAACACTGCGCATCAATTGGCGGATCAAAATCCGCTGGGAAGTGCTGCCGGTTTTGGAAGCTCCTTCCCCATAGATCGTGAAATGACAACCCGTGAGTTGAAATTTAAGACCTTAAAATACAATGTAGTTGCCGCTCAAATGGGGCGAGGTAAAATTGAAAAAGCCACAGCAACTGCCCTGGGTATGCTTAGCGGAACACTCGCCAAATTGGCTATGGACGTCTGTTTGTATATGGGACAAGATTTTGATTTTATTCACTTTCCTGAAGAGTTGACCACAGGATCCAGTATTATGCCCCATAAAAAAAATCCAGATGTTTTTGAATTGATTCGTGGAAAATGCAATCTATTGCAAGGTCTTCCTCAACAATTGGCTTTACTTACCTCCAATTTACCCAGCGGATACCATCGAGAAATGCAATTGGCCAAAGGTCCATTAATTGAAGCTTTCCAAGAAATCAAAGCCTGTTTAGAAATGATGCAATTTAGTTTGTCTAAAATTCAAGTAAGAAAAAACATTACTGAAGACTCTAAATACGATTATCTCTTTAGTGTGGATACACTGAACGAGTGGGTCAAGCAAGGAGTTCCTTTTCGTGAGGCCTATCAAAAAATGGGGAAAGACATCGCTAAAGGTGACTATACTCCAAAGCGAAAGCTAGATCACACGCATCTTGGGAGCATTGGTAATTTACAACTGGAAGCCATTCGAAAAAAAATGTCCCTAATTATTTCCTAAAAATCTCGGTAATTCCAAGGAGCTCTATAAGCTCGATCCAGCATTAAATTAGCCCCAGGGTCGTCTACAAATTGTTCACTTTTCGGATTCCATTCTAGAGGGCGTTGCAACGCGTAAGCAATATTAGTAATATTACAAACCGAAGCAGTTCGGTGTCCAATTTCTACATCGCAAATTGGACGCGTTCGATTGCGAATCGCATCCAACCAATCTTCATGATGGTTTTCACTTTTATACACTCGTTGGGTATCGGAATCTTTGAGTGGGTTCTTCGCCAAGGACTCATTGGGATAGGTACGTAAATAACCTCGACTGACTTCCAAACGACCTTCGGTACCGATGAATTGTATTTCATTGCCTCCATCGCCCCATTGGGTATGATTGACTTTAATTCCATTTTCATAGCTAAAACTCAATCCGCTTTCTGCAGGGCTTGAAGGAGGTGTGAAATGAGTAGGACCACTTTGATCCTCATCCAAGGCCCACTGTACAATATCAAACATATGTGCCCCCCAATCAGTAATCATTCCTCCACCAAAAGGTTTATAATCTCTCCACATTCCCCAGCGTTTGTCTTCTAGAGGACAGGCGAGGTCCATATGATAGCCTCGATACGGTGCAGGTCCAATCCAAGCATTCCAATCGATGTTATCAGGAGTTTCCTGAGTAGGTAGATCACAGGCTTTATATGGACTGCCGATCGCTACATTGATTTCTTTAATCTCTCCGATATAACCGTTGCGAATTAATTCTACTCCGTGACGGAAACGGTCCCAAGAACGCTGCATGCTTCCTGTTTGAAAAACACGTTGGTATTTACGCGCAGCATCTACCATGGCTCTACCTTCCGCTACAGAACTTGAAAGTGGTTTTTCACAATAAATATCTTTTCCAGCTTTTGCAGCATCAACAGCCATTTGGGCGTGCCAGTGATCCGGTGAGGCAATTACTACCGCATCGATGTCTTTCCTATTTAATAAATCTCTATAGGATGCTATCTCAGTCAACTCCTGAGAAGCTTTTTTCTTTTTACTCAGCTGCTTTTTAAAAGTTTCTGAAAAGAAAGCCATTTTTTTATGATCTACATCACTCACTGCAACTATTGATGCATTGTCGTAGTTTACAAAATTAGTCATCAGTCCCCTACCTTGTCGTCCTACTCCAATAAAGCCTAGTTGAATTTTATCATTGGGTGCGATACCTTTAAAACCTAAAACATGGCTTGGAACGATACTAAACACAGAAGAGGCTACGGCGGATTTTTTTATAAATGATCTTCTTTTCATTTGAAATTATTTTAGTTGATTTTAAAATTATAAAATAAAATGTTACCTCACCCGTATATGAAAAAAAATCTCACACATTTTTTGGTGTTTTAGTTGATTGTAATGAACCAAAAACTCAACAAAACATTTCTTGAAGAATACTAGTTTTCTTGATTGTTTTAAAGTAAGGATGTTTTGGAGTAGCTATGGAGGAACTCTCAGTGTGGACTATGGTTCGAATTAATCACCATACTCAATTATGAACTGAAATTAGGTTACAGCAGTGCTTTTTAGTACAAAATAATGGTGCCATTGGAAGAATTGATTGGCAATTATTCTATAACACTTTTGAAGGCTTTAATTACATTCTAGGCATGTATTTGACTGTTGCCTCTCTATTAAAGAGATTGAAGTTCCTCCAGTAGATGTCTCATCTCTTCGATATACTTTAAATAAAGTCCTCGTAGAACTAAAGTCGGCTGATATTAAGTATGTATAGAACGATTTTCAGTAGCTGCTAGTGCCGCTTCTTTAATGGCCTCAGCATAAGTTGGATGAGAGTGACTCATGCGTGCTATGTCTTCTGCAGAAGCTCTAAACTCCATGGCGGTAACTGCCTCTGCAATTAAATCTGCTGCTCGTGCACCAATCATGTGGACTCCCAGTATTTCATCAGTTTCCGTATCCGCTAGAATTTTAACAAACCCATCGGTATCCATACTGGCACGCGCACGACCTAAAGCTCGCATTGGGAATTGTCCTGTTTTATAAGACACCCCATTGGCTTTTAATTCTTCTTCTGTTTTACCCACAGCGGCAACTTCTGGCCAAGTATAAATCACGTTGGGAATTAAGTTATAATCAATGTGGGGCTTTTGACCTGCTAAAAATTCTGCAACTACCACGCCTTCTTCTTCAGCTTTATGGGCTAGCATGGCTCCCTGAACAACATCACCAATGGCGTAAATATTGGAGGTACTGGTTTGTAAATGATCGTTTACAACAACTTGTCCTCGCTCATTGATTTGTACCCCAGCATTTTGAGCATTTAAGCCTTCAGTATGGGGCTTTCTTCCCACTGAGACGAGACAATAATCTCCTTCAAAAGCAACCTCAGATCCTTTTTTATCTACAGCTGTAACATGAACAGTATCCCCTTTGCGTTCGACTTTATTTACGCCATGAGAAAGGTGAAATTTTACCCCTTGTTTTTTCATAACCTTCATCAACTCTCTAGACAAACCTGAGTCCATCACAGGAGTAATTCGATCAGCATATTCTATTACACTAACTTCTGAACCTAAACGTCTGTAAACTTGTCCAAGTTCTAAACCAATTACCCCTCCGCCAATGACAACTAGATGTTTGGGGATTTCTTTGAGCTTTAAGGCTTCTGTAGAGGTGATTACACGCTCTTTGTCGAGTTTTATAAATGGTAACGTACCGGGTTTTGATCCTGTAGCAATGATGGTGTTTTTTGCCTCAATAGTTTGGGAATCCTTACCCTCAATAATAATATGAGTTGCATCTTTAAAACTGCCAAGCCCATGCAAAACATCAATCTTATTCTTGCCCATTAGGAAATCAATTCCCTTTGTAGTTTGTTCCACAACGGCTGCCTTTCGGTCAATCATTTGCTTGAAATTGATTTTGAGTTCCCCTTGAAATTCAATTCCGTGTTCTGAAAAATGCTTTTGAGCTGATTCGTAATGATGTGAAGAATCCAACAATGATTTAGAGGGAATACATCCAACGTTTAAACAGGTTCCCCCTAGCGTGGCATACTTTTCTATAAGAGCTGTTTTCATACCCAGTTGGGCACAACGGATTGCGGCAACATAGCCTCCTGGTCCTGATCCAATAACTGCAACATCATATTTTTTCATAATCACTAATATTTTTCAGCTCCAAAAATACAAATGTTTCCTCGCTCTTCAGCATCTTAAAGAACGGTTTTAAAATATTTTTTTTACTTTTATAAAGCATCCCACATCTTCTATATTATGACTCATACCTCCTTACCCAATCATTACAAAGCCATACTAAAAAAATCCCATGACTTAAAATTTAGTCAAATCTCTGAAGATGAAGTAGGAGTATTACTTAGACTTTTGGTCTCATCCAAGCCTTTCGCAAACGTACTTGAATTGGGAACAGGAACGGGCATGGGCTTGTCTTGGCTAGTTGAGGGATTACACCCAGAAGGAAATTTGATTTCTATAGAAAAAGATGAGAAATTACTTAACATAGCCCGTTCATTTTTTGAGGAAGATCCTCGGATAAAATTGATTAATGAAGATGCATCCTCATGGATAGAACGCAATTTAGATGAACGATTTGATTTGATCTTTGCGGATACATGGGCCGGTAAATTTACTGATCTTGAATCTGTTCTCAAAATGGTAAAACCCAACGGTTTTTACTTGATCGATGATTAAAACTATCAAGCACATTGGCCAGGGCATCATCAAGAAGAAGTTCTTTTTCTAGTCGATAAATTAAAGTATCATCCTGACTTTTATACCTTTCCTATTGATGTAGGAACGGAACTCATGCTCCTTTGCAGAAAATAGTAAAAGCTCTTTAAAGCTTTGTTCGCCTCTGGTCTCATATAAAATGATTAAACTTGTAACACAACAAAATCATTAGCTTTGAAAAGCAACCAACTCTCTTTAGGCCGTGCCCTTTTTCCAATTATTATTTTAGTCATTCTACTCTCTTATAATGTTCTGATTTATGGTGATGATTCTTTAAGTGGTTCAAATCAATTTATTTTACTCTTGGGAGGAGCAGTGGCGGCATTGGTAGGATTTAGTCAAAAAATTTCTTACAAAGACATGTTGAGTAAAGTCGCTGAAAACCTTCAATCTGTCACAGGAGCGCTTCTCATTCTTCTTTTTGTAGGAGCTTTAGCAGGAACTTGGCTCATTAGTGGCATTATTCCTGCCATGATTTATTACGGTTTACAGATTCTACATCCCAGTATCTTTTTGCCTGCATGCATCATTATTTGTGCCATTATTTCACTGGCAACTGGAAGTAGCTGGACTACCTCAGCCACCGTAGGTATTGCTCTGATTGGCATAGGAAAAGTATTGGAAATTCCTGTGGGTATGGTCGCAGGTGCAGTAATCTCCGGGGCATATTTTGGTGACAAATTATCACCTCTTTCTGACACTACAAATTTGGCACCAGCTATGGCTGGCGGTGAACTTTTTTCTCACATACGTTACATGACACTGACCACTGTTCCGAGTATCATTATTACACTCATAGTATTCTTCATCATTAGTTTAACCCAAACAACTTCTGGATCTGCCGATATAGAATCGCTAATGGTTGCTATTCAAGACAAATTCAACATCCATTTAGGACTTTTTATAGTTCCAGCTGTCGTTGTATTTCTTATCGTAAAAAAAGCTCCACCCCTAGTTGCACTTCTCGTTGGAACGCTCTTAGGCGGACTATTCTCCTTGCTTTTTCAAAAAAATATTTTAATTGAAGTTGCAGAGGCAAGCAATTTTGGATTTGAAGTTGCTTATAAAGGAATTATGAATGCCATTACCGTAGCCACAGAAATCAAAACAACCAATCCCATACTTAACGATTTGTTTAGCTCAGGAGGTATGGAAGGAATGTTAGGAACCATTTGGCTTATCATATGTGCTATGGTTTTCGGAGGAATAATGGATGCCATTGGAGCCCTAAGCCGAATTAGCAACGCTTTACTAAGTTGGGCTGAAAGTTCTTTTCAGTTATTTGCCAGTACTGTAGCTTCTTGCTTGGCAATTAACCTTACAGCATCAGATCAATATTTATCAATTGTGATTCCAGGAAAAATGTTTTCAAATGCCTACAAAGAACGAGGTTTGGCTCCTGAAAATTTAAGCCGGACCCTAGAGGATTCAGGAACTGTAACCTCAGTACTCATCCCCTGGAACACCTGTGGTGCTTATCAATCGGGGGTATTGGGTGTAGGTGTAGGCGATTATTTTTTCTATGCCATTTTCAATTGGCTGAGCCCTTTTATGACTCTATTATATGCAGCTTTTAAAATAAAAATAGCGACACTGTCAGCCAAAAAAGATTCATAAGAAAAACTTATCAAATTATCAATTTTTACAAATTGAAACCTGATGATGTAACGATTACATTTCTTATTTTTAATCAAAATTAAATCATAAATTATGAGTGAGAGTAAATGCCCTTTTCACGGTTCTACTACCAAACCCAATATCGGAACTGAAAACAACAACTGGTGGCCTAATCAGCTAAACATTGACATTCTTCGTCAACATGATTCTAAGAGCAATCCTTTGCCGGAAGTCAATTACAAAGAAAATGTAAAGAGTTTAGACCTCGATGCGGTTAAAGTAGATGTCAAAGCTATGCTAAAAGATTCTAAAGATTGGTGGCCTGCAGATTGGGGTCATTACGGTCCGTTTTTTATTCGAATGACATGGCATGCCGCAGGAACCTACCGAACCGGTGACGGTCGTGGTGGAGCTGCAACGGGAGCTCAACGCTTTGCGCCATTAAACTCATGGCCTGATAACGGTAATTTAGATAAGGCTCGCCGTCTACTCTGGCCTATTAAAGAAAAATATGGGAACAAATTATCTTGGGCTGACTTATTGGTCCTTGTTGGAAATGTTGCTATTGAAGACATGGGAGGTCCAAATCACGGTACTGTTTTAGGACGTGAAGACATTTGGCATCCAGAAAAAGATATTTATTGGGGTGCAGAAGATGAATGGTTGGGAGATAAACGTTATGGCGATACACGCCAGTCGCTCGAAAACCCTCTTGCCGCGGTACAAATGGGTTTAATTTATGTAAATCCAGAAGGACCCAATAGCAATCCAGACCCAGCACTTTCAGCTCAAGACATCCGCGAAACTTTTAAAAGAATGGCGATGAATGATGCGGAAACCGCTGCATTAACTGCTGGAGGCCATACCTTTGGTAAAGCCCACGGTGCGGGTGATGCAGGACTTGTTGAAGCAGAACCAGAAGGAGCTCCTGTTGAAATGATGGGACTTGGATGGAACAACAAACATGCTTCCGGAGTAGGTGTTGACACTACAACTAGTGGAATTGAAGGCCCGTGGACTACCAATCCAACTCAATGGGATATGGGTTATTTAGAACTATTATTCAAATACGAATGGGAACTTAAGAAAAGTCCAGCTGGAGCGTGGCAGTGGCACCCTATGGATTGTGAAGAAAAAGATATGGTTCCTCAAGTAGATGGGAGTGATCAAAAAGTTCTTCCAATGATGACAACCGCTGATATGGCAATGAAAGTAGATCCAATCTACAATGAAATCTGTCAACGTTTCTTAGCAAATCCAGAAGAGTTTGGTGAAACATTTGCAAAAGCATGGTTTAAACTACTTCACCGAGACATGGGGCCTAAAAGCAATTATGTAACGGGTGACTTCAAAGACGTAACTTATATTTGGCAAGATCCGACTCCAATTGGAAAAATGCTTACTGCATCAGAAGAGCAAGCAGTTCGAGATGTATTGGCTAACTCTGGACTCAGTGTACAGGAAATGGTGAATACAGCATGGGCAAGCGCAAGTACTTTCCGTGGTTCAGATAATCGAGGTGGAGCAAACGGTGCCCGAATTCGATTATTACCTCAAAAAGATTGGGAAGTAAATAAACCTCAAGAACTTGCTAAAGTTCTGGCTGTTTATGAACAAGTTGCTTCTTCCCAAAGCGTAAGTATTGCCGATGTAATTGTGATTGGTGGTGCCGTTGGAATTGAAAAAGCTGGAGGACAAAAAGTAGCAGTTACTACAGGTCGTGGAGATTCAACCCAAGAGGATACAGATATTGAATCATTCAATCTACTTAAACCTAGAGCATGTGGTTTTAGAAATTATTCTGAAAAAGAATTTGCAGTAAGCCCAGAAGAAATCATGCTGGATAAGGCGCAACTACTGGGCTTAAATCCAGTAGAATTGACACTTCTTGTTGGTGGGATGCGCGCTATGGGTATTTCAGACAGTGGTGACGGTGTTTGGACAGAAGGCAAACTAGATAACAGTTGGTTCAAAACCCTTCTTTCCATGGATGTGAAGTGGGAAACAACGGGATACAATAGTTATGTTGCCAGAGACAGGGCTACCAACAAACAAGTGAGAACTGCTTCAAGAACAGATCTTGTACTCGGTTCTAACTCTGAATTAAGAGCCATAGCTGAAGTATATGCACAAAATGATAACAACGAAAAGTTTATCGGTGATTTTATCAAGGCTTGGAACAAAGTAATGAACGCAGATCGTTACGATCTCCGTTAAAATCTTAAACTTTTAATTAATGATTAAACCCGATGCATGCATCGGGTTTTGTTTTTTTCTAAAATCTGGAATGGTGGATAATTATATTCAAACCACAGCTTCAATTTGAATGGCTTTGAAATTGAATTTGTATTTTTGTAGGAGAATTTTACTTAATGGCTAAAAAAAAGCAACCCAAGCTAACGGACCCAAAAATAAAACGACAGAGACAAGTGCTCTTCGGTGGGGCGCTTTTACTTCTGTCCTTGCTTTTAATAATCGCTTTTATTTCATACCTCTATAGCTGGAAAGCTGATTTCAGTACTTTGAATTCAATCACAGACAGAACGGTAGTGACCCAAAATATTCTCAACAAATTGGGTTCTTTAATCAGTCATTTTTTTATTTATAAAGGAGTGGGGCTGGGTGCTTTCTTAATTCCTTATTTAATCGGCCTGAGTGGATATAAATTATTTTTTGATGTCAGCACTAAAGGGTTGGTAAGTTCATGGGGCTGGGGACTTGCTCACATGCTTTGGACCTGCTTGGCATTCGGATATTTTTGGCCTGATTTTCCTATTTTGTCTGGAATAATAGGATATGAAATTCATTCCTTTGCCATAATCTATATTGGTCGACTAGGACTTTTGGCCATTTTAGTATTTTTATTTCTTTGCTTTTTAGTAATTGAACTTGAATGGACTCCAGAAAAAATGATTGAATGGTTTAAGGGGCTACAAAAAAATGAACCTCATGATGAGTCCAAAGAAAATTTTTCTGACGAAGAACTTCAACTTGAGGTCGATGCAGAAACTGAACCTACCGATTTAAATGAAGATTTACTTCAAGAAAAACCGTTAGAAATTTTAAAAACTAAAGAAGAAGAAATTCTGGATCCAAAAGTGGACCCCATAGCAATGGAAATTGAAGCTCCCGTGGAGGAAAGTGCAGAGGAACAACTTTCAAAAACATTGGTTGAAAAGCAAGGTTTTTTTGATCCAACACTCGAACTTAGTAATTTTAAACGACCAGGAGTTGATCTCTTAAAAGATTATGGTGATAGTGGAATCACAATAAATCAGGAAGAATTAGAGGCGAATAAGAATAAAATTGTTGAAACACTAAGCAATTACAAAATTGGAATTGCGAATATTAAAGCAACCATTGGACCAACGGTAACCCTCTACGAAATTGTTCCTGATGCTGGAATTCGAATTTCTAAAATTAAAAATCTGGAAGATGATATTGCACTTTCACTCTCTGCACTAGGCATCCGAATTATAGCTCCAATTCCTGGAAAGGGAACAATTGGTATAGAAGTACCCAATCAAAAACCGAGTATTGTTTCCATGCGTTCTGTAATCAGTGCCTCCAAATTTCAAAATGCAGAAATGGAATTACCCATTGCATTAGGAAAAACAATAAGCAATGAAACCTTTGTAGTTGATTTAGCTAAAATGCCACACTTATTAATGGCTGGTGCAACAGGTCAAGGAAAATCTGTTGGTCTCAATGCTGTACTGACTTCTTTACTTTACAAAAAACATCCTGCTGAAGTAAAGTTTGTACTTGTTGACCCTAAAAAAGTAGAACTGAATATTTACAATAAAATTGAGCGGCACTATCTTGCAAAACTACCCGACACAGAAGAGGCAATCATAACAGATAATACCAAAGTAATCAATACGTTAAATTCACTTTGTATTGAAATGGACAACCGTTATGAATTACTCAAAAACGCCATGTGTCGTAATTTGAAAGAGTACAATAAGAAATTTAGAGAGCGAAAACTAAATCCTAATGACGGGCATAACTATTTACCCTACATTGTGTTAGTAGTTGACGAATTTGCCGATTTGATTATGACTGCTGGTAAAGAAGTTGAAACGCCAATTGCGCGTCTGGCACAACTTGCAAGAGCTATAGGAATCCATCTTATCATTGCAACCCAGCGTCCTTCAGTAAATGTGATCACCGGAATCATCAAAGCAAACTTCCCTGCTCGAATTGCATTTCGTGTTACTTCAAAAATAGATTCTAGAACTATTTTAGACAGTGGAGGTGCAGACCAACTCATTGGAAGAGGTGATATGCTTTATACCCAAGGAAATGAATTAACTCGAATCCAATGCGCTTTTGTGGACACGCCTGAAGTGGAGAAAATCGCAGCCTATGTAGGAGGACAAAAAGGATATGCTGACGCCCATTTACTTCCTGAATACGTTGGAGAAGAAAGCTCAAGTAATTTAGATATTGACGCGAGCGAAAGAGATGCCCTTTTCAGAGAAGCAGCAGAGGTCATTGTTACCGCTCAACAAGGTTCGGCATCTTTATTGCAAAGAAAATTAAAACTGGGTTATAACAGGGCTGGAAGAATTATTGATCAAATGGAGGCCGCGGGAGTCGTTGGTCCTTTCGAAGGAAGTAAAGCCCGCCAAGTATTGGTTTCCGACTTTGCATCTCTAGACCGTTTGTTGAATAATGAAGAAACTTAGATTCTATTTTAAAACACACAAATTACTATGCGATTTTCATTTATTTTTCTTTTTTCAATCTTATTATATGGGGTTCAATCAAATGCTCAAGATACAGAAGCTGCTAAAAATCTGTTGGATCAAGTCTCTGAGAAAATTGCTTCTTTTGAGAATATGAAATTTGATTTTGATTATGTCCTTGAAAACAGACAAGAAAACATCAAACAAGAAACAAATGGCTCAGTGACAGTCTCCGGGAATCGATATAAATTATTATTCCTTGGAGCAGAACAATTATTCGACGGCGAAAAAACCTATACCATTGTCCCTGAAAATGAAGAAATAACAATCGAAAATATGGAAGAGACAGAAGATATCGGTATCAATCCATCTAAATTATTGTATTTCTATAAAGAGGGATATGCCTTCCAATGGGACATTAAACAAAAAGTTATGGGTCGTACTATCCAATTCATAAAACTCATTCCTATGGATGAAAATAAAGACGTAAACTACTTATTACTTGGAATAGATACGTTGAAAAAAACCATTTATCGTTTGATTGAGATCGGAGCTAACGAGACCCGAACCACATTGACCATTTCAAATTTTGAGACGAATGTAAATTTAGCTGCAAATTTTTTCGCTTTCGACCCTTCTCTTTATAAAGATTATTACATAAATCAATAAACGTTGAAAATAATTGATCGGTACATATTGAAAAGCTATCTGATTCGCCTAATTAGTGTCTTTACGATCTGTATGTTTATTTTTATAATTCAAACCTTCTGGTTATTCATTGATGAATTAGCGGGTAAAGGATTGGATATGCTAATTATTTTAAAATTTTTAATTTACTATTCTCCAAAACTAATCCCTCTTGTTCTTCCTTTATCTGTTCTTCTCGCCTCCTTAATGACTTTTGGAACGCTATCTGAAAATTATGAATTTGCTGCAATGAAATCTACTGGGATTTCACTACAGAGAGCCCTTTATGGTTTGGTAATTTTTCACGTATTACTTGGTATTGGAACTTTTTATTTTTCAAATCACATTATTCCATATGGTGAATTAAAGTCATATAACTTAAGGCGAAACCTCGCAAAATTAGAGCCCACTTTGGCAATTCGAGAGGGAATTTTTAATGAAATAGGGGAAATAAACATTAAAGTGAAACGGAAATATGGAGACAATGATCGCTTTTTAGAAGACGTTATTATTCACGAATACAGCCCGAATCAAAAAAACAATATTGTGATAAAGGCAGAACGAGGTGAAATGAAAAATGAGCCTACAGATCCCAATCTTAAACTAATGCTTTACAACGGAAATCGTTATGAAGATATTGAACCTAAAAAATTAAAAGACAGAGAGCGTATCCCATATGCCAAAGTTTCTTTTGAAACGTATGAAATGAATATTGATTTGTCCAAATTCAATCAAGTAGATCTTGAGGAAGAAAATTATAAATCAACTTTCAGAATGCAGAAAATAGATCAGTTAAAAGTCAGTATTGACACCCTCCAGCTTTCATACAGCAAAGAACAGAAAGTATTTAGTGAGAATTTTGGCAAGAAAAGTACGGTTTCAAAAATGATTAAAAACGATCAAATTCTATCGAAAAACAACACCCTACCTACAAATATTTTTCAATTTATCCAAACTGAAGATTATTGGAAAAAGAGTCAAATAATGGAAAAGGCAATAACAATTACAAGAAATGGTTTACGTGATTTAAATTCCAAAAGATCCGTATTTTTTTCCTTTCAAAAATTAATTAATCTTCATAAAATTGAGCTCCACAAAAAATACACTTTACTATTCGTTTCGCTTTTGTTATTTTTAATTGGAGCTTCCTTGGGAGCCATTATTCGGAAAGGAGGCTTAGGGCTCCCTCTTGTACTGTCTGTGCTTATCTTTTTAACCTATCATTACATTGGATTATTCAGCACAAATGCAGCGGAAGACAATAGTATCTCACCCTTTTTTGCTTCGTGGCTTTCCACAATAATATTGACACCCTTTGCGATTATATTGACCAATAGAGCTTCTACTGATAAGGGTCTCGCAAGTTTACCAAACTTATACTACGCTGTAGTTGAAAAACTGAAATCACTACCCTTTTTTAAAAAAAGACTAAAATCATCATGACCAAAGAGAAAATAAGTTTTAACTCTATACCCGAAGCCATTGAAGCCATAAAAAATGGTGAAGTTATTATTGTTGTTGATGATGAAGATCGAGAAAACGAAGGAGACTTTGTTGCTGCCGCTGAAAAAATTAGTCCTGAACTTATTAATTTCATGGCTACCCACGGAAGAGGATTAATCTGTGCTCCATTAACTGAAGAGCGATGTGATGAGTTACAGTTGAATAAAATGGTATCAAACAATACCGATCCTTTAGAAACAGCATTTACTGTATCTGTAGATTTGAAAGGAAATGGAGTAAGTACAGGAATATCTGCCTCTGACCGATCAAATACGGTCAAAGCCTTGGTTGACCCAAAAACATCAGCTTACGACCTCTCAAGACCAGGACATATTTTTCCTTTGATTGCTAAAAGTGGTGGCGTACTTCGAAGAACAGGACATACTGAAGCTGCAATCGATTTTGCGAGATTGGCAGGTATGCAACCCGCTGGTGTAATTGTAGAAATAATGAATGAAGACGGCAGTATGGCAAGACTTCCTCAACTAGTTGAAGTCGCAAAAAAGTTCGATCTTAAAATTGTCTCTATTGAAGAACTGGTATCTTACAGGATGCAAAATGACAGTTTGATTGTAAAAAAAGCTGATCATGAAATAAAAACCCAATATGGGACATTTAGATTAAGAGCCTATGAACAAACAACAAATGGAAATGTACATTTAGCGCTTACCAAAGGAAATTGGGAGTTGAAAGATGAAGTCTTGACCCGAATTCATTCCTCTAAATTTACGAATGATATTCTGGGTACATTAACGGGTTCCATTCGCAAAGGATTAGACGAAATTTTCAAGCTCATTAACGAAGCTGAAAAAGGAGCTATTTTATTTATCAATCATGAACAAACACCCGAAAATTTACTGTCTAGAATAAGTCTCTTAAAACAAATGCAAGAATCGGGTGAGGGCAATAGCGCCCCTCCTATGCAAATGGATCTAAAAGATTTTGGTATTGGTGCACAAATTTTACATGATCTTAATATTCAAAAACTAAAAGTCATAAGTAATTCAAAACAATCACCAAGAATTGGAATTACAGGGTATGGCATTACAATAGCTGGTTACCAGAATTATTAATTTATTCAAAAAACCAAAGCTTTATAGCCATGATGAAAATGGTAACCAACATGGCTATTCGTACCACACGATCTCCTTTTCTAACAGACCAGCGACTTGCCCACCAAGCTCCAAATAAAGTGCCCAAAGCCAATAATAAACCTAATTTCCAGTTTACAGCACCATTATAGGCAAAAAGGACTAAAGCTACTGAGGAATAGATCATCACAACCAAAACTTTTGTAGCATTTGTCTTTACCAGACTCAAACGGTTCAAACGATTTAAAAAAAGCATAATTACAATTCCAATACCGGCATTGATAAACCCTCCATAGATTCCAATTATAAAAAATCCTAGGACGGCATATACTAGGTATTTTCCTGTTAGTCGCTCAGGAAGATCAGCTAAAATGGATTTTTGACGAATTAAAATTAGGAGTCCTACAATCAACATTATTACGGCCAAAATTCGGTTGAAAATTGCACCATCAAGTTGTAATGCAATTTGGGCTCCAATTACAGCACCTATACTTGCACTAATTCCAAGGTAGATGGGAAAAGGATACGTTTGTACCCCCTTACTGCGGTAGCCTAATGCTCCTCCAAATGACTGAACTACTATTGCAATTCGGTTAGTACCGTTGGCAACAGACGGAGGAAGTCCTAAAAAAATTAAAACTGGCAGCGTAAATAAAGAGCCTCCCCCTGCCAATGTATTGATAATCCCAGCAAAAAAACCAACGATAACCAACAAAAAACTTTCAAAAACTGACTCCATAAATGTCTTATAAAGGTACAAAAGTTGATCCCTCTTCTTAAAAAAAGAGCGAGTTTAAATATTTTTAAATCAAAAAAAGCAATGTATATTTGCAACCGCAAAGGAGAAATGGCAGAGTGGTCGAATGCGGCAGTCTTGAAAACTGTTGAGGGTCACACCTCCGGGGGTTCGAATCC